>Ga0134102_1002313_pt1 | contig 13030 bp, 14 predicted proteins | sample 13_3_2metaG_FD_94447 | JGI IMG/M metagenome (GOLD analysis project Ga0134102, IMG submission 94447) | Switchgrass degrading microbial communities from high solid loading bioreactors in New Hampshire, USA - 13_49_3.3_201_A3 metaG | ecosystem: Engineered > Bioreactor > Semi-continuous > Anaerobic...
ATAGTCCCAGTAGCCCTTGAGAAGGGCTTGAGGTTTGCCATAAGGGAAGGCGGTCGTACGGTAGGTGCCGGTGTAGTGACCGATATACTGGATAAGTAAATCCCCTAAAAGGTGAAAGGGGGGATATAAGTGGCCGATGTAGTTGGATTGGAGTGCACAGGGTGCAAGCGCAGAAATTACGTGACGACGGTAAACAAGAAAAAACAATCCAAGAAACTTGAAAAGAAGAAATTTTGCCGTTGGTGCAATAAACACACCTTGCACAAAGAGACGAAGTAGGCTAAAATAATTGCGCAACAAGCGAGCAGGTCCGTAGCTCTAATTGGCAGAGCACCGGACTCCAAATCCGGGGGTTGCAGGTTCGAATCCTGCCGGGCCTGCCAGTTTTAAGTGAGGTTTAATATATGCCCCTTGCTACTCAGCAAGGGGCATCGTTATGGATGTTGCTTGCTAATAGGGCTTAAGCTCGGGGGGTAAAGACCGACTCCGCTTGACTTGTAAAATATGTGCATGGTAATATACAGCGGCATGTACGGTATTCATTGCTAATGCAGCGGGTTCGTGGTTTGTTGTGTTTCACTTCGTGCGTCAGGGGGCAAAAGGTTTGGATAAGATAATGAATTTTTTGAGGGAAGCACGAGCAGAGCTTAAGAGGGTTACATGGCCTAATAAAAAGCAAGTGTGGATCTCCACGTTACTGGTCATAGGAGTAACGTTGCTGGTTTCGGCATATTTAGGCGTTCTGGACTTGATATTTACTGCATTTTTCTCTAGAATCATAGGCTAAGCAATTTAACATCTAAAATTACCTGTTTAGATATCATGATCAGGGGGGTGAGGGGGCCCGAATGGCCCCCTTTTCGGTGATGAGTGACAAAAACGAACGTCGGTGGTATGTTATTCAAACGTACGCAGGATATGAAAATAAGGTCAAGGCAAACTTGGAACAGCGCATAGCCACTATGGGCATGGAGGACAAGATATTTCGAGTCCTGGTGCCGACGGAGGAACGCGTTTACGTCAAGGACGGGAAGCATAAAAAGGTCAAGAGAAAAGTATTTCCCGGATATGTACTTGTGGAGATGATCCTTGACGATCAATCTTGGTATGTGGTGAGACATACTCCTGGCGTTACTGGTTTTGTCGGTGCGGGAAACAGCCCCATTCCCTTGTCCGAACGAGAGGTGCAAGAAATTTTCGCCAAGATAGGCAGGGAACAGATGAAACCCAAGGTCGAGATCGACCTGAAGCCGGGAGACGTCGTCCGAGTCAAAAGCGGACCCTTCGAGGGCCAGGCCGGGACGGTTGTCGAAGTGGTCCCCGAGAAGGGTAAGGTCAAGTTTTCTGTCACGCTTTTTGGGCGTGAAACTGTAGTGGAAGCGGATTATAACGATTTGACAAAATTATAAAAGTATTGAAGGTCATTTAGGAGGGAAATTTATATGGCTAAAAAGGTGGTAGCACAGATAAAGTTACAACTTCCGGCTGGCAAGGCGACGCCGGCACCGCCTGTCGGTCCTGCGCTGGGCCAGCATGGCGTGAACATCATGGAGTTCTGCAAACAGTTCAACGCTAAGACTGCTGACAATGCGGGCATGATTATCCCCGTCGTATTGACCGTTTATGCCGACAGGAGTTTCACCTTTGAGTTGAAGACGCCGCCGGCCAGCATACTGCTCAAAAAGGCTGCTGGCGTCGAAAAGGGTTCAGGTGAGCCTAATAAAGTCAAGGTTGGCAAGATCACGAGGGAGCAACTGAGGGAAATTGCCAAGACCAAGATGAAAGATCTTAACGCCAACGATATGGAGGCAGCCATGCGAATGATCGAGGGTACAGCTCGATCCATGGGAATAGAAGTCGTGGGCTAACGCCCAAAATATAGTGGCAGGGCAAAGACCCGTTACAGACCACAGGGAGGTATTTAAAGATGGCAAAGAGATCTAAGCGTTATTTGGCTATGTTGGAAAAGGTCGACAAGACAAAGCTTTACGGCCTTCGTGAGGCTGTGGAGATTTTAAAGGAGCTGCCACCTGCAAAGTTTGACGAGACAGTGGAAATGCATATTCGTTTAAACGTGGATCCAAGGCACGCCGATCAACAGGTCAGGGGAACCGTGGCCTTGCCTCATGGTACCGGTCAGGAAAAGAAGGTCCTTGTCATAGCATCGGGAGAAAAGGTCAAAGAGGCCGAAGAAGCAGGAGCGGACTTCGTAGGCGGAGAGGATATAGTGCAGAAGATAGAGGGAGGATGGCTGGATTTTGATGCTGTAATAGCTACCCCCGACATGATGCGTGTAGTTGGGCGTTTGGGACGCATCTTAGGCCCTCGCGGCCTCATGCCCAGCGCCAAGACGGGCACCGTTACCTTCGATATAGCCGATGCGATAAAAGAGATCAAGGCAGGACGTATAGAGTTCCGCGTAGATAGATATGGTATAATTCATGCCGGTGTGGGCAAGATGAGTTTCTCTACCGATATGTTGTTCGACAATGCCAAGGCGTTATTGCGTGCCGTATTGCGTGCCCGCCCCGCGGCTGTCAAGGGACAATATGTAAGGAGCCTGGCTGTAGCGCCCACCATGGGCGTTGGGATCAAGATAGATCCGGTGCGGGCTCAAAAAGAGATAGTGGAGGAATAAAGACAGATAAGCGTCTGATCGCATATCAGCGTCAAAGATGGATCAATTGATATAATCAGCTAACCATTGGGCTTAAGACAGCGGGTGATATCTTAATTGGCCTTGTAGCCTGCCCGCCGAGGTCCAGGAGAATGCTTTATATTGCAAAGTAAAGCTCCTGGGTTAAAGCCCGGGAGCTTTAACTTTTTAAAAAGGAGGTGAAGGGATGCCATCTAAAGCTAACGTCCAAGAGTTACAGGAATTGGTAAAGGTACTCGAAGGAGCGCAGGCAGTGTTCTTCTGTGAGTACAAAGGTTTGACCGTCGAACAGATTGGCGAGGCCAGAAGCAAGATCAGGGAAGCAAAGGGCAATATGAGAGTTGCAAAGAATACGCTTTTTAAGCTGGCCTTGAAGGAACACGGATTGCCCATTCCCGAGGAAGTATTTTCGGGACCCAACGCTTTTACTATAGCTTACGGAGACCCCGTCGAGGTAGCAAAAGCTTTAACAAATTATATAAAAACCACAAAAAGCGAAGCTTTGAAGTTGAAAGGTGCCCTGTTGGGCAGAAAGTTCATCGATGCCGATGGAGTCGAAGTGCTTGCTACGTTGCCGGCGAGAAATGTCTTGCTGGCTCAGGTGTTGGGCACCATGGAAGCGCCCATGCGAGGCCTGGTTACGGTATTGTCTGGAACCGTGCGCGGTTTAGTGACCTGTTTAGACCAGATAGCAAAGCAAAAGGAAAAGCAAGCAGCTTAAAAATACTTTAGATTGAAAGGGAGGAATTTGACAATGACCAAAGAGGAAATCATTAAGGCTATAGAGGAAATGACTGTTCTTGAGTTGTCGGAATTAGTTAAGGCTTTGGAGGAGCGTTTCGGCGTGTCCGCTGCAGCTCCCGTAGCAATGATGGCCGCAGCTCCCGTAGCAGCAGGCGCTGCCGCAGCTCCTGAGGAAGAGGAAAAGACGGAATTTGACGTCATCCTTAAGGCTGCCGGTCCCAACAAGATCAATGTAATAAAAGTGGTCCGTGAAGTGACCAGCCTCGGCCTAAAAGAGGCCAAAGACCTCGTCGATGGCGCGCCCAAACCCGTAAAGGAGGGCATCTCCAAGGAAGAGGCCGAACAGATAAAGAAGAAATTGGAAGAGGCCGGTGCCGAAGTAGAGATAAAGTAGATTGCACAAAAAAAGGTGCGAGATGGGCTTAATCCCTCTTGCACCTTTTTGTTTGGGAGTGAACGACTTGCTTCAATTGTCAAGCGATCCTGGAAAAGCAATCGCATTACAGAATGAAGTCCGTAAGCTCGTGAAGATAGGCAACTATATCGATATTGCAAGCGTTAGGCTAATAGGCGGCGTAGACGTTGCATATCTCGGCAAGGGAGCATCGCATGCCTGTGCAGTGGCCGTTGTGTGGGATCGCTTTTCAGGTGAAGTGTTGGAGAGCGTTTACGCTCAAGATGAAGTTGTTTTCCCCTATATCCCCGGCCTGCTTTCATTCAGAGAGCTTCCTGTGGTGATGAAGGCATGCGAAGGGCTATCCAATGTAGTGGATGTCTGGATGGTGGACGGAGCGGGCATAGCCCATCCGCGAAGGTTGGGCATAGCGGCACATTTCGGCGTCCTGTTGGACAGACCATCGATAGGAGTGGCCAAAAGCAGGCTCATCGGAAGCCACTTGCCCGTTCCGCGAAGCAAGGGGTCATGGGTACCTTTACGTCATGACGGAGAGGTGATAGGACATGTCCTTCGAACACGAAATGACGTAAAGCCCCTCTACATAAGCCCGGGTCATAAAGTATCTTTTAGGCAAGCTGTCGAGCTCGTCTTGGCTTGTTGTCCCAAGTATCGGCTGCCTGAGCCGACGCGAATGGCGCACAATTTGGTGGAACGTTACGCCCACTCGTCGTGATCGTCCCTTGTAAGTTTTACGATCTCCTCGTCTTCGTATGCCCTGCTTGCCGTGGCCTTGGTGTCGAAGGCGTATTTGCCCTTGTAGGGTTGCACCTCTTCTTCCAACTTATGAAATACCAATTGGGCGATGCGCGTCCCGGGATACAAGGACAGGGGTACTTCTCCTTCGTTGACCAATTCTAAGGTGATAACTCCCTGAAACCCGGGATCGACAAATGTGGCGGTAGCTATGACTAGCCCAGCCCTTCCCCAGGAAGACCTTCCAATGACGTAAGCCATTACGTTGCGCGGCAGGCGCAGGAATTCCAATGTCGAGCTTAAGACGAACTGTCCCGGATGAAGGATGAAGGGCTGTCCGTATTCTGCCCTAATGTGGTCGTAATAATCTGCCCAAGAAGCATTGCCCAAAGTGCCCTTGACGTCCATGACGGGTATCTGTCCTTTTCTAAAGAGAACGAAATCCTGTCCGAGCCTGACGTCAAGAGAAGCTCTTCCAATCTGACGATTCAGATCAAGCAGAGGCGTAACTATGAGTTCGCCCCTTTCCAGCATATGCCTTATTGCATTTGAGCCCAATACGCCTTTCACGCGCCATCAGCTCCTTTTTTGGTATTGGGATAAAAACAGGCTGCCATCGCAGGCAAAAGCTATCAGCCTTTCAAGAGAGCCTATCTCCTCGAAGGAAGCGCCCTGGTCGGTCTTGTAAAAAGTAGCGATGGCCCCGGCAATGAGGATATTCGCGATTTCCAACGGTTTATCCTTTATCTGACAGGGTGGAATGTTTTTAAGCAATAGCTCGACAGCGTAGCAAATTTCATCCCAATTCCATTCTTGGCCTGTGTGCTTAATTTCGCTTTTTTGTGAGGCATGAGCAACTTTTCTTAGCCATCCTTTCATTTCATCAGGCCAGTTCATATCTATTACGTCCGCCCAATTGAAGACGGCGTAGTTGGATGTCAAAAAAGATATCGCAGGAGCAAATATAAGGCTAAAGCGGTTCGAAGGTCTTTGATCGTACATGCTCCATGCTTCATCCAGAAGCTTTGAAAGAAGCTCAATGTGAAGCGGAGAATCTCCCTCTCCTGCACTAAAGGGAAAGATATACCACTCGCAAGGCTGTCTCCACCGTGGCAGGTATTTTCGGATGTCGCTCATGGCCATACGCATCGATACGAAGGGAATTACGATGCATTTAACGGGTGGCCCGTATAATTTCAGTACTTTGTTAGGCCATTCCGGCTCTCCATAATCTATGCCTGAGATTATCTCGTTCACGAGAGACAAGCCCTTTGCCACATCGTCAAACGGCATATTGCCCGTTATTTCTATGTTGCTCAAGTTATCATGTATGACATCCAGGAGTTTTCTGCCCCTTTGGGAAATTGAGGGCTTTTCCAAAGTGCTTTTGAGCTTTTTTAAGGTAAAAAATATATGCCATCGAAGGGCATTTACGTCCTCTTTTGTGTATCTCATGTAAAAATCCCCTTTCATTTAGGGTAAAATACAATTCACTATAGGATCTTGATCGAGTATATATCATACAGGGAAAGGTGTGATTTTGTCTTGCCGTCAGGGCTTTTTGACAAAATTTTCGCTGGGCGCAAAGTGCTTGTGTTGGACGGTGCCATGGGTACGATGCTGGCTGACAGGGGATGGCAACCCCCTGCATTGCCGGAAGAGATGAATTTGACAAATTCGGATGTGGTGGCAGACATCCACAGGCAATATCTGAAATCCGGAGCAGATATAGTCGAGACGAATTCCTTTGGCTCTAATCCGATAAAATTATCGTATAGAGGCCTTGAGGGCATGACGGAAAAGATAAATGAGAAAGCTGCCCGTATAGCCAGGCGCATTGCCGACGAGTTTGGTGCTTACGTCGCAGGTTCAATGGGACCTTTGGGAGAGTTGGTCGAACCCTTGGGTCGGTTGACCTTTGAAGAGGCCTACGAATCTTACAAAAAACAGGCTTTGGGGCTTAAAAGCGGTGGAGTCGACTTCTTCTTGATCGAGACCCAGCTTGACATCAAGGAAGCAAAGGCAGCAGTCTTGGCAGTGAAGGATGTTGCCCCAGATATTCCGTTCGTCGTTTCCTTTACTTTTGAAAAAAACGGGCGTACCGTCACGGGAAGCTCCCCTGATGTCATAGCCCATTGGGCCCGCATGATAGGCGCCAGCGCCGTAGGGCTAAACTGCGGCTTTGGGCCTGACCTCGCAGAAAAGGTAGTGAAAGACTTTTACGACAATGCAGGCATCCCTGTCTTTGCCTACCCCAATGCCGGCACTCCGGGCAGCAAAGATCTTGAGCCGCACGAGTTTGCCGAAAAAACTGCGATGCTAATAAAAGCCGGTGCCTGTGTGGTCGGCGGATGTTGCGGCACTACGCCCGAGCACATCGCCTGCCTAAAGAAAATCGTGGGTGGCCTAAGGCCGCTTTGTCCGGCAGAAGTTAAAAAGGCAGTCCTGGCAAGCAGAAGTAGGCTGGTTTCGGTCGGTGGTGACGAGCCAATAGCCGTGATCGGCGAGAGGATAAACGTATCCAGAAAGTCCCCTATAAGGGAAGAAGTGGCCGTGTACAAGTGGGATGCCTTATCCGAAGAAGCGCGCAGGCAGGCCGAATGCGGAGCCAGAGTGATAGACATAAACGTGAGCCTGCCGAACGTTGACAGGAAGAAAGCCATGCGCGAGGCCGTAAAGGCCGTAGAAAATGCCTGCATGCTTCCCGTTTCCCTGGACAGCGACGAACCTGAAGTGTTGGAAGAGGGCCTCACTCATGCTTCTGGCATTCCTCTCATCAACTCGGTCACGGCAGAAAGACAGAAGCTTACGAAGGGTATCGAGCTTGCAAAGAGGTTTGGGGCTTGTTTGGTGGTGCTTGCCATCGACGAGGACGGTATAGCCGAGACTCCCGAAAGGAGGACGGCAGCCGTCAGGAAGGCTTGCAACATAGCTGATGAGCTGAATTTTCCAAGGAGCAGGATGCTCGTCGATCCTCTGACGATGTCGGTCGCGGCAGACAGATCTTCGGGGATAGTGGCGCTCGAGGTCTTAAGAAACTTAAAAAAACTCGGCCTTTTTACCGTAATGGGCATAAGCAACGTCTCTCACGGCCTTCCCGAACGACCGCTTTTAAACAGAACGTTTCTTACCATGGCTGCCGGGGCCGGCCTTGATGCAGTCATAGCAAACCCCTTGGATGAGGGTTTCGCCCCCATGATGATGGCGTGCAACCTCCTTGCCGGACGAGACGAAGGCGCTTCTTGCTATATATCGTGGGCAAACTCGCTAAAAGGGAGGGTCAAAAACTTTGTCCAAGCAGAGCAGGAGCATTTGCTCGGGCCTGTTGAGCAGATGAGGCGATGCATAATTCAAGGCGAAAGGGGCAGCGTTTTGTCGAGAGCGGACAAATTTCTTTCCGAAGGAGGTGACCCTCTGGCTCTCATAAATGACGTTGTCCTTCCGGCATTAGATGAAGTGGGCAGGTTATACGAATGCGGCGAATACTTCTTGCCGCAGTTAATCTCCTCTGCCGAGGCCGCTCAAGGGGTATGCGATATCGCCGAAAAGACGGTCTTAAGCAGAGGAGACAAACTTAAAGACAGAGGATGTATCATCATGGCCACCGTCGCCGGCGATATCCATGACATAGGCAAAAACATCGTCTCCATGGTCTTAAAAAGCCACGGATTCCGTGTGATAGATCTGGGCAAGGATGTTCCTTTGGAGCGGATATTGCAGGAGGCCAAAAAGGGAGAGGCCCAGATCGTAGGATTATCGGCCTTGATGACCACCACGATGCGCGAGATGGAAAGGGTTGTAAAAAAGATAAAGGAAGAAAATCTGCCGGTGAAGGTTATAATAGGCGGAGCGGCTGTATCGCAAGGTTATGCAGACGCCATAGGTGCGGACGGTTATGCTCCCGATGCTTTGAGTGCAGTTCGCTTAGTGGAGAAGTTGTTAAGTGGAGAGGAGGCAAAAGGTAGTTGAAGATAAAAGAGATATTCGAGAAAAAAAGGCTTGTCTTTTCATTTGAAATTTTTCCGCCCAAACCCACTACTCCTTTGGAGAGGATATATGATACCTTAGATGAACTAAAGGGGCTCAAGCCCGATTTCATAAGCGTTACCTATGGCGCGGGCGGATCTACACGAGACAGGACGCCGCAAATAGCTATTGACGTGAAAAATACCTACGGCATAGAGTCTTTGGCCCATTTGACCTGCGTTGAAGCGACGTGTGAAGAAACGTGCGATCTTATAAATTTCCTGATAGGCAAAGACGTACACAACATTTTGGCCTTAAGGGGCGACCTTCCTCAAGGCACGATTGCACCTAGGGGAGATTTCGAGCATGCCGTGGACTTGGTCAGGTTTTTAAGAGAAAAGTACGGACAGACAATTTCCATCGGAGGGGCTGCATATCCTGAGGGTCATATAGAGTGCGAAGACCCCATTAAGGACCTTCGCTATCTGAAACAAAAGGTCGATGCAGGCGTGGATTTCCTGATAACCCAACTCTTCTTCGATAACGAGCTGTTTTACCGTTTCATCGAAAGGGCGGATATCGCCGGCATAAACGTACCCATATCGGCCGGTATAATGCCTGTGGTCAACAAAAACCAGATAGAAAGAATAGTGACCCTATGCGGAGCATCGCTGCCCCAGAAGTTCGTTAGGATACTTCACAGATACGCCGATGACCCGCGCTCCCTTGAGGAGGCGGGTATAGCTTACGCGACCGACCAGATAGTGGATCTAATTGCTTTTGGTGTCAGGGGGATTCATTTATATACCATGAACAAGGCCCATGTGGCTCGAAGGATAATATCGAACGTCTCGACCTTGCGCGAGACGGTGCATGACTTAAAAGGAGAGGAAGCCCTTTATGAGGGTCGTTGATTGTCACGTTCACATCTACCCTCCCGAGGTGATATCCGACTGGGAGAAAATAGGCGAGAAAGAACCTTACTTTAACGTGTTGGTACGGGGTAAAGTTCATAAGTGGGCAACGGTCGAGGACTTGATCGCCCAAATGGACTCAGACGGCGTGTCGCAAAGCTTGGTTTTTGGCTTTGCCTTTGGCGATTTGTCGCTTTGCAGGTTGTGCAATGATTACGTGATATCTGCCGTAAAAAGATACCCTGATCGCCTTAAGGGATTAGCCGTCGTTCCTCCCCTTGCCAGGGGCACCATAAGTGAGATAGAAAGGTGCAGGCAAAGTGGCCTTATAGGCGTGGGAGAGCTGTTTCCCGAAGGACAGGACTTTGACCTGGCTGACGCCAGGGAGACGTGGAGGCTTGTCGGCGCCTGTCATGAGATGGGAATGTTTTTACTCGTGCATACGGCAGAGCCCGTGGGTCATTATTACCCGGGCAAGGGCAACGTAGGCCCCAAGGAAGCTGCAGCCTTCTGCCTTAACCATCCTGAAATCAAGGTCATATTTGCCCATTTCGGAGGCGGGCTTTGGATGTACGAGATGATGCCCGAGATGAAATTGGCCTTGTCCAACGCTTATTACGATACGGCTGCCGCCCCATTTTTGTACGAGCCGCAAATCTTTAAGGCCATCGAAGCGTGTGGCCTTGCCCATAAATTTCTTTACGGAAGCGATTACCCGATACTTTCCTTGGTCAGATATAAAAAACTTTTTGAACAAATCGAGATAGAGAATAGTGCCTTAAAGTCCGTCTTTTGGGACAATTTTGAACATGTATGCCAAGACGATGGACTTTCGATGAAAAGATGATATCATTAGACAACGTACATAAAAGCGACTCTTATCCAGAGCGGCGGAGGGACTGGCCCTGCGAAGCCCGGCAACCTGCCTTTTAGTAGGCGTGGTGCCAACACCTGCAACCGTGAGGTTGGGTGATAAGAGGGGATCGGTAAAGGCCTTTTTCCTCTTGATCGGGAAGAAGGCCTTTTTATTAACGTTACTTCATCGAACGAAGGGGGTCATCAGACTTGGAGAAAAAATATAAGGGATTTTCGACGAAAGCGCTACATGCCGGTTGGGATCACGACCCGACCACAGGCGCATTTGGGCTTCCGATTTATTTGACGGCCGGATATAAATTTAACTCGGTCGAGGACGCAATGTCTCTTTTCGAGTTGAAAAAAGAGGGATTTACCTATTCTCGGATCGGGAATCCTACCGTAAATGCCTTTGAGAAGGTCATCTCCGAACTGGAAGGCGGAGTTGCCTCTGTAGCCACGTCTTCCGGACAGGCAGCCTTCAATCAACTGCTTGCTCTGTTATGTAAGAAAGATGATCATGTGATAGTCGGACGCAAAGTTTACGGCGGAACCTTGACGCTTCTTTTAAACACAATGTCAAGGTTTGGCGTTGAAGTAAGCGTGGTTGATACGGACGATCCAAACCAAGTGGAAGATGCTGTTCGCACAAACACCCGCTGCATAATAACGGAATCGGTGGGAAACCCCAGCCTTAACGTCGCCCCCTTTGAGGAGTTGGCCGCCATTGCAAAAGCCAGAGATGTCTTGTTGGTTGTAGATAACACCTTCATGTCGCCTGCTTTGTGCCAACCCATCAGGTGGGGCGCAAATGTGGTGGTTCATTCCGCTACTAAATATTTAAGCGGTTTTGGCAACATCATAGGCGGAGTTGTCGTTGACGGGGGGAATATGGATTGGCGCGCTTCGAATAAATGGCCGGAGTTCAGCGAGCCGGACGCGGCATATCATGGCGTGATCTTCGCAAAGCAGTTTGGCAGCCAGGCTTTGGCCGCCAAACTTCGCGCATGTACCATGCGGGATATAGGCGGATGCATGTCTCCTTTTGAAGCATACCTTCTTTGGATGAGCATGGGGACTTTGTCTTTGAGGATGAAAAGGCACAGCGAAAATGCCATGGCGGTTGCGCAGTTTTTGCAGACTCGCGAGGAGGTCGCCTGGGTCTCATACCCGGGGCTTGAAGATCATCCCCATCATGAAAGGGCCAAAAAATATTTTCAGGGCGGCTTTGGCGGGATGGTCGCCTTTTGTCTGAAGGGCGGCATAGAAGCCGGAAAGAAGTTTTTAAATAATTTGAACCTCTTTTCCATAGTGGCTAACCTGGGCGATGCCAGAAGCATGGCCATCCATCCGGCCTCTACTACCCATAGTCAGCTATCAAAGGAAGAGCTGCAGAAGGCGGGCATAGAAGAGGGCTTGGTGCGACTTAGCATAGGCCTTGAAGACGTTGAAGACATTTTGGAAGATCTGGATAATGCTTTAAACTCAATTTGAAGGAAAGCGAGAAAGTCCTGCAGTGTTGGGAAAAGTTTTAGAAGAGACTATAGGGGCTGTAGAAATCCCTGAACTTCATTTGGAATCGGGCAAAGTCTTAAAGAACGTGAAGCAGGTCTATGCGATGTATGGCTCCTCGAAGAGTGGCAAGACGATATTGGTGTGTCATGCCTTGACGGGGAGCCATCACGCAGCAGGCTGCGACGTGCCGGGGTTGCCCGAAGCATGGTGGGATCCGCTTATAGGCCCGGGTAAAGCCATAAATACCGATAAGTTTCGCGTAATATGTTTCAACGTCCTGGGAAGTCCCTACGGCAGCACATCGCCTTTGAGCATTTGCGATGATGGGAAGCCTTATGGGATGCGTTTTCCTGTCATATCGGTGCGGGATATAGTGAAAGCACAACACGAAGCGTTAAAGATTTTGGGTATAAACGAGCTTACATGTGTAATAGGCGGATCCCTGGGCGGGATGCAGGCATTGGAGTGGGCGGTAAGCTACCCGGAAGTGGTGAAAAACGCAATAGTGATAGCGGCTCCTGCCTATACTTATCCGCAAGCCATTGCATTTAACGAAGTGCAGCGTCAGGCCATAATGGCTGATCCAAAATGGAATGGAGGAGACTATTACGACGGTCCTCCTCCGGAAAAGGGTTTGGCCATTGCACGTATGCTCGCGATGATAACTTACAGGAGCGAGGAAAGCTTCGTAAAGAAGTACATGAGGGAACTGGCCTTCGGGGCTCCGTGGGATTGGAACGGCAAGTTCAAGATAGAGACCTACATTCATCACCACGGCAGAAAACTGGTCCAGAGGTTTGATGCCAATTGCTATCTTTATCTTACGCGGGCCATGGACTTACATGATATCGGCCAAGGAAGGGGTGGCGTCAGAGCCGCACTTTCAAGGTTTAAAGGTCGCTTATTAGCCATAGGGATATCGAGCGACCTGCTTTTCCCCAATTGGCAGGTGGAGGAGATTGCGCTTTTGGCCAAGGAAGCGGGGGTATTGGCTTGTTATGACGAGATCGAGAGCGGCAACGGTCATGACGCTTTTTTAATAGATTTCGACCAGCTAGACGAAATGATCCGAGATTTTTTGGCAAGGTGTACCAAAAATGACCACCAAGATTGACAGAATTAATGAATCGTGGTTATACTAGTACGCGCCTAGGGCGGATAGCTCAGCGGAAGAGCACCTGCCTTACACGCAGGGGGTCATAGGTTCGAACCCTATTCCGCCCACCATGA
>Ga0134102_1002316_pt1 | contig 12993 bp, 12 predicted proteins | sample 13_3_2metaG_FD_94447 | JGI IMG/M metagenome (GOLD analysis project Ga0134102, IMG submission 94447) | Switchgrass degrading microbial communities from high solid loading bioreactors in New Hampshire, USA - 13_49_3.3_201_A3 metaG | ecosystem: Engineered > Bioreactor > Semi-continuous > Anaerobic...
GGGAATGTTCTTCGATAACCCCAACAGCGCCTGGGTCAGGCCGGACTGGATGCTCATCAACGCCAGGATGCTCCCAATATCCAAGCCGTACCGGATGGCCATGAAAAACCCGACGGTGGTGATGCCGATGCTGTTAACCATATTCAGCAGATAATTGGTGCCTTCCAGACACCCCTCCAGGGTTAAACGTTTGATCAGGTGGCTTGTCAATTCCCGGTTGGTCGCTGCGTAACGCTCCAGCATCATCCGGTCAAGCTGAAACACTTTGATGGTGGTATTACCGGCGATAAAATCCAAGGCCTTTTGGGTGGCTTTACTCATGTCGGCCAGGATCTTTTCGCTGACTGTCCGGATGGGCACAGCGTAACAGCTGTTCAAAAAGACATACAACAGGTTAAGGAGGATCAGCAAAGTCCCGATTTTCCAATGATAGATAAGCATCGTCACCGCGATGATAATGGCACTGATGAAGGGGGTAATCATCCGCCGCAAATATCCGCCGTAAATGCCTTCCATCGCCATGGTGTCGTTATTCATCCGGGAAACAATATCTCCGGTATGATGGGCATCGAAATATTTCACCGGCAGATGAATCAGGTTTTCAAAGAAAAGGGTGACCATCTTCGCTCCGGTCAATTTGGCGTTTTTATTGTACATCCAGGCAAAGAAGGGAAAAACCCCGACCATAACCAGGACAAGCACTATAAATTGAAGCATTCCTCTTTGAAAACCCGCCGGGTCCTGGCTCACGATGGCATTAGAGATTACCTTCACCGCATATGACCGTCCTACCGTTAACATCGTCGAAATAACCGCAGTCATGACGATCCCCGTAAAATACCGCCAATGCTTGGGCTTTAACAACAACAGGGCCCGATATAATTCTTTGCCGAAAATCTTGGTTAACATAAGATTCCTTTCAAGGCTGTATGTAGTTATGGGTTCACAGTCTACAGTGCACAGTTTCATCCGGATATGAGGTCCTAGGTCTTGGGTCCTGAGTCCCAGGTTCTAAGTTATGGAAGGAACGCTAACGCGCTCCTACCTAAAACCAGTACCCGGCACCTAACACCTGGAGCCCGATGCCTTTTTCCCTTTGCACTTTGGAACTGTCCACTGTCCTAACGGTCAACTATTAAACTGCTTCTGATAGAGATCGTAATAATATCCCTTCCGTTCCAGTAGCTCTTCATGGTTGCCGGCTTCGACCACACGGCCTTCGTGAAGCACCAGGATTTGGTCGGCACTCTGAATGGTGGACAGACGATGGGCCACCACGATCACCGTTTTATCGGCACTGATCCGGTCAATGGCTTCCATGACCAGAGACTCTGACCCATGATCCAGGGCAGACGTCGGTTCATCCAGAAGCAGAATAGGTGCGTTCTTCAGAAAAGCCCGAGCAATGGCCAGCCTTTGTTTCTGACCTCCGGAAAGACGGCTGCCGCCCTCTCCCACCAGGGTTTGGTATCCATCCGGAAAACTCATGATAAATTCATGGGCATTGGCAATTTTGGCGGCTTCCATCAGCTCCGCCTCACTGGCTCCCGGCCGCCCATAAGCCAGGTTTTCCATGATGGTCCCCGGAAACAAAAAGGCATCCTGGGTCACCAGGCTGATCTGGGAACGCAGGCTCTCAAGGTCCCAATCGGCGTAGGGATGGCCGTACAGACGAAGTTCGCCCCTTTGCGGCTGATAAAATCCGCTAATCAGTTTAAAGAGGGTACTCTTCCCGCTGCCGCTTTTCCCGACAATCGCCGTTTTACTCTTGGCAGGAATGGTAAAGGAAAGATCCTGCAACACCGGACGCTTGTCATGATATGCGAAACTGATCTCTTTAAACTCAAGCACCGGTTCAGCAGGCGACGGTTCAAAACAGGTACCGCCCGTCCGTTCTTCATCAATATCGGTTAATGCATCAATCCGGTTTATCGATGCCTCAATCGAAGGGACTTCCCGGATTAATTCCGGAAGATTGGCCAGGGGTTCCGACAAGTATTGGAGCATATAAAGGAAAGCCATTAAACTGCCCAACGTAATTTCACCGCGGATGGCCAGCCATCCGCCTAACGTCATGGTACAGAGAAGGGGCAGCAAATCCGTTAAAAAACCAAGGGGTGACAGGGAAATTTCCCGTTTGTTCTTCTTGATATACCCTGCGAACAGCTGATCCACCGCAGCTTTGAACCTTTGATAAACATAGTCTTCCAAATGATAGGCTTTCACCGTCCGGATGCCGTTGATGGATTCCTGGGCCAGGGCATTGACCACGCCATGGCCTTCCTGAACCTGTTTGGCATAGTACCCGATAGGCTTACTCAACCGGCCAATGCCATAGATTGTCACCATCGTCAGGAAGACGATAATCGCCGTCAACTGCCAGTTGATAACGATCAAATAGGCAAAGACCCCGATCAGCACCAGGGGCTGATAAATCAGATTCGCAAAGTGATTTTGGAAAAAGCTTTGCACCACATAAGTATCTTTCGATAACCGGGAAATGATATCCCCGGAATGATATTTCTCAATCTCCGAATAGGACATCCTGTGGATGGCATCCATCACCTGAGCCCGGATATCATAAATGGCATACCCGGTAAAACAACCGGTGGTATATTTCACCATTAACTTGAGCTGAATCCCGATAACAACCACAAAACCGGCTAACGTCACCAATTTCGCCACAGATTGCAAATCGGCCCGAATTGCCGCATCCGTCAGGCTTTGAATGAAAAAGCCACCGGCTACATCCACCGCCGCACTGCCGAAGGAAGCTGCCAAATTCATCCCGATCCAGCCGCGGTAGGGTTTGAGCCGCGCCAGGAGCTTATGCAACACGAGCCGATTCGATTCATCCTTTTCTTTCGCCATCGTTACCTCTTGAATATCTTACGGCCATCCATGGATATTCCGTTGCGTTTTATTTTATTATCGTACATAATCTCCTGCATTTTCAATGTTTATCATCAAAAATTCCTGCTAAAGATGAAAAAAACCTCTCACATGGCCTGTGAGAGGTTTCGATAAAATTACCAATCCGAACGAAACAATTCCCGGATTAGCATTCGCATCAGTAAAAATCCGAGTTTCATCCGTCAAACCATCTCCGTTTCAGGCAGAATTTCACTGCCTGATACAGTATATTCCGTGGTTCGTCCGGCGTGTTGTCCTCAAGGTATGAATCATCGGTATTCCGTCATATTTATATCGTTCAATGCATCCCGCAGCCGCTGCAGCACCCGCCGGACGGCACACAACTGCCTGCCGTTTCGCAGGCAGGCCGGGAGAAAGCCTGGGTTCTGCCTACCTGATGGGCGGAGATCATCTTCCGCAGGTCCGTACCGCCGCATGTCGGACAGGGCCGGTCTGCGCTTTGGCTGTCCATCTTCTGCAAAAGTTCTATCACATGCCCACAGCTTTGACAACGGTACTCATATATCGGCATATTGACACCTCACTCAAGTTCAACACTAGGTTTTTGGGGTTATTCACCCAGGATCGCACGGACTTTTGCTTCCAAAGTGGCCATATTGGTAGACCCTTCGATCTTGGAGACAATTTTTCCGCTGCTGTTTAAGAAAAACGTGGTCGGAATAGCCATCACTTGATACAGCTGTCCCACCCGGCCGCTGCCGTCCAGCAATACCGGGAAGTCCATGCCGTTATTTCTGGCAAACGTCCTGACATCAGACGCATTCTCCTGAAGATTGACAGCAAGTAACTCCACGCCTTTGGCTTTGTATTTCTTGTAAAAGCTGATGAGTTCAGGGATCTCCGCCCGGCACGGCGGACACCAGGTAGCCCAGAAGTTAACCAATGTTACCTTCTTCTGCTTTAAAACCTGGTTCAGTTCTACGCTTTTTCCGCTGATATCCTGCAACGTAAAGTTGGGCGCGATCCCGCCGACCACCGGGGCTGTTTTGGCCGAAACCGTCCAAGAGACTCCACCCAGCACGGCCAAGGACAGCAAACCCGCTACCACCAGCCAGACGACCAGATTGCCTTTTTTCACCGTCATCCCCACCTTTCGCTTGGGTAAAAATCAATATCCACCGTTCCCGATAAATGATCCAACGCAAAAAAAGCCGAAATGTTGCATCCGTTTAATTGATATGTCCAATCCGATGTAAACGAAGGTTTTCAGCCATCGTCAGCATCTCCCGGGCATGTTGCCGCGTGGTCTCCGTCACCTGGGCCCCGCCCAACATCCGGGCCAATTCGTCGATGCGTTCGTTCATCATCAACGGCCGTACCGTGACGTGCGTCCGGTCGCCGACAATCTCCTTTTCAATGAAGAAATGGCGTTGCGCCATACTGGCAATCTGGGGCAGATGAGTGATACACAACACCTGCCGGGCCTGGCCGATCAGGAGGATCTTTTCAGCCACCGCCTGAGCGGTCCGTCCCCCGATCCCCACATCGATCTCGTCAAAGACCATGGTCGGCGTCTGGTCCAACTCGGCCAAAATCGCCTTTAAGGCCAACATCATCCGGGAAAGCTCGCCGCCGGACGCTATTTTGGTCAAGGGTTTCAACGGCTCGCCGGGATTGGGCGCCACCATAAATTCGGCCCGGTCCGCACCTTGGAGCCCGATCTCCACCGTCCGGCCGCCAAAGGGAACCCCTTCAGGGCTGTCCGCCTGCGTCAACTGGATCTTAAACCGGGTCTTGGCCATATTCAAATCCGCCAATTGCGCCACAATGGCCTGCTCCAACCGGTCCGCCCCCTCCCGCCGCAAGCGGGAGAGTTCCTCGGCCAAGGCTCCCAGTTCCGAGCGGAGCCGTTCCAGTTCCGATGCCAAACGGGCCGAATGTTCCTCCCGGTTGGAGATCTCCTGCAGTTCTTTGTCGCACTTCTCGGCAAAAAGCAATATTTCCGCGATGGAACTACCGTATTTCCGCTTTAAACGATTGATCTCGTCCAACCGGTCCTCGATGAGGGCCAGCCGTTCCGGATCAAACTGCACCTGTTCCTGATACCCCCGGATCTCCCGGGATGCCTCTTCCGCCTGGCAGGCGGCTTCCCGTAACATCTCCAACACCGGCTTCAACCGGTCGTCGATCTCCGCCGCCTGGCTGATCATCCGCTCCGCCTCCGCCAGCAGTTCGACAGCGGACTGCCCGTTCTCATTGTCATAAAGGGCTTGGTAAGACAAACTGGCGGCTTGGAACAACTTTTCGGAGGACTGGAGCAGCTCTTTTTCTTTGAGCAAATCTTCATCTTCGTCCAAAACCAACTTCGCCCGGTTGATCTCATCCAATTGAAATTGGAGAAGATCGATACGGCGGACGATTTCCGATTCATCCTGGCGCAGCCGGTTAAATTCGGCCAACCGCTCCTGCCACTCCCGATACAGACCCTGAAACCGTTCCCGCAGTTCCATACAGGTCTTGCCGCAATACCGGTCCAGCAGTTCCAACTGCTTTTCGGGGAAGAGCAGCGACTGGTGTTCGTGTTGCCCATGAATGTCAATGAGATATTCGCCGATTTTGGCCAGAACCAACACCGGCACCAGATGGCCGTTCACCCGGCAGCGGTTCTTGGCGTTGGCGCCGATCTCCCGTTGGATGACCAGCATATGGTCCGGGTCCAGCGGCGCTCCTACTTCTTCCAGATAAGCCTCAAGTTCCGGCTGGTTTTCGATGTCGAAGACCGCCTCGATCACGGCCTGATCCGCCCCGGAACGCAGCATCTCTGAACTGAACCGGCCGCCCAACGCCAGGCTCAAGGCATCGATGATGATGGACTTTCCGGCGCCGGTCTCTCCGGTCAACACATTAAAGCCCGGATCGAATTCCAGGCTGATCCGGTCGATCAAGGCAATATTTCGAACCACAATCTGCTGTAACAAGCCGCTACCCCCTCAGTTGGCGGAGCCTTTCCATAACGGTTCCGGTCAGTTCCTTGGAACGAATCACGGCAATAATCGTATTATCCCCGGCCACCGTCCCGACCACTTCGGGCCATTCCAAGTCATCAAACGCCGCAGCCACGCCCTGGGCGCTTCCGCTCATGGTCTTAATCACCAGAATGTTTTCGGCGGCATCCACCGCCACCACGGCGTCTTCCAGCATGCGTTGGGCCCGCCGCATCACATCGGCAGGCGTCCGGTCCTGCGGCAACGCATACCGATAGCCCCCGTCCAACGTCGGCGTTTTGATCAGGCCCAACTCCTTGATATCCCGCGACAGGGTGGCCTGAGTCACCATAATCCCCTGATTCTTAAGGGCTTCGCCCAATTCTTCCTGGGTACTGACTACATTGTTTTTAATGAGCGACACAATCATCGCTTGACGTTCAGTTTTCATCCGGTTACCCAACCTTTCAAATCCGCCCCTCTTTCAAACGCATACGTAATGTTTCAAACAATCCCTGATCTTGATATCGCAACAACCGGGTACACCGATTGGCTTTACCGATACGAATCTCGTCGCACGCCTTCACCGTCAGGCCGTTATGGCCGTCCGCCGTCAACGTGCCGTCCGCCTGGCCCGGCGCCAGTCTCACGCGGATCTCCGCCATTTCGCTGAGCACCACCGGTCTGGCATATAACGAATGCGGGCAAATGGGGGTCACCAAAAGCGCCCGGGCCCGCGGGTCCACGATGGGACCGCCGGCCGAAAGGGAATAGGCCGTGGAACCGGTGGCCGTCGCCACAATGAGCCCGTCTGCCGGATAGGTAGTAAAATATTCCCCGTCGATCCAGGTCTCCAGTTTAATCATGGTGGCAAAGGCATTACGGTTCACCACCAGTTCGTTGAGGGCGACCAAACGGTCCAGTTGCCGCCCGTCCCGTAGAGCCACCGCCTCCAGCATGGTCCGGTCTTCAAACTGATAACGGCCGGCCCGCAGAAGATCCAAGGCTTCTTCCAGCCGATGGCTTTCCACCCGCGTTAAAAAACCCAGGTGGCCGAGATTCACTCCCAAAAGCGGGATCTCCCTGGGATAAACCTGCCGGGCCGCGCTGAGCATCGTCCCGTCCCCGCCGAGGACCACCACCAAATCAAGGTCATCCCATAACGCCTCCGAAGCCCGGCCATATTGAGGATATCCCACCCGTTCCGCCATCTCCCGGCTGAATATCGGCTGAAACTCCCGCTCCAACAAAAGCGGCACCAAACGGCCGGCCAACTCCATGGCATGCGGCTTCATCGGGTTTGGAAAGATTAACAGATTCTTCATTAGCACCCCTGCTATTCGGCACTCCTTATTCCAATATAAATTCCGTATTAAAATAATTTTTCCTGCCATCCGTTTCTTATTTCGATTATACTCAAAAAACCTTTTTCAGCCAACGGGGCTGAATTTTCCCGACAACGGCATGAAAAAAACCAGCTGACAGTTCAGCTGGCTATATACCGAAAACCAACGATGCATCCTCGTTTCCATCATCAGTTTACGGCAAATGACGGTTTTCCCTGTAAACCACATTTTTGAAAAAACGCTCGGGCTCCGCTATGCAACAGATCGGTAGCAACTTCTAGGCCGCGGCATTGTTTCTCCGTCATCTTCTCTTTGACGAAATTTACCAACGTCCGTCCCACGCCCCGTCCGCGGAATTCTTCGGTGACGACCAGCTCCTGAATGCTGGCCACCTGGCCGCAATGATGGAAAACATCGAAATAATACAGGGTAATGAAGCCGATCACATTATGATGCACATCCGCCACATATGCTTCCCGATCACCGGAGGCAAAGAAACTCTTGAATATCCGGGCAAATTCCCGTTCGCAACTCATCCCTTTCCCGACCAACTGACGATACAGCCGAAACACCGCATCATAATCGGATTCAGCCATCGGCCGGATTTGTAATCCAATGGGTAACAACCGCATCAATGTTCACCTCCTTAATCTTTTTTTGCGGAGCTTGTCTGTTTACAGGAACCACGGTTCTTCTATTTATAATATCGGCAATTTATTCTTTTTTTTCACCGAAAATTCCAAATTCAAACATATTGTAATATATTGTAAATATATTACACTGGAAATCACAAAATTACAATGAAAAAACGCCCCAAGATCGGGGCGTTTACAAAATTTTCATCAAAACTTACGGTTGTCGATGACCCGTTTGGCTTTTCCGACACTCCGTTCGATGCTTTTCGGCTCAACCAGCTTTACTTTGACGGAAATATTGAGTAACGAATCGATCTTCCGTTTAATCTTCTCCGTCAAATCCTCCAGATCCCGCAGATTGCCGGTGAAGATGCGTTCCGGCACTTCCACCCGGACCTCCAGCGTATCCAGATGGCCAACCCGGTCCACGATCAACAGATAATGGGGATCAACCTCTTCGATCTCCATCAGCACGCTTTCGATCTGGGACGGGAAAACGTTGACGCCGCGGATTATCAGCATATCGTCGGAACGGCCCAGCGTTTTTTTCATGCGGACCGTTGTCCGGCCGCAGGCGCACTTCTCATAGTCCAACGAAGTGATGTCCTTGGTCCGGTAACGGATAATGGGCAAGGCTTCTTTCGTCAATGCCGTAATCACCAACTCGCCCTCTTCGCCGGGGCCTTTCACCTCGCCGGTCTTCGGGTCAATAATTTCCGGGATAAAATGGTCCTCCGAAATATGCAGGCCGCAAAACTCGGTGCATTCTCCCGATACGCCCGGCCCAATCACTTCGCTCAACCCGTAATTGTCCGTGGCGACGATTCCCCAGGCTTTCTCCAGCTCTTTTCGCATATTCTCGGACCAGGGCTCGGCTCCGAAAAGCCCCACCCGGAGTTTCAACCGGTCGAGGACGCCCATCTCCCGGGCAACTTCCGCCATATGCAACGCATAGGACGGAGTGGCGACCAAGGCCGTGCTCCCAAAGTCCCGCATGATCTTGATCTGGCGTTCGGTGTTGCCGCTGGATACGGGAACCACGGTGGCTCCCACCCGCTCCATGCCGTAATGGAGGCCGAAGCCGCCGGTAAACAAGCCGTATCCGAAAGAAATTTGGACGATATCGTCACTGGTGACCCCGGCCGCGCTGACAAAACGGGCCACCAGATTGGACCAGGTCACCAAGTCGTTTTTGGTATACCCCACCACCGTCGGAATCCCGGTGGTTCCGGAAGACGAATGGATCCGGACGATCTCCTTCATCGGCACGGCAAACATGCCGAAAGGATAATTGTCCCGCAGATCATCTTTCACCGTAAACGGCAGTTTCTGCAAATCTTCCAGATGCTTGATGTCTCCCGGTTTAACGCCGGCCTCATCAAACTTCCGCCGGTAAAACGGCACTTGCCGATAGACCCGCTCCACCACCGCCTGCAAGCGTTCTAATTGCAAACGACGCATGGAATTCCGATCCATACATTCCCACTGAGGTTCCCAAATCATTGCAATCCTTCTTTCATTCCGTGTATATTTTTATGCTTCGGTTTTGGCGGCCGCAGCCAGAGCCTCCGCCTGTTCGACGGATCCGAAAACCATTTGAATATGTTCGGCGTCAAACTTCCGCGTACAGAGGCTCACCAACGGCACCACCACCAAAGGTATGACCATGGCGACGGAGCTCACCAAGGGTGAAAGGCTTTCCGACGGGAATAGCTGGCTTCCTACCACGGAAACCAAAACCCCGGCGATCATTCCGGCCCAAGCTCCGGCTTTGGTGGTTCCCTTCCAGAACAGGCCGTAGATATAGGGGGCTAAAAACGCGCCGGAGATGGTTCCCCAGGAAAGGCTCATGAGTTTGATGATGAAATCCAGTTTAAAGATGGCCACCACGATGGAACAGATGATAAACAAGGCGCAGAACAGCCGCAGGACCGTGATGGAATGCTTTTTATCCATGTGAGGACAAAAGACTCCTTGGATCAAGTCAATGGTCAACGCAGAGCTGGAGACCAGCACCAGCGAAGAAAGGGTCGACATGGAAGCTGAAAGCACCAACAATAAGATGACGATCAGCAAATATTCCGGCATGGTCCGTTCCAATAATTGCGGAATCAACACATTATAAGCCGGGTTTCCGGCGGCGTCCGTCGGCACTTCATGGTAGAACAGATGGACGGTGGAACCGACGCCGTATGCCGCACCGGCGATGATAATCGCGAACAGGGTGGCCACGATCGTCGCCGTATGAATCACTTTTTCATTTTTAATGGCGTAGTATTTCTGTACCATCTGGGGCATGCCCCATACGCCCACGCTGGTCATGAACACCAGCCCCGCCAGAGGCAACCAGTTGTCCGGGATCATCTTGCTCAGCGACGGGTCAATGGCCGCCAATTTGGGCAGGAGACCGCCGAAACCGCCCACTTCCGGTTGGCTGAAGACGTTCCCCACCATCAGAAAGACTCCGGCCAGCATGATCAGGCCCTGGATGAAATCGGTTAACGCTACGGCAAAATAGCCGCCCATCACCAAATAGATTCCGGTCAGGACGATCATCACGATAAGCGAGAGCTGATAATCGATGTGCAATACGTTTTCAAACAAGAAGCCCAAGCCGGTAAAGACAGAACCGCAATACGGAATAAGGAAGATGAAAATCAATACGGCCGAAGCAATTTTCAGCCCCTTGCACTGATACCGGGCTTCCAAAAATTCCGGCATGGTCATGGCTCCCAGCTTGGTAGTCATCATCCGGGTCCGCCTGGCCAACACCTTCCATGCCAGCCAACTGCCGACCACCGCATTGCCGATGGCGATCCAAAGGGTGGAGATGCCGAAGCCCCATCCCAGTTTACCGGCATACCCGATAAAGATGACGGCCGAAAAATATGTCGTACCATAAGCAAACGCCGAGATCCAAGGCCCTACGTCCCTTCCTCCCAGGAAAAAGTCCGCAGTGGTCTTAGTCCGGCGCATCGAATAAATACCTACTCCAATTAAAAGGCAAACAAAAGCCAAGATCGCTGCCCAGCGAAATACAGTGATATCCATGATACCATCCTTCCTTCCCTTCCGTTATCATACCGTTCTACACTTTCCTACCCGGATTGCAGGTGCAATCCGTCTACCGGTCTACCGCCAAACGTGCCGGTACGGCCGTTTGGACATAAAAAACCATGGATTGAAATTCGGCATGTTTTTAAATATTCCTGCCGTTTATAAAAAAAATATGGCCCCGGCCACCGTTTCATTCATTCCAACACCAAAACCGCAGTATCTTCCAACCCGTAGTCTCCGTTGCCGTAAACCTCCATATACTCCGGCAATAAATAGGCTTGGAGGGACGCCTTTTTATCCCTCACCCGTTGGAAACCGACCTTCTGATTCGGAGCGTAAATACTCGTTCCATACCCCTTTCCGCAATACGCCAGCCGGTTCAACCAAATATCCAGTTCCGCCGCTTTGAGGGCCACATGAAAACAGGCGTAACAAAGGCATCCGGCTTGGCCGCGGTTAGGCTTTCAGTCGTCATATGATTTTTCGGCATTATCCTTCTCGGCACCGGCCTCCGCATGATAGTCCGGCGACAGTCCGATATAGGGACTCTGGATATGGAAATATTCATACTTCCCGTCGGGTTCATAGACCTTCATGAGCAGATCGTATCGGACACCGCCTTTTTTCGGAATATAGGCGCTGTAATACTTTCCGTTTTGATTGCATTGGACGTAAAGATGTTCATGGTAACAATCTGGCCGGGTACAAGCAACGTATCCGGAGTGGCAACCGGAACATTGGCGTCCTGATAATACATACCGTTAAAAAAAAGGCAAGCCCGAATAATTTATATCGCTGAGCGACGATTCGCTCCATCGGATGGTCAAAGCCTTTTTGCTGGTATTTTTGAGTGTGATATTCATCCCAATCGCCATCACGTAGTCGTAATAGTCGTATTCCAGTATGGGATAAATCAATACGATGTCAAGTTTCTTTTTATAAACATTATAATCCGTGCTTTCTTTCAAGATGGGTCTGTTAAAGGCAAAAAGCAAACCGTTTTTTAATTGGATCACATCTTTCGCCCCATGGTTAAGAAAGACAATGTGCTTTTTCAATGCTTCGACTTCCGAGTGGTATGCCCCCACATAGTCGGGATTGGGTTCTTTGGACTTTTTCGCATATCCGGCTGACGATGAAATCAGGCACAAAAGCAACATGACAACGGCAAAAATCCTTCGTTTACCACGCATATTCAGACAACCTCCATTCCTGATTACTCATTTTCCCTGATACGGACGCCCACGGGAGGACAGGGAATTTGATAATACTTCCCGTTGCCTTTTTGGTCATATACTTTTAACTCCACCGCAAGCCGGAGATCTGACGCTCTTGGGACAGGTTGGCCTATGATGGAATACTCTTTATAATTCTCATAGACATAAACCGTCTCCCAACCGTTATAATAAGAGTCAACAATGCGGCGGGCATTCCGCCATTCCATCCGCGACAGATAAATATCCCGATAAATCGGCACTTGCCCGGGAGCAATGGGCGTATCCGGGATTTTGCGGCTGTTCGCATACTCATAATTCACATTGTCCGGCAAAGGAGCACCCCGATAATCCCCCACGCCAAAGACCGATTCCCACCAGCGAATAATCAATATGTTTTTCCCCGTGTTTTCCAATTTGACACGGACTCCTTCAATGGTTAAATACCGGTAAGAATCCCCGCCATGGGGTACATAATAGAAGGCATCATTTTTTCTTTGTAGACCTTACTGGAGGGAAGCGGCTTCAGAAACGTTATAACCAAGCCGTTTTCCAGCTTAATCACCCCGTCGGACGACACGCCGATAAAATGGACATGGTCGATATATTTCCGGATAGTTTCGCTGGAGTCCTGAGTCTTACTCTTAAAGATGAAAGCCAGCGAATCGACGGAAAACGCCGATAAAGCACTAAGGAGCAACAAAACGGATAAAACCATCGTTTTCCTGAACATGAAAAACCCCCACCAAAACAGATAAAAAATATCATTCTCGTTTTATTACCAAAAAATAACTATTTTATTATATAATACCGCTATTTGGATTCTCAACCCTTATTTCCCATAAATTTTAGATATTGGTTTTAGGCGAAACGATATAAAAAA
>Ga0134102_1002320_pt1 | contig 12974 bp, 16 predicted proteins | sample 13_3_2metaG_FD_94447 | JGI IMG/M metagenome (GOLD analysis project Ga0134102, IMG submission 94447) | Switchgrass degrading microbial communities from high solid loading bioreactors in New Hampshire, USA - 13_49_3.3_201_A3 metaG | ecosystem: Engineered > Bioreactor > Semi-continuous > Anaerobic...
ATAAACATCGTCATCCATAATTGTGCAGCAATACAATATCTGTCCATATGGCTTGTTTTGAAAAGGGCGAAAATCTATGATTGAGTGAGTATGTGTAAGAAAAACGAAGATATATTAGGGAGGAGTATTACAATAAAACTCACACGTGAATTTTATGAGAGGGATACCCTTACTGTCGCCAGAAAATTGTTAGGCAAGTACCTTGTGCGTACGACACAGGAAGGAACAACAATCGGCAAAATTGTTGAAGTTGAAGCATATATAGGTCCTGACGATGCTGCAGCCCATACTTTCAGAAGCTTACGCAGCAAACGCACTGAAGTCGCATATGGGCCTGGAGGTTTTGCTTATGTTTATATGATTTATGGTATGTATTATTGCTTTAACATAGTAACCAATGTTGCGGAAAAACCTGAAGTTGTCCTTGTACGGGCTTTAGAGCCAATAGAAGGACTTGAGTTAATGAAAAAGAGAAGGAATACTGACAAGATTAAAAATTTATGCAGTGGTCCGGGCAAGCTTTGTTCAGCTATGGATATTACTAAAGCAGATAACGGAACTGATTTATGCGGTGACAGCTTATACCTGCTGGATAATGCGGATATACCGGATGATGAAATTGCTGCCACTCCGAGAATTAATATTGATTACGCAGGAGAAGCGAAAGATTACCTGTGGCGTTTTATTATAAAAGGCAACAAATTTGTTTCCAGATAGCTTTAATTTTACGGCTGTATAATAGGAGAATCACAAAAATTATTCAGTTTAGCGGCATGTACGGATAAATTTGCATAAAAAGCTTTCGTGATTGAATAAAAAATGCCATTTGGCAAAATATTAACAGTAATTTTAGTCAAATGGCATTAATAATTTAAATTCTTTATGTACTTTTAATAACTATTTAAAACATCTTCAAATTCATTTATAAAGGAGAGAATTCCTATTATTCCTAATACGCATAAAGCCAATGAAATGATAGATAATACAATACCGGCTGTTGCCATGCCGTTGCCGTTTGGAGATTCTTTTCTGGCAATTATTCCGAAAATTAGCGCAAGTATAGCACATGGTATGCAGATATACCATAAGCAGAATAAAACTATTGATACGATTCCCAGTACCAATGATGCTATAGCCAAACCTTTTTTATTATTTGGATTTGTAACTTGCATTTCCGGATTTATATTGTTCATGTCATTCATATATATACCCCCCTCAAAACTTATAAATACTAGCAAAACTTGTTAACATTTTATCATATTGTATATCCATAATCAATATAAATTGTATTATAGTGTAAAGTTTTGGAAATTATGTAAGAAACTATTTTAATATATAAAATTCCGACGAATGATATAGACGCATATAAATATAATGACAATTGAAAATTTTGCTCTAAGTCGCAACTATCGCTTCTATTAAAATAAAATAAGGTAAGTGAATTATGTTTCCAATAGTTCAGTATTTTTTCTGGTTATATTTCTGTTTCAGGTACTCTATATAATCTTCTGCCTGTTTTATTATTTCTTCCGGAAGGCCTGAAACATCAATCATGTAACCGGATTGGGCTTCGGATACGTGATAATTGCGGATATCGGTACGGCCAAGGAGAAAATCAACTGAAACATCGTAAAAATCAGCCAGCTTTTGAAGTGTGTCAAAATCCGGCTCTCTTTTGTTTAGCTCATATTTGCCGTACGTAGATTGATCTATTTTTAAGAAATCAGCTACTTGTTTTTTTGTCAGATGTTTTTCTTTCCTTAATAGTTCTAATCTTTGATTTAACATATGCTTCCTCCTAATAATAAGATAATAGACAACCCGCGCAAATACAATTGCGTAGACAAAAAGGCTGAATTCATATAGTTAATTCTTGACAATTAGACAAATTGTCTATACAATATAGGTAGAATTATCAGTTTTTTTTGACGAAAAGAAGATAAATTTGAGGGGAGTGCGGTGTTATTGAGGAAGTATTAAAAGATACTGTTCTTAAAGTGCTGGAAGAAAAACTGGGATTTATTCCAGCTATAAGTGCATTAGAATGGAATGAGGCAAGAAGGCAGGCTCTTGATGACATGTATGTTAATAAGCTGTGTTTTTATGAGCCTGTGGATGCAAATTATTTCGCTAACACAATGGCACTTATTCTTAAGCTTATGAAAAGCTGAAACCTACAGTTAAAAGCTGCCTTTATCAGGCAGCTTTTTGTTCTGGTTATGACTATAATGTTTAAACCAAAATTATGACCTTTTATTTAACCAAGTAAAATTGCGTAATAGAAAATAAATGTTCAGAAATTTAATTCTGTGAATATATATTATATTGCATTTATTAATTATAAAAATTATAGTAAAATTATTATATAGTTATTGTAATATGTTGTCGTAATCGGATATAAATTTTTAATTATGCAGAATTTTATAAATTAATATGGAAAAATATAATAATATTATTATATATTTTATTAATTTTTATTTTGCGGGGGGATTTTATGTATAAAGGAATGAGAAGGTCTCCAGCTTCACTAATTGTCCTTTCTGTTATAACATGCAGTATTTACTATTTTTACTGGCTTTATAAGTTTTCAATGGACCTGAAAATCTTTATGAATGATGAGAGCTCCGATCCAGGGATTGATCTGCTGCTCTGCATATTTTGTTTTCCATATCAGTTATACTGGTTTTATAAATACGGCAAAATTATGGCTGAAGCCAATGCAAGGGTAGGATTGCCTCGGGAGGATAATTCGGTGCTTTATCTTATAATGGGATTTTTCGGCCTTCATTTTGTTAACGCAGCTATAATGCAGTCAAATTTGAACAGAATATGGGATGTTGTATAATTAATAATTTAGTGAAATGAGAACATATGAAATCTTTGTTTGCTAACATAACTAATAAAACTACATATCATTCAGGAAAAATGTGGGAACATATTAAAGCATATATTGTTCCCACTATAATTATCTTAATATTTTACTTAATATTATATCTGTTGGGAAACCGAAGCATCTGCATATTTAAAGCTATTTTTGGCTTGCCATGCCCTGCGTGTGGGATGACGCGAGCTTTTACCCATTGTTTGGCGGGCGAATTCAAGAAAGCATTTTTTTATCATCCGCTTTTCCTGTTCTCTATAATAGTTTTTTTAGTATTGCTTTTCAGGAAGAACAGAATTGTATCTCATGTTTATAAAAGCAATGTGTTCTGGATAACCATGTTTATTATTTTTATGGTTGTATGGGTTATAAGAATGTTCTTACTGTTTCCTAATAATCCGCCTCTTGATTTTAATAAAAATGGCCTGCTTCCACTGATAATAAGAACAGTTAGTAAATTCATATCTCATATGCTGTTATGCGGATTTTGAGATATGCTATTTATAGTTATAATCTGATATTTATTCATATATTAATTGCCTTTAAAGAGCTCAAAACATATAAATCGCATTACATTTCTGCTATAAATGAAAGTAATGCGTTTTTTATGTTTATATAGTTTATGGTCATTTTCATTTATGGGAAATATGTGGGCAATATTTTTTCGAAATTATATATTCACTAAAGTAAATGCTCATATTTCATTTGTATGTAACAATAGAGCAAATATTTTAATTACATTTTATGATTGAAATGTAAAAAATTTATGAATTTAAATGTATTTTTTTGGTATAATGATATAATATATTACAATACAGAATATAGAATATACGGAAATTAATGATATTTAAACACAAGATATAAGTTTCCCGACTGAGAAGTGAAGCAAGATGCTTGAACCGTTTTTGATTGCATTTTTGCTATTAATCTTTAAAGGTTATAAACCCAGAGAAATTTTAAGCTTGAAAATTGTTTGCTTATTTGCTGGTGTAATTTTGCTGAATGTCATTATAGCTGTTATGTTTGCGACAGGTGTATGGCAAATGGTAAATTACGCAAAAACCATTCTTAAATTGTTTTACATATTACTATTGTCCGGATTAATCATTGCTTATAGGAATAATCTACAGGAAAGAAAGCTGTTTATATGGATGATAGTTGCTTTAACCGGAATCATATCTAATAGCATTGTTATTTGGGCTAATAACGGGTGCATGCCGGTTAGGCCTGTTTTTAATCACAATGAGAATTTATTCGTATCCGGACCCGCAGGATATGCATTAATAGATGAGAATACAAAACTGCCGTATTTGGGTGACATAATTGATTTAAAATATGAAATTTACTCTATAGGAGATGTACTGATTATAGCTTTTATATCTTATTTAATATATGCAATTATAATCGGACAAGCTCAAATGAGGGTGTGCAATGATGATAAGCATAAGCAGAATCAGTGAAGGACTGACTGAAAAAATAAAAACCGCCTTTCCCGATATAGATAAACAAAAGGCTGAGACAATTGAATATGGAATATATATGGCTATTTCAGAAGTTATCAAGATAGTGCTGATAATTCTGATATCGATAATTTTAAAAATAACTAAGTATGTTGTTGTAACAATTCCGCTGTTTGGTATGCTCAGACTATATATAGGAGGAATTCATGCTGATACGCATATAAAATGCTTTATAACTACAGCTTTGACAATGTTGAGTATTCCGCTATTTTGTATAAATATCAGGATGAATAATCTAATTTTAGCAGCCGCAGCATTTCCTTTCTGCCTTATTGCAATTTATAAATATGCTCCGGCAGATAACCCCAATAAACCTGTAAAATCGAAAAAGCAAAGAAAAGCTTTAAGAATAAAGGGATTTATTTTGATCACACTGTATTTTGCAATAAGTATATTTTTACCATATAAATGGGCTAATATTATAATCTGCACATCTATTATAGCCTGTGTTATGACGACTCCGGCTCTGTATAGATTGTATGGTAATAAGTATAGTTATGAGGAGGTGAAATCATGATGAAAATAAGAAAGTCTGCTAATCATAAGATTTTATCCGCAATAGCAGCAATAGGTATGCTTGTTGCTGGACTATCCGCCGGCCATTGCTGGTTCTTTGCTTTTCATCAGAGAAAGTGCCCTGCACATCTTATTAAAGCAGACTAAACATGAATATAACTTATATTGAAATATTAGTGATATACTTTTATTATAAGTTCCTGATAGAACATTTTTTCATCTTCATTATAATATGTATTATTCAATACATATTTATTTTTTTCTATGAGATTCTTTACGATATTAAGGCCTTCGCCTCTTCCGGGACCTTTAGTAGAATAACCTGATTCGCAGATTTTATCAAGGTCAGGTGCAGAACTGCATGTGTTTCCTATTAAGATATTGATAAATTTATCATCTCTGGACAGCTTAATCTTAAGAATCTTATCGGCTTCATGTTCCAATGCTTCAATGGCATTATCCAAAAATATACCGATAATTCTGGACAGGTCGCTTATCTTAATGTTCTTTATTTCCTCAATAGTATTTAAAACTTTTATATCTACAGTAATCCCTTTTTTTCTTGCAAGATTATACTTTGAAGTTATAATACCGAAAAGTGCGATATTTTTGATATCAAAGATATTTGACGGGCCGGCCTCATCACATATATCAATCATTTCCTGCAAATAATTAATAGCATCATCTACTTTATTTGCTTTCAGATAGGCCAATAAAACCGTAGCATTATTGTTCCAGTCATGTTTGAACTGTTTTTGGTTTTGAAGGTAATTCTCCAGCGTCTGATTGTAAAAGTTCTGCTGATCTCTTTCAAGTTTCCATAATTCCAATTGATATGAATATTTAGTTACCAATATCAGGCTTGCACAGTATATTACTAAAACCAGCAGCGATATGGTCAGATATGTGGCGTTAAAATTAAGTATAAAGTTAAGGCTGACAAGAGTAATGATCATTAATAGTGTAAAAAATATAATTACTTGAGCGGATTTCCTGTTTTTAAATGAACTGAAGATATGTTTTATTGGAGAAAGCAGCTTTACCAGAAGGAATAAAAATATATTGGTAACGATATTTACAGCTGCGTATAAAGGTATGTTTTTATCTAAATTTGCAATTGAAATTTCATATCCTAATGTGCGCAATAGCAATGTAGCTATTAAATTAACAATTGATAATGCTAAGGTTTCAATGATAAAAATAATTAATGCATTAATTACATTTTTATCTATAAAAACAAGCATCAGGAATACACTTATAATTAACATCATTATAGGCCTGAAAGAATTAAGAATATTATTATGCAACGAAATAGTATGTATTAAGGAATTTAATGAGCCAAATAGAATAATAAAAAGAATGTTTTTCTTTAACTGCTGTTGTTTAAAGTACAGAAGTCTATACAAATATAAAATAATATATGCTGAAAACATTACAAAGACAGCATCTACTGCAAAAAAAACCAGTTTCATCCAAACCCTCACCTTATAAAATTAATATTATGTTAATTATAAAGAAAATTTTATAAATATACCATTAAATTTATAAAAATTTATAAAATTTATATTAGCTTGTTACTGTTTTTTATTTTTATATGCCGGTGTTGTATCAAAAGTATCCTGCATTCTTATTTTCAGGCCTGAGATTAATTGCCCTGTCGAAAGGATTATTTGCAAAAAAATGTTGTTTGAATCCGCAGTTACTGTACTTGATGATATATTATTAATTTTTAAGAGGCACTTTATTTGTTTTTTATTTTTATACAATGTTGTTAAACCTGATGACAAATTTTAATGCAATATTTAAAAGCAGCCGAACGATTAGAATAAAATGTGAAAAAACCATATTATTAGGATATTACATGTTTTTATTGAATGTCAATCTAACTTAAGAACTATATTTAAAAATTATTCGGTATGTTGTGTAAAAAACTTTGTTTATACAACTGTATCAAGTAATTGAAGGATTGTTCGTATTGGATTAAATAAGGTGTGTAATTAAAGCATCACTGTTAAATATTTTATGTTAAAATAGAAGGGTTGCAGTAACATTAACTCGTAATATCTGGAGGAAATATGGATTTTATAATATCGCTGTCTATTATTTTGCTTGGTTATATAGTAAAAAAAGCCGGATTGATTAAAGAATCCGATGGTGAAGGTATATCGAGAGTTGTATTTAATATTACATTGCCGGCAATGGTTATTAATACATTCAGCACTATGAAAATAGATGCTTCATTATTTGCACTACCAGTTGCCAGCTTACTTTATGGACTGGCTATGACGGCTTTCGCCCTTTTTGTATTTAGAAAGGAAAGCAGAAAAATGCGTGGTATGTATTCTATGCTGGTGCCGTCTTTTAATGTAGGATTGTTTGGATATCCGCTGGTAGAAGCCATATGGGGAAAAGAAGGGCTTAAGTATTTCGGCATGTTCGATATGGGAAATTCTATTATTGTGTTTGGCACGGGCTATATAATAGCAAGTGTATTTTCCGAAGATAATGTCAAAATTGATTATAAGACAGTTGCAGGCAGAGCTTTGCGTTCTGTCCCGTTTCTTAGCTATATAGCCGCTTTAATTATAAATGTATTGCATATATCTTTACCGAAAATTTTTATAGACATTACGGAAGTCATTGCAAAAGGAAATATGCCTTTATCGCTGCTTTTACTGGGCATTTATCTGAGTTTCCGTTTTGAGGATGGTTATGGCATAAAAATGCTTAAAATATTGGCAATGAGATACATACCGGGAATACTGACAGGTATTTTGCTTTATAATATTCTGCCTTTCAGCCATATGTTCCGAATAACCATGCTTCTTGGCTTCAGCCTGCCTGTAAGCCTTGCGGTAGTTCCGTATTCTGTTCAGTTTAAATATGACAGCAGGTTTGTAGGCACTTTAAATAATGCGACGATTATATTAAGTTTTATACTTATGTGGGTTACGGTTACTTTGATAGGAGTTTAGCTGTACTTCTGTATTTTTCACTACCTTATATTGCATAAAATGTTTATATATGGAGCTATAAACATAAATTGCAATAAAACCGTATATATTATGGCAACATGTGCAAATGTAAGGGAGTGGTGTGTTGATAAAAAACTATATAAAGGCATTTATAACCGGATTCCTGATTGGAGGAATCTTACTGATTAGTTGTTCGGGTACTGCAAAAAGCGTTAGCAAAACAATTACGGCAGTTTACAATAACATAAAAATATATGTAGACGGAAAACTTATTGAGCCGAAGGACGCAAATGGGAATGCCATTGAGCCGTTTATATATAATGGGATCACTTATTCTTCTGATAACAATAAGCTTTATAAAATGAAGACAGATGGCACCAATAAAACAAAGGTTTGTGATGACGTAGCATCATATATAAATGTTAAATCGGGTTGGATATATTATTTCAATGAATCTGATATGAATGATATATATTATGGTGGAAAGCTCTACAAAATCAAAATTGACGGTACTGAACGCACGAATTGACTAATAGTGGTGCTGCACATATTAATGTATCCGGTGATTGGATATTTTACTGCAAAGATGCAGTTTATGGTTTGTACAAAATAAAAACGGACGGAAGTTCAGATACACAGGTTAGTAATTCTATAATAACGCAGGCTTATGTAGTAAACGACTACATATATTACATTAAGGATTCTGATGGAGGTAAAATATACAGGATGAAGAATGACGGTACAAAGGATACTCCGCTTACTGATGTAAGGGTTAACAGTTTTGTTATCTCTGGTGATATGATTTATTATGTAAGTGCATATGATAATATGCTCTACAGGATTGAACAAGGAAAGACCAATGGTACACGCTTAAGTATTAGCGACAAAATTAAGGAATTTAATATTTCAGGAGACTGGGTATATTATTCCAACAGGCTTGACAATAACAAGCTGTATAAATGTAAAACTGACGGTTCGGGAAGAACAAAAATGTCAGATATATCATCAGGAAATATCAATATAGCAGGAAATACAGTTTTTTATAAGGATATTAACAGTAAAGAACTGAAATTTTATAGAATTAAACCAGACGGTACAGATAACAGTTTGGTTAATTAAGTATTAGCGATATTGATAACTTTAATAGTCTGATAAGTTTAATTTGCTTTGCAAGGGGCTGTCCTGAAATAATCACCTGATTTTAAGACAGTCCCTTTTTGGTTTTTATAATACTGTTTTGTAAATTATACATACTATTTTATTTTATCAAGGAATTCTGCGCTTTTTTCAACACATCCCACACATGAAAGCTTCCTGGCTTTCTTTATGTCCTTGCATTTGGTTGAACCTGCATATTCAATAAAGTATTTTTCAAAGGCTTCATAGTCTTTTATATCGCAATGTTCCATAATATACTTGACCGCGTAAAACGCGCCGCAAAGCCCGTCTGGAGCATTCCCTCCGCCGAAAGCACTGAATTTCTCCACTATTTCATTATTTATATTAAAGTTATCTTTGAAGGCATGCACTACGGATTGAGCACAGTTCATACGGGGACAGTTGCTTTGTCCGAGAAAATTATTCCTTGCTTCATTTGCTGACATTTTAATATACCTCCGATTTCTGTTAATTGCATTAGTGATAATTTGCTAAATATTTAAAAAGCTGAATTAAACTTATATTGAATGATTATAGCATATATAGCAGAAAAATAAAACATCTAAATATTCAAATATATAAATATATAAATATAAGTTGCAAATTTCATACGTTTATTTTAGTTATGATTGTATACTCAAAGCTTTTTGATTTATGATACAATATTTACATTGTATGATTTCCTGTTTATGTATAGTAATAGGCAAAAGACACATCTGGGTCGGGCTTGCAGGTGAACCGGGAAAATATGCAGGAAATATCAAATAAGTGTATAATTAAGCCTATAAGAATGGATTGGTTCACTGCTGAGAGTGCATATTGAACGGAAATGAGGCAATAACGGCTGCTTTTAATGATGTAAAAATGAAACTGAAACTTCATTTTATGATCATAAAATGAAGTTTATATTAGTAATTTATGTAAATTGATTATTCATAATAATCTAAATCAGATTTTACTATAATATAAATATAGTTCACATGAAGCGGACAAAATGTGCAATATGATGTTTGAATAGTATATGTGGAGACTTTAATATAAATAATTTGAATGTAGGAGAAGTATAATTATGAAAAATAGCGATAAGACAGTAGTAATTATAGGAGCAGGACCGGCAGGTTTAACTGCAGCGTATGAATTTCTTAAGGCAGATGCTGGAATACACCCTATAATTCTTGAAGAAAGCAGTGAAATTGGAGGTATATCGCGGACAATAAAATATAATGGGCATCGGATGGACATAGGAGGCCACAGGTTTTTTTCAAAAGATGACAAAGTAATGGACTGGTGGATGAATCTGATGCCTATACAAGGCAGTCCATCTAAAGATGACTTAATTACGGGCAGAGACAAGAAGTTCAGTGACAGTGGGCCTGACCCTGAAAAAGTGGACAGGGTCATGCTTATACGGGATAGGATTTCACGAATATTCTACCTTAGAAAGTTTTTTGATTATCCAATTTCTTTAAAACCTCAGACTTTTATAAATATGGGCTTTAGAAGAACTGCGTCTGCCGGATTCGGATACATAGCATCACGTTTCAACAAGAGGACTGAAGATTCTCTGGAAGATTTCATGATTAACCGTTTCGGAGTCCCTCTGTATAAAATGTTTTTTGAGGATTATACGGAAAAAGTATGGGGAGTTCATCCTTCTAAAATAGCTGCTGATTGGGGTGCACAGCGTATAAAAGGATTATCGCTGACAAAAGCTGTTGCTGAGGCTATAAAGAAAGTTTTCAGGTCGGGAAATAAAGATATAAAGCAGAAAAGTACAGAAACTTCACTTATTGAACAATTTATATATCCAAAACTGGGCCCGGGACAGCTTTGGGAGACTGTAGCATCGGATATAATTGATTTGGGAGGAGAAGTTCGGCTTAATAATAAGGTTGTCAATGTTAACATAAAAGACGGGCAGGTTGTTTCGGTGACTGTGGAGCAGAATGACGGTGAGAGGAAAGAGATTTTCGGCGATTATTTTCTTTCATCAATGCCAATAAAAGACCTTGTTGAGTCAATTACAGGAAAGGATATACCGGATGATATAAAAAATGCAGCTATAAATCTCCCGTATCGTGATTTTATAACTGTTGGTTTGCTGGTAAAGAAACTTAAGATAAAAAATAAAACGAAAATAAAAACAGTTGGAGATATAGTACCTGATACATGGATATATATACAGGAGAGAGATGTAAAAATAGGCCGTTTACAGATATTCAACAACTGGTCGCCCTATCTTGTGAAAGATATTGAGAATACTGTATGGTTAGGCCTTGAGTACTTCTGTAATGAAGGCGATGAAATGTGGAATATGTCCGATCAGGACTTTATCGCATTTGCTAAGAATGAACTGGTAAGTATAGGGATTATTGATGAAGAAGATGTTTTGGATTCAGTAAGGGTTCGAGTAAAAAAAGCTTACCCTGCTTACTTCGGTACCTACAGCCAGTTCCCGAATATAAGAAAATGGCTTGATGAAATACCGAACCTTTATTGCATAGGACGTAACGGACAGCATCGTTACAATAATATGGATCATTCAATGCTGACTGCCATGGAAGCGGTGAGAGTTATTGTGGACGGAACATATGATAAATCAGCCGTATGGGCTGTAAATAGCGAAGAGGAGTATCATGAGACTAAAAAATAATTAATTACTGTAATAATGTAATTATGTGTCCTTATTTGCTGCTAATCTAAAAACAGTTACAATCCGGTTAAATACTGCTTTGTAACTGTTTTTACAGTATAAATCATGTCTGTTATTTATTAGACTATCTGCTTTAACAGAACTTTTAATAATAAAATTATATTATTCCACAATTTGTTCTTGACTTTTACTCATCTCTGTTTTAAAATAGCTTTGTGTCTCACAGAACAACGGTATGGTGGGTATAGCTCAGTTGGTTAGAGCGCCAGATTGTGGCTCTGGAGGTCGTGGGTTCGACTCCCACTATTCACCCCAAATGAATATGATGTAAGTAGAAATTGAATTTGCCGTATAACGGAAAATTCAATTTCCGGCATCATAATTCAATGTAAGACATTGGGATGTAGCCAAGTCGGTAAGGCACCAGACTTTGACTCTGGCATTTCGTTGGTTCGAGTCCAGCCATCCCAGCCAAAAAAGATGCTTGTTTGCATCTTTTAGATGGTCCATTAGCTCAGTTGGCAGAGCACTTGACTTTTAATCAAGGTGTCCCGCGTTCGAGTCGCGGATGGATCACCAAAAATAATCCCTTGCGGAACGCAAGGGATTATTTTTTATGCTTATGAGAGGTTGAGTGAAGTATGCAGAATAATTGCATTTCTGGAGTAAAATTAATTGATTAAAAATTTTATCTTTTGTATATTAAGGTTTTATCTTTTACTATTATGTAATCTTTAATTGAAACAAGGCAATTTTATTGGAAATAAAGAATTTTTTGCTATAATTATGATATCATTTATCAATAAAGGTGTTAATAGAGCATTAGGATTAAATTTACATAAGAAGTATTAAATAAAATAGTACGAAAGTCCTATAAAAAGAGGATAAAAATACAAATTTAATATAATATGTAATTAAATATTTAAATTGTTAATACAAAATTAACCTTTATGTTAAAAATTAACTTTAAAAATAATTGGCAAAGGGTTATAATTATTAGTGCTTATATATAAATACCAGATAATTTATTGCATATGGAAACTATATATGTAAAGTTGCTTTTGTGGTATTGACTCCCATGTTGACGTGATGGATGTGAATTCTGTCTTGTAAATGGCATATGCCCATTTAAAATGAAAAATATGTTTTCATATTAACTGAAAAGCTGTTGATACTTATAATAATGTTGAATAATATTAAGCATAAGCAGGTATAAAAGTATAATATTGAGAGAATTATAAGTAAAGAAAGATACATCCATATGAAAAAGG
>Ga0134102_1002330_pt1 | contig 12943 bp, 18 predicted proteins | sample 13_3_2metaG_FD_94447 | JGI IMG/M metagenome (GOLD analysis project Ga0134102, IMG submission 94447) | Switchgrass degrading microbial communities from high solid loading bioreactors in New Hampshire, USA - 13_49_3.3_201_A3 metaG | ecosystem: Engineered > Bioreactor > Semi-continuous > Anaerobic...
AAGAAAATCCACAATTAAGGAGAGCTTATTGGAGAGAAAAAACTAGAGGCATTTCATTTGACTATGGGCAAAATTATGATGAGTTAATAGGGGTATTTACTAAGGACAATATAAAAATAACTAGTGTTAGTCATCATATGAAACTAAGGGCTGTTGAAAGAGAAGTTTCTTTTAGAGATATTGAAGATGCATTGCAGAATCCAATAAAGATTGGTAGAATAAAAGTAAGAGATAATGGTAGTAGTAAAGAGTATATAGGAGAAAATGCTAGGGTGATAATTAATCCTGACACAGGAAATATTATTACAGTATGGGAAACAGGTACTAAATATAGAAAAGTTAAAAGGTGAGAAATAATATGAAATTAAATTTTAATGAAAAACAAATAGAACTTCTAAATAAGATTGGATTTGACTTTGATGTTACTGGTGATTTATCTGATGATGAGATTATGGAAATAGATGAAAAGGTATCTGATTACTTTGCATATTACGGATTAGATGAGAACGACAGTGTTAATGATACTGGTTTGTTATGTGAAAGTATTATGGATATTTTAGGAGAGTTATAGTTATCTTGATCCTCAAAGCACTCATGTTGTTCAAAAACAATGAGTGCTTTTATTATGCCAAAAAACAGGAGGGGACAATATGGCTACGGCTACGCAGGTAACTTTAATCATATGTTTAACAGTGATTATATTGTCATTGATTAATAAGAAGAGAGGTGATTGACATTAATGATCCATGGTTAAAAGAATTTGTAATAAACGAATATAACCAGGCACAGAAAACAGTCCATGTAGATTATAATAATGTTATCATTATAAGTGTTAAGCTTAAAAATGGTTATGTAGTAGTTGAACATTGTATCTGCATGGATCCAGAAAAATTCGATGTAGCAAAAGGTATTGATGTTTGCAAGGAGAAGGTAATTAATCATTTGCTAAATGTATATAAACCAGTAAACATTAAAAACCCTGAAAAAATAAAGAAATTTGAAATGAAAGCCTTGTTGTAAGGCTTTTTTATTTACTCTGGATTAGTATTCACGGAGTATAAATGTGAAGAACTCTAACTGGCACTAACCAGTATAAAAAAGTATTGAGTAATAAGGAGGATTAATAATGGAATGGATTAAAGAATTAATTGAAAAACATACAAAAGATGGAGTATTAGACCAGGAAGCTTTAATTATAGTAGGTATTATTACTGCAGGAGCTACCCTCATAGCAACATCTTTGCAGAGGGTTGGGTGGATGCGAACAAAAATCCTATTGAAGAGGAACTAAAGTAAAAAATGCAGGAAGCAGATATTGAGAAAGCGAAATATGATAAAGTAGATTTTGCTAGTGAGTTGCAAAAGAAAATAGAATAAATTATGATGGCCAGGGGAACCTGGCCTTTTTTTGAAGAAAAAATGACTTTATAATTTGATATCCATGTTAAAAAATATAGCTATATCTAGGTATAATGAATAAAAAATACTCATAAGAGCAATTATGAAGTCATATTAAAAGAGATAGGGTTTTATTTTTTATCACAATATATGTTATTTTATTGGGTTGGGTTATGGTTGTGTTATAAATAAAAAGCTCATGATCCAAAACCTGCATTTTTAGAGGTTTTAAAGATTATGAGCTATAATCTGGTGCCGAAGGCGGGAGTCGAACCCGCACGAGGTTTGAGCCCCACTGGATTTTGAGTCCTATAATCTTTATTTAATCTAGTTTAGCCTAATTTATAAAAGCCCGATTTTACGGGCTTTTCTAGCTTTTTTGCTGGTATAATTTCCCTGCTGGTTTAGTCTTTTCTAATGTAATTCAATTGTTATTGCATTACAAATTGCATTACTGCAGTAAGCTTAGAGGTAACCTGTTGGATGTTATTTTTATTCCTTATCGAGCAAGATGCTACAATCAAGACCCTTCTTCTTAGTAGCGTCAATGACGGCCCTACGGAAGCCCTTTGCAGTTTTGTATTGATTTCTTTTTGGAGCTTGTTTATTCCATAGGCTAACCAACACTTCCCAGGGTGCGCTTCCTCCATAAGTAGTGGCGAATTTGGCTAACTCTTCTACTCTCTCTTCTTTCCTGCGCTGGTTTTGCATTTCCCTTGCAGGGTCCCCGATTGTTCGACAATTACCACAATATATTTGCTTGCCGGAGTCAGGGATAAACAATTCTTTACATTTTTCACAGCGTTTCAGTTTAGCGTCTGTGGTTACCAGCCAATAAAAACGCAAGTACATCATTGTTATTAGATCTTCACAACAAAAACAAGGAGCAACCCGCCAAGGAATCCAGTTTTCAGAGGTTGACTCTACCTGGTAAAAGCTGAAATGCACACTTTGTAGTTTATCAACTATCTTTTGTCCTATGTAATACATAACGTAGTGAAATAACTGTTCCGGGTCTCTGATTCGCCAATCACTATACCGTTCCGGCTGCACAACCCCGTCAACCTCAACAAGGTAAAGCGGCCTGGGATAACGTTGTTCTAGTGAATAATCAATAACATAACTCTCTTCATATTGCGGATTCTTTACAATTCTGAACCTATTGATTAACTCCTTCCTTTTTTCTGCTGTACCACTTATTCCATATACTACAACAGCGTTAAACAACTCCCACAACTGCCTAGCCTGCGCTACTTCCTCCATAAAGTAAGTATAATCTTCTAGACCCTTTTCGTTGTCCTTACGGCGAAGAAAGCCATTCTTGGCTACCCAGGCGCAAGCATCTTTCTCAGACCTAATCCTAGCAAAAGAAGCAAACAACCCGGCGTTCTCAAAAGGATCATAATCAAACTTCTGCCTTCCTGAACATTCTCTTGTTATATAGAGTGTGGTTGCATCTCCCTTGGATGTCCAATCAACCGTTTTTTCGACCCGAACCTTGCATTCTTCCCAAAACGAAGGAACAGGATAATTTACCTTGCATTGTAGAGCTGGAAACTCTGTCAGTTTGAAATCTTCTGGCGCAACCCATTGTTCTGTCATAATACAACCCTCCTCTTTTTTCTTGCTTCTTTTGACTTGCCTACCTATAACCTACTTTCAGATGTAGGCATCTTGATTGTAACACATTAAACTAAACTTAGCAAGAATAAAGGAGGTTGGCGAAAATGTCACGCAAGCCAAGGATAGATAAATCTGTATATAACATTCCTGAAATAGCAGCGCAAATGGATATAAACATTCCTAAAGCGTATGAGTTGGCGCGACAGCCTGGCTTTCCAGCTATTCGCATAGGAAGGCACATTGTTGTGCCGAAAGAGGCTTTCCACAGATGGCTGGAGCAAGTGGCACTTGACAAGCAATCATATGATATAGCAGGAAATTAGTAACGTCGGACATTATGGAGGAAGAAATGCAATTTTACTGCAGTTTTATGAACAAAACAAAAACCCGGCAGCTTGGCGGCGGACCGGGAGTAGGTGGATTAGACGGAGGTGGCACTCCTTATGACAATTATACCGGAAAACAAGCTAAAAACAAAGCGACTAAAAAAATTAATGGGCGAAGACTACTACACTAAACCAGCATTGCGGTTAATCCTTAGCAAGCTTGAAGGTGTTCAGGCGGTAGACGAAATGGACAATGGCCGATCCGTTGAATGGGCGGATTTAGAAACAGAGCGAGAACGGAAAATCGCTGTTACTTATTTTTGGAAAGGCGTTGAACAAGCCCAGCGCTGGGTAAAGGAGGGAATTTTATGAATATCGCTGAATTTCTCTCCCTCCTTAAAGGTGTCAAGCCTTGTGGTGATGGCTGGCAGGCTTATTGTCCTTCCCATGATGACCAGAGACAGAGCCTTCACGTTTCTGAAGGAGAGGACGGGCGTATTTTAGCCTATTGCCATGCTGGCTGTTCTGTCAACGATATTTGCCGGGCCCTAGGGATTGATCTAGGGGACTTGTTCCCACCAAAACCTAAAGTCTATGCAGGCGGGAAAAGCCCTGTTGTTGCTACTTATGACTACCGGGACACAAACGGGAAGCTGCTTTTTCAAGTTTGTAGGACAGCGGACAAGCGTTTCTTCCAGCGGCGGCCTGATGGTAAAGGCGGTTGGCTAAACGGCCTGGGCGGTATTCAGCCAGTCTTATACCGGCTACCGGAAGTCCTGCAAGCGTTAAAGCAAGGTGAAACAATTTTTATCCCGGAAGGCGAAAAAGACGTTGACAACCTGGCCCGGCTGGGGCTGGCAGCTGCTACTTCACCAATGGGTGCCGGGAAGTGGAGAAAAGATTATAGTGATTGGCTGAAAGACGCAAACGTGGTTATTCTTCCTGATAATGACGAACCCGGCAGAAAACATGCCCAGCAAGTGGCAAATTCCCTCTATGGCAAGACGGGCAGCGTTAAAGTTTTGGAATTGCCCAGCCTGCCTGAAAAAGGCGATGTGAGCGACTGGCTGGCGACAGGTGGGACAAAGGAAGAACTGCTACGGCTGGCGGCGGAAGCCCCGGAGTGGAGACCGCCAAAGCGAGCTAAGCGAGAGAAGGACAAAAAAGAAGATGAACACAAGGCCCGGCAGACAAGCTTTTTGGTTAACGGGGGAACTTTGTTTGAGCAAATATACATTGACGGCAAGAACCTGCTCTTAGCATACGAAACAACAACCGGCGAAACAAAGACAATGCCCTTCATAGAGCTTGAGGAAAAAATAATTGAGCCTATCAACGGCGAAGACGTGGAGCTTGGAGCGGTAAAGCTGCCTTCCGGCGTTGAGGAATACGGCGACACTTTGACCCTGCTAGCCGAAATAGAGGCCCATATTTACAGTTACTTGGACGTTTCGCCAAACTACTTAAAGTTTGCGGCTTATTATGTGCTGCTGTCTTGGCTATATGACCGCTTTCATACCCTGCCTTACCTGCGGGCATTAGGCGATACTGGCTGCGGGAAAAGCCGTTTTCTGGACGTGATTGGGGGCTTATGCTACAAGGCCATTAGCGCAAGTGGGTGTGTAACCCCTGCCCCTATTTACCGGATGTTGCGGAAATGGCAGGGGACCCTGATTTTAGACGAGGCCGACATGAAGAATTCGGACGAATACAACGAGGTTGTGACTATTTTAAATTGCGGTTTTGAACGCGGCAGGCCAGTGATTAGAGCCACGAAGGATAACCCGGACAAGGTGCAGATATTACCCGTCTATGGTCCGAAGGTATTTGCGACCAGGCGGCGCTTCAAAGATGTTGCACTTGAAGCGCGATGTTTAACCGAAATAATGCGGGAGACCGACCGGGACGACATTCCGCCGGTACTGGGGAGAAAGTTTTTTGAGGAACAGCAGACGCTGCGAAACAAACTGCTGTTATTCAGGTTAAGGAACTACTTCAACGTGGACCCCGAAGCAGCGTCCAGCCTGAATCTGGATGGCATAGAGCCACGGCTGCGACAAATTTCAGAGGCGTTTACTTCCCTGTTTGCGAATGAACCGGAGGTTTTAGAGAGCTACCGGGAATTCATTACTAACCACCAGCGTGAACTTATCGAACAGCGGGCGGCAACCAAGACCGGGCAGGTGGTGGAGGCGTTGTTTGAGCTTCTTGAGGAAAAGACGTTCCATGTTCCAAGTGTTCCAAGCTATAAGGGAGACAGCGAACTTGGAACGGGTATAGCCGCTAGTGACATAGCAGAAAAAACTGGTCTTACTTCACAAGCCGTCGGTGCAATTCTTAAAGGTTTAGGGCTAGAAACAAAACGAATGAGGCAAGGCGGACAGAATAAACGGATGATAATTTACAATAAAGCAAGATTTGAGAAACTGCGGAAGCGGTATATTCTAACGGAAAACAATAGTGAGTTGGAAAATGTTCCAACTTCATTAAGTACCAATACACTTGGAACACTTGGAACGTTGGAACAGGAGAACCCTGGCAGGGAGGTATGGGAAATATGAATACTCTTGACCTCTTGGCTGAACTTAAGCGGCTTAATGTCAAGCTATCCCTGGCCGGGGACAAATTGCGGCTGGAGGCCCCTGCTGGGGTGTTAACACCTGACCTGAAGAAAGCCATACAGCAACGCAAGTCAGCATTGACGGCCCTGTTTTCCGGGCAACCCGTGGAAATGGTATTCTGGCCCGGTGTTACATCAAAAGTTTACCGGGCAAGGCAGCCCTGTTTAGAGGCGGGATACTGCCTGCAATGGAGCCGGGAAGCGGATTGCGACTTATTTCCCCTGACCTGGTGCTGGGGATGGTGCAGGGAGAGAGTGAGCGCAAATAACCAGAGGGCCTTGAACTGGTGTCTAGTGAGTAAGTGCGGAGGAAAGACAAGGTTTTCAGGTGGCATAATGCAAAAATAATGTAATGGAGGATGATGAATATGATGGGAATTAAGGAGTATGAAACTGTTAGGATGGCGTTGTTGGTTGAGTGGAACAAGATCGCAGACCAGGTACCTACTACCTTAAGAAATGCAGTGGATGCTGGTATTGCAGCGGTAATAGGTGCAATTGAAAAAGCCCAAAATGAGGTTATATCTTTACTGGGCAATGGTGATATTTCGGACGAGTACAGATGGCGTAAGATGGGCGAGGTAAAACAGATGGTAGTAGAAACTTACACAGCAGAGGTTGAGAAGATGAACGAAGCACTGCAGAAAGAGGCTCAAAGACTTCAGGAAATACTCACGGTGCCAAAGCCCAAGGAACTTGACCAGGGCGAACTGCTGAACTTGAAAACAGATTTAAAGATGCTGCTTGATACTATGGATAAAAGCGCAGCAAGAATGCGCTTAGGCCAGGAACTTGAAAAGGCGCTGGAGACCGGCGATGAAGTTAAGGCCTGGCTGCTTGGCGCTTCGGATTGGCCATCCCTCTACATGGAAAGCAGAGGTTTTCCTCCTAGCGAATGGGAGAAAACCAAAGAGGCTGCGCTTATTAATAGACAGGACCAGAAGCAAGCAGAAGCCCGGCGGCTGCTTAAGCTTCTTACAGACAAGCAAAAAAGCGTTGCCGCGACAATTAAATCCGTACGCTTTTATGCTGCTGTTTGCGTGGACAAGCTGCCATAGGGAGCCTGGGGGGGAGGTTAGAATGCTGCCCTTCCCCCTACTAACTACTTTTTATGGAGTTGATGAAATGCCCAGAAAATGCACTGTTTGCGAACATGAAAAAGTTGAAGAAATAAACCGGCTACTACTTAAAGGCGTTTCGTTGCGAAACATAGCGAAACAGTATTCCGTTTCGGCAGCCAGCTTGCACAGGCATAAAAAGGGCCACTTGCCGGCGAAGCTGGTAAAGGCCCAGGAAGCCAGGGAAATAGCCAAAGCTGACAGCCTGCTTGACCAGGTAACCGAACTACGGGACAAGGCCCTTTCTATCCTTGACAAAGCAGAGCAGGCCGGCGACCTGCGGACGGCCCTGCAGGGAGTAAGGGAGGCCAAAGGATGCCTTGAACTGCTTGCCCGGCTGCAGGGAGAACTACAGAAACAAGCTACAGTTAATATCCTGATTAATCCCCAATGGCTATCCTTGCGGACGGTAATTCTTGAGGCCCTGGACAGATACCCGGAGGCCCGACAAGCCGTTGCCCGGGCTTTACGGGAGGTGGAAAACAATGTTGTTGGCCAGTGACTTATCACAAGCGCTGGACCCGGTGCTGTTTGCTAAGGAAGTATTAAGCTTTACCCCTGACCCCTGGCAGGAGAAGGCGTTAAGGTGGAGCGGGAAGCGGCTTCTATTGAACTGCAGCCGGCAAAGCGGCAAGTCTACTACGGCGGCAATACTGGCCCTGCACAGGGCAAAATTTCACCCTTCTTCCCTGGTACTTCTTGTCTCTCCTTCCCAGCGGCAGTCTTCGGAATTATTTCGCAAAGTACGGGATTTTTTAAGAGTATTGCCGGCAGAGCAGCAGCCTGATCTTATAGAGGATAACAAGCTGTCCTTTACCATGAAAAACAAAAGCCGGATAATCTCCCTACCCGGTAGCGAAGAAACCATAAGAGGCTTTAGCGGCGCAAACTTAATTATTGAAGATGAAGCGGCCAGGGTGCCGGACGACCTTTACTTTACCGTGAGGCCTATGTTGGCAGTATCCGGCGGAAGGCTAATCTTAATGTCTACTCCATTCGGCAAGCGTGGCCACTTTTTTAAGGAGTGGACGGAAGGCGGCGGCACATGGGAGCGGATAATGATAACAGCCCATGACTGCCCCAGGATAAGCCCGGAATTTCTGGAGGAAGAGCGACAGGCCCTTGGCGAATGGTGGTTTAAACAGGAATACCTATGTGAATTCGTGGAAACGGTGGACCAGGTTTTTAGTTATGACCAGGTGATGACGGCGCTAAGCGATGAGGTTAAGCCGCTTTTTTGAAAAGTAGCAAAAATATCGTCCATATCGTCCAATAGGGTTTTTGAAAGCCCGTAACCCCGCTTATATCAAGGCTTTGAGCATTGGACGATATTTTAACTCAATATCGTCCAGATATCGTCCAGATATCGTCCAGATATCGTCCAATGAGGAGGTGTTGAAAAGGTGTATAACTTTTATATCGGCCTTGACTTAGGCCAGGTACAGGATTATACAGCCTTAACAATTATTGAGCGTAAACATTTTAACTATAGTTTGCCCAGAGAGCAATATCACATTAGACACTTGGAGCGGCCAAAACTGGGAACCCCCTACCCGGCCATTGTTGAGAAAGTCCAGGATTTGATGCAGTCTAACAAGCTATTAAACCAGGCGGCCTTAGTAGTAGATGCTACCGGTGTTGGCCGGCCCGTGGTGGACCTGTTTCGTGAGGCAGGGCTACGGCCAGTGGCGATAACGATAACTGGGGGAAACACGGTTACTGTCGGTGGTGGAGGCTACCACGTGCCAAAGCGGGATTTGGTTTCCACTTTGCAGGTATTGCTTCAATCCGGCAGGTTGAAAGTGGCAAGCGACCTTAAACTTGCCAAGGTATTGGTTGATGAAATGCTTAATTTTAAGGTAAAAATCAACGTCAAGACGGCCCACGACAGTTATGAAGCCTGGCGGAAGGAATACATGACGACCTTGTTTTAGCGGTGGCCCTGGCCTGCTGGTATGCGGAAAAACGTAGAATAGCCCGGCCAGTAGATAAACCGGCGGGCTGGTAATTGCATTACTTTTGCATTACGAAGGCTGAGGTGATAACTAATGGTTTTGGTGCTATCACCAGCATGTTCAGCAAGAGGAAGCACAAGGCCGTTAGTCCCGACGATTTTATGGGTAAGGACGCAAAAAAATGCTCCAGCAGCTGCTAGGGCAAGAGCCGGAGCAGAAGGACTGGGGCAGGCATATTGAGGAAGCCAGGGCTAAAGGGTTGGCGGGGCCGTGGTAGAACGTAAGCTTTTAATTTCATTGATGATGTTTATTTCTATTTCTTCGTTTTTCTGTGCTAATCGATGCCCAATAAAAAATGCATCAACTAAAGCCCAAAGAGCCGGTATAATCAACAGTGAAAAGCCCGCTGGCCCCAAAAAAATTACTTCTTCAGCAGTGGAAGCTGTATCTATGACGTAGGCATTCCACAATGTTGCAACAAACAATGAAAGCAAAAACACAATAGTTTGTGCTATAGCACGACCTTTATCGCCAAGGTAATATCTATGTCCTCCTATAATGCCTGTAAACCACCAAAGCAACCATAACACTACACGACTTTTTTTGCGTCTTCGGAATTCGGATTCAAGCATTGATAATTCTTGGGAATTTAAGTCTTTTTTCATGGAAAGTAAATCGAGCAATTGCATTACCCCCTTTGGTTAATTATGGATAAATATAATATTCTACAAAACAAGGCGAATTCCTGCCTTATTTTTTTATGCAAGGTAAGGCTTGTAAATACAGGCTTTTTAGAGTCCCACTAGATAGCGTATCAAAAGGAGGGCTGTCTTTTGAATAAACTGACGACACCTGTAAGGCGGTTTTGCCAAGCTATATTGCGCCAATATCCGTTAATGAAAAAAGAACTTGCGGCCCTGGAGGAAGAAAAGCAGGCCATAGCTGAAAAAGTGTCTGTCGCTACTTGGCAGGAACCTGTTCGAGTGAGTGCAATAGGAGACCGAACGGCCAACCAGGCTTTTAAGCTGTTACGGCTGGAAGAGATGTGGAGTAAGACCCGCTTTTACGTCCAAGCCGTTGAAGACCTGCTGGCCTACATTGACGAAGAGAAGCGGAAACTTATTGAACTACACTACTTTGACGGTTATCCCATATGGAAAGTAGCCCAGGAGTTGGGTATGAGTGAAAGCAATTTTTACCGGTATCAGGCTGTTATTCTTACCCTGCTAGCTCATAGGTTGGGAATATAACCCCGAAATAGTATACCCCATGTCTAGAAACTAATACTATCTGGGGGTTTAAAAAGTGTTACTACTACATATTTCATTGATCTTCAAATTTATTGCATGTTTTTTCGAACTCTGTTATTTCTTTAGGAATAATCCCATATACTGAACATTTATTATTGCCTCGATGATTGCGGCATCTATTACAGCGGTAAATGACTATTCCTGCATCGTCCTGGGCATCTATATTCCATCGTTCGTTTAGCGTCAATCTTTTACTCATCAACAATCACTCCTTCAATCATCTTTATTCGATGGAGTACCTTCTTTAGTGGGTATTGGCAATTTCCAAATTCCAATAGCTTTTTCAGTCATTTTTGCGCCGCAAATTGGACAGGGTTTGTTTTCCATATCAAAAAGAGATACTCCCTGACAGCAACTTAAGCAAAGAGGTTGGAACCAGGAAGAAATGTAATCAGGTGGACAGGCTATGCTTCTGTCATCTAGAAGGTAAATAGTTTCAAGGCTGTTATCATCGTTCACTGTTTCTTTAAACAATCCATCAGGCACTAATGGAGTGGTGAATTCTGCACACTGGGGGCACCATGCTACCCCATAGCATTGGCTGTCATCAGAACCTTTTCCAATATATAATTTATCACTTTCTAATTTGCATTTAGAACAAGTTAGCTTTATTACGGTGCCCATAATAATCAACCCTTCTTTCGCTCTATTAAGATAGTAAAGTGTTTACTAATCTGGTATATATTCTAAGATGTCCCCCGGTTGGCAGTCGAACAATATACATAGCTTCTCCAGTGTATCGAAGTCGATACGTTTCACTTTTTCATGGTAAAGGTTTGAAATCGTATTCCGATTTAACCCTGTTTTTTCGTGAACACTTTGAATGGTTTCCCTATATTTACCCATTAATAGCGACAAGTTACACTTAATCATTAGGCATCCTCCTTTCTTGCTTAAATAATACAGTATTTTACTCAAAAAAGCAACAAAATGATTGACATTACAATTAACATTTTGTATAATATGCTTAACAACTTAAGCATTAACAGAAAGGAGGCCCTATGCTTTGAGAAGTACATCAGAAAAGGAGGAGGCAAGTTAATTATGGCCAAGCGGCGTGGTAACGGTGAAGGAACCATAGTCAGTCGCAAAACATGCCCAAACTGTAAAAAAATAAACTCATCCGCAAGTGAGAAAAACCTGAAAATGTGTAAACACTGCGGAACAGACTTGCCGTGGGAAGGCACGTGGATGGCACAGGCTGTTATAGGCATTAACCCCGCTACCGGCAAGCCCAAGCGTAAAAGCTTTTACGGCAAGACCCGCAAAGAAGTTGCTGACAAGATGGCCAAGGCCCTGCAGGAAGTGAGAAACGGAACATTTGTTGAACCGGTGCAGACTACTATCGGGGAGTGGCTGGACAAGTGGCTGACTGGCTATAAGAAAGGACAGATAAAGCCCAGCACATATGATAGCTACGAAACGCTGATAAATGCCCACATTAAGCCAGCATTGGGGAATGTCCCGATGGCCAAACTGCAGGCCCACATGCTGCAGACCTTTTACAATGAGAAGTTAGAGAAAGGCAGGACGGACGGCAAGGGTGGCCTGTCAACCAGGGTGGTCCGCTACCTGCATGTCATTATCCGCCAGGCACTGCAGCAAGCAGTCAAAGAAGGACTACTGCCCCGGAACGTTGCGGATGCCACCAGCCCCCCAACCGTCAAGAATAAGGAAATGCGGCCCTTGACCGAAGAGGAACTGCTTAAATTCTTTGAGGTAGCTAGAGATGACCGGCTTTTTGCAGCTTACGTCTTGGCTGCGACAACCGGCTTGCGGCGCGGTGAATTGCTGGGCTTGTGTTGGGATTGCGTTGATTTGGAAAACGGAGTTATTACTGTCCAGCGCCAGCTACTGGTCTTAAAAAATGGTCTGTCCCTGGAGGAAACAACCAAAAGCAAAAGCGGAAGAAGAAGCGTTGTTTTACCCGACGATACGATAAGGGAACTGAAGGCCCACAAGAAACGGCAGGCCCAGGAGAAGTTACTTTTGGGCGAAGCCTATCAGAATAATGGCTTGGTGTTCTGCAAGGAGGACGGGACCCCCCTAGACCCAAGGGAATTTACTAAACGGTTTCAACGACACTTGGAGAAGGCCGGATTGCCAAAAGTACGGCTGCATGACTTGCGGCATACACATGCTAGCCTTCTCCTTGCCCGTGGCGTTCACCCGAAGGTGGTACAGGAACGGTTAGGACATAGTAGCATAACCATGACCCTTGACCTATATAGCCACTTAACCCCAGGATTACAGGAAGCGGCAGCGACTACATTGAACGGCTTGTTAAGTAAAGAAAAAAGCCATGCGAAAACGCAAGGCAATAGATAAGAACCTTTAGTTACTTAGTTACAATAGCAGGGATGGTGCCCCCGCTATTTTTTTTGTACTCAATTGCATTAAAACTGCATTACTAAAGCTGGTTTTATATTTAATTCCAGGATTTGTGAAACCCTGCAACCATTGATTTCACTGGTGCCGAAGGCGGGAGTCGAACCCGCACGAGGTTTGAGCCCCACTGGATTTTGAGTCCAGCGCGTCTGCCAATTCCACCACTTCGGCTCATTCATCACAAAATATATACTAACATAAAAAC
>Ga0134102_1002331_pt1 | contig 12943 bp, 16 predicted proteins | sample 13_3_2metaG_FD_94447 | JGI IMG/M metagenome (GOLD analysis project Ga0134102, IMG submission 94447) | Switchgrass degrading microbial communities from high solid loading bioreactors in New Hampshire, USA - 13_49_3.3_201_A3 metaG | ecosystem: Engineered > Bioreactor > Semi-continuous > Anaerobic...
GCAAACATATAAAAGTCAAACGAACGGGGGATTTTTTATATTATGTAAAAAAATGTAATGCTAAGATGTTTGCGGAAAAGCTGCCTTAATGTTTATAGCTTACGCTTAAGGCAAGTTAACGAACTAATCTTGAATTTCCCTCAAGTATCGGTTTTCTGATTACCATTAAAGCAGCCTAATCATGCATTGCAAGGGAGGTGTTTTCAAGATGTCGTTCGTTGATTGGGTCGAGGAAAAAGTCACTACCGAATTCACCGAATTCGGTCCAGCAATTAAGCGATTTAATCCAGCAACGGGTGAGACTGCCTTTTTCGCTCCACACGGAGAGCAGATTGGCAAGTCGTTTATTGACCCGCTTGCGAAACGCACAATCAAGAAAAATACCACCAATGAGGTAGAAATCGCTCGAAAACTAGCACGGGAACAACTGAACCAATTCCCGCAGGAAGATGCCTTCGTTCAATACGTTAAAAGCAGTTTAGAAGAAGCTCAAACAGTGGAACGCATTGACAATTTGATGCGCCTTCTCTCTCAACATTTTATCACTAAAACCGCAAGCACGGTTACTGTTTCAAAATCTCCAAAGGAGGGGTCAAATATGCGAAATGAGATAAGAAAGCGTTACGAAACCGATGAGATATTCCGCAAGAAAGTTGACAAGGTTGCAAAACAATGGCAGGCATTGAGAGGCAGCAAAAACTCTCTGGAAAGCTACGTGGAAGTAGTTCTCCGTAACTACGAAGTAGCGAAATCTGTTGTTAAAGGGACATCCTTTGCCCTTTCAGACGATGAAATCCTTCAGGGACTCTTAGATTCTGTTAAGAAGGATGTTGTCCAGAAAAATTTCAGGCGAGCTACCGCTTTGCAGCGAGAGGTTGAGGAAGGAAGCTACGATTTGGAGCGTATTGGCCGCTTCCTTGAAGATACCTACGGAATAAAACGCCCGCCGTTTACCCCTAACGATTTTGCAAGACTGTCTAAGGACAATAAGGAACATTACGAACCCTACCCGTCAAGTATGTATCGCGCAGTAACGCTCCAGGCAAAGGATTTGCAGGGGCGGTTAAGCCAATGGTTGAAGGAATTACCAAACGCTCTCAGCTATCGTGACCAGCTCACCTCCACCGCATAGGAAAGGGTTACAAAACAGCTAACCGATATTCTCTCTATGTTGATGACCGTAGGTACTTTGGATGATGCCACAGTCGATAAAGTTTTTACACCCACCCGAAAACGTGACAGTGCCACATACACGCAGATGGAGATGGAAGAGTTCTTCAAGAGAGGTCTAGAGCTCGCCAGCAACTGGTACACCTTCGTTAAGAGAGTTCAGGTTTCCGTAGAAAAGGAGAAGTCAGAAAGAAGTTACCTCTCCGGAGACTTGAAAATTTTGTCCAACGTGGCACGCTGGCAATATCCTAACAACATTCAACCGGATATTGAAAAGCGTGACGACAGCGGTTTCTGGAGCGGTGTTTTTAGAGCACTACCAGCTTCTCACGAGCTTAGCAGGCTGATTAACCAAAAAATCTTTAACGAGTAACCGAAGGGAGATGAATATGATGCTACCCATTTTTTACTGGATTAAGTGGAATGACCTGATGAAAGACGAGCTGGCTGAAAAGTTGTCTCAAACCTGTTTCGGAAATTTCGGGTATGACTTCCTCTGCGCCTTTGGCGACAACGAATGGCAAGCTTTACGTCACTGTCCACTGGGAATGCAATGCTGCGAAGCAACTTACCACTACGAGTTAGTACCTCAACACATCAAAAAGCAGCTGGAGTATGCAGGATAAGACTTCCTCTTCCGGAGAGAAAAAAAAGTTGCTCTCTATAAAGTTCCGTTGGTATAACCTAAAATTTTATCCATTAAGAAACTAAGGAGGTGAGATAATGCCTCTACCTAAAAGAGGAACACCTGAATATGAAGCGTGGCGTAATTCTCCAGCCTATGAAGAGTGGCGAAAAAAGACAAGTCAAGTAGTAAGGAGCCTCTGGCAAGACCCTAACTCAAAGTTACGCCAAAAACTGCAATCCGATGAATATAGAGAGAAAAAACGCCAGTTTTTGAAAGCACAATGGCAAGACCTTAACTCGAATATCCGTCGTGCTTGTCAATCGGAAGAATTCCGGAACAAGGTAAGTAGCGGCGTAAAAGCAGCATTGAACAACCCAGAGGTAAAATCACGACAAATCGAAGCCGTAAAACGAGCATGGGAAATTCCGGAGATAAGAGAAAAGTATCTGAGCTACCTCCGTAACCCAGAAGCTAATGAAGAACGGAAGAAACGCATCTCCGAAGGAATGCGAAAAAGCTCAAAACGCATTGGCAGACCACCTAAAGGCGGTGATAAAGAATGTTCTGGCTGATATGGTCTCTGGTAACTTTATCTATAATCGGAAACGGCTATCTTTATTTGAAAAGAGACAAAATCGTATTTTAGCACGTGAAAATATCGTTGGATTAACGTTTATAAGCCTCTATGCACCTAGGAACTATTTTCATCAACTATTTTTATACGTGAAAAGAAAAACCAACTTATTTTAAGGAGGTTTGATAACTATGCAACGAGAGCCTTTCTATACAAAGGACTTGCACTTCGCTGCTTACTTAATGTTAAACGGTTATGAGCCGGAAATTAAGATTCCATATTTTAAGGCGAGAAGAGCGATATTCCTTTACCCGGATGCTGACTTCTCCACCCTACGGGACTTGCGGACGAAATTTGAGGGTGACAAAAACCTGACCGTCAACCTATTTGATTACGTAAGGGCAATGCGGGAGCTAGGAGACCGCATTAACTACATTAAACGAGAGACATTGAAGAAGGAGGCTGGTCAAAATGACCACAGCGAGGGCGTTGGAATGTAACGTTCAGGACAACTTGTTACAGCTACTTTCACCACTTTCGATGGAAGACCTGAAGCGTAGCGGACTAAATGAAGAAACCATTAAGAAGATGAGCGTTAGGGATGCCACAGACGTTGAAAGGAACTTGACTCCCTTCCCACAAAGCACCGGTTACGTTATTCCTTACTTCAACAAAGATGGAAGTGCCATTTATGACCGGCTTGTTACCGGAGAGAAAGAGGAAATTCCCTTCTTCCGTATTCGCTACCATCAACCGCCGGTCAATTCAGAAGGAAAACAGATTAAATACGCTCAGCCAAAGGATACCGGAGTTCACGTTTACGTACTACCGGAAATATGGAAGATAGCCAAAGATACATCTAAACCGCTCGTTATAGTAGAAGGCGAAAAGAAGGCTGCCAAAGCAATACAGGAAGGCATTCCTGCCATTGCCCTTGGTGGCGTCAATAACGTTAGGCACGGTAAGTACAAAATCAAGCCGAGCGAAATTGAAGAAAGCAAAAGAGGTTTTATCACTTTCACAATAAAGGACGCTGATGCTATCCAGTTACTGGAAGAGCATGTAGCTCCAGAACTTCTCGAGTTTGACTGGAGACAACGAACAGTCTACATTGTCTTTGACAGCGATTCAGCAAATGGCTTTCCAGTCAAGGAGCAAGTCCAGCAAGCTGCCTTTGATTTCGCTTTCTGGCTGTTCAAACGGGGTGCTGATGTAAAGCAGGTTATCCTACCTCATCCAGAAAAGGAAGGAGAAAAGGTTGGACTGGATGACTTCCTGCTTACTCACACCGCTGACGATTTTTGGGAATTGGCTAAACAGGCTCGATTTCCGATACAACCGCAACTGCGAAGCTGGTTGCAAAGACACCTAAGAAAGCGGGGTCTAAACCGGGACGATTACGAAATGGCAGCTACGGCAGTAGTAGCCGACCTTGATTATGAAGGACGGCGTTATCGTGATGAGGCGGATAACAGAAAGTTCTACTACTTCGACGGGAAAGAGAAACTTCTTTACGAAGTAGACTGGACTGAAAATGCGAATGCTTTCCGGGTTGGAGAGTTTGCGGAGTTAATCACAGCTAAATACGGTATTGGAACCGCCGATAGAGAGGTTATAAGCCGTTTTTCAACAGCTTTCATACAGGGCTGCCCTCGCGTGAGGACTCGTAAGGTTTCCTATGTGAACGAACCGCCGAAAGTACTAACGGACGTTCTATACGTTCAGCTTAGCGATTCGGCAGTTGCGAGGGTGACTAAGGATGCTATCACTTTGGAGGATAACGGCGTTGACGGAGTGCTGTTTAAGAAAGGAATTGTTAAGCCGGTTAAGATAGACTTCCAAAACCTGCCTTCACGACCAAAACGGTTATGGCGTCAGGTAGTGAACACTCTCAACCTTGACAGTCATTCCATCTTTACGGATGAAGAGCAAAGAGCACTGCTTGAAGTCCTCTGTCATCTCTCCCCTCTTTTCCGGGACTGGAGAGGATTGGAGTTGCCAGTTGAAATGGCTATCGGTGAAGCTGGTTCAGGTAAATCTCGTTTTTACTATGTTCGGACAGGAGTTCTTGTTGGAGAGATAGGCGTTGGAGTTACTCCAAGGGATATTCAAGAGTTGCGAACTTTCCTTGCCAGTGCCCGTGGGATTTACGTTTTTGATAACGTCAGACCAGGTAGCCTGAGAAATTACCGGGAACAGTTTGAAGAGGAAATCGCAAGGGCGGTTACGCTTAAGAAAATCCAATATCGTCCGCTCTACTCTAACACGGATGTGACAATTAAGACAGATTGCACTTTCGCTATTACTGCTACCCGTTTACCTATCCACGCGTCAGATTTGATGGAGAGGTCGTTGGTTTTTCGGTTCAAAAAGATACCGGAAGGGCAAAAAGTAGATGACTGGGAGTGGAAGGTTCTTTATGATACGCCGAGAAGAGAAGCCTTGCTTTCCGATATGCTCGTTGCCGCTCAACGTTTCTTCCAGCTTGTCGATACGAAGTTTGAAGCGTACCGGCGTAAGAGTATACGTCTTGAGGGCTTTGAGAGAGCATTGCTACTGATGGCAGAAGCCCTTGATGAAAGCAAGCAGCTACTTTCCACAATGGAAACAATGGTTGACAAACTGCCACAGGTTATACGGGAAACACAGTACCAAGCCGATAACGCATTGATGGTTTTGAGAGAATTTGCGGAGAAGAGAAGACAAGAAGTAGAAGCAGGACAAAAGAAACCTGTCTTCCAGCTTAGAGAAATTACTGATTGGGTTCTGGCTAACTCCAACGGCCCAAGCACCATACCTTATCCCTTCCATAATCCGCAGGAACTCGCTGGTTACATTCGGGAGCAGGAGGAGCTAGTAGCAGAAGTTACTGGAATTCGAGTTCACCGAAGAGACCAGAACACTACCTATTATACCTGCTAAAATACACACTCTCTCATTTTAGCTCAGCTAAGCGATAATGCTTGGCTGGGCTTTTCTGTTGGTTCCCACACCTAGCTTTGCTAGCATCGAAGCTAGCTAAGCTAGCACGAAGCTAGCAATCGAAAATCCAATAAAATCAATAGTTTGCAGCGTTTTTGCTAGCTTTTTTAGCTTTTTTAGCATATCTCTTTATATGGAATTTTTTAAGAGAGGTGTTTATAAAAACTATATATAGAGATATACCCAAAAACCTAATATAGCTAGGCGCGAATCGTAAAATACTTGCAAATAGTATATTTGCCGTTGTTAGCTTCGAGCTAGCGGGTGCTAGCCCTAAGCTAGCAAAGCTAACAATAAGCTCTTCTGAAATGCTGCTACTTCCTCCCTATTCCGAAGTAAAAAAGTTCCTCCCTATAAAGTTCCTATCAAGCCATTTATAATTTAATCATTAACAGTAAATGGTAGGAGTGAGATTATATGCGTAATTCCGCTTATGAGGAATTCTTGAAGGAAATCGAATATCAAAACCAGCGATGGAGCAACCAGCAGTACGCCATCCTGATTGAGGTCATACCGTGGGTTACGAATTACGACCAGGAGTTTTGGGATATAATCTGTGCTTCATACTATCACGATATTGATGAGTTACCGGAAGCACCGCTGGTTGTTGTCGATGGTAGAACGTATAAATGGCACGAGGATGTAATGGACGCTCTTGGAGACGGTTTCACTATGAAGATGTTACCAATCATGCTAGAGTTAGGAGCGACAGTCCGACCAACCTACTACATCAACTCGCCAGACGAAAGAGTTCGCTACTTCTTCGATGTTATCATCCCTCGGCACGAGAAACAGCAGTTCCTTAACAAGTTTTTCGATGCCGTCCGAAGTAGAAATTAGAGGAAAATATTGGAGGTGATTACTATGCCCTACCCTGTTCTTAAAATAAGTGACTGCGACTCTACCTCTTATCAAAGGTTTGAGACATACAAGCGAGTATGTTACGAAAACAGTCTTCCAATGATTGTTGTAGATTTCCAGACGGAGCACAATTACTGTGAAGTTACTCTTGACCTCTCATCCACCGGACTAAAATTTCTTCCATCCGAGATGAAGGCTCTGGAAAGAATGAGCAAGCGTCACGGATGGCTTTCCTGTGTTGACATTACTCCTACGAAAGCAAGATTCTTATACAGTAACTGGAGTGACCCATCAGAACAGGAAGACTTTAGCTTCCTTCTGGAAGACATTTTGAAGTGGGTGGATAAAAACATACCTCGTTCTTCCATTTTTGCTATTCTTAACGCTCCGGTTTATGCTACCGCTCAAGTATCCGTTGGCTGAAAATTATAACGCTCAGCAGCGTATCGAAGCTAAATTGATGGAACTCCGTCCTCGCAAGTAACCTCTTCTTCCTTATCCTGCATAGTCTATTGATGGTGAGCCTTAAAAGCAGGCTCTTTTTTCTTGTAAATATTCGACAATTCCCGACAAAAAATTGGTTCCCCTCTTTTATTCATGACTGACCTATACTATAATATAATCATAAGATGTTAAAATTTTCCAACACACGAAGGGAGATGATTACTATGACCAAACGAGAGACACTCAAAAGAGTGCGAGACATCATCCGATGTCTGGAACACAATCAAACGCTACATACAGATACCTGTTATGTGGTAGCTGCGAAGAAGCTGGAGATGCTCGTGAAAGAGGCTCCAGCTTCTCTCGTTTACGACCTTTCCTGCATTCACAGCCAGCTTCTCCACTCCGGAGAGGACGTAGGCACTGTCCTGAACCGACTGAAGCAACTCCTACATAACGAAGGGAGGTAATTACCGTGGCACCAAGAACCAAGAGCGAACCAGTTGAACCCAAGCAGTCTTTAGTAATTCCTGCAGGTAATACCCCTCCGGAGTTACAAGCATTACGGTCAAAAAGAGATTCTTTCCGCGCTAATCTTCAGTACGCCATCAAACAGGAAGAAACCTATCGCGAGAGATTTGAAAACGGTGATGAGTTAGCAGAACTGAAGATGCTGGAACAAAGGCTACGGGTTGACTGGTACTCAAAAAAGATTGCCGAAGCAGAACAGGAAATCCAGCGATACTATCTCAAGCGTAAAGCGGAGAAGAAAGAAACGGAACCTGGACAAGAAAAAGCCAAAAAGGAAGGCGTTGCGTGAGAAAAGCGTGGCGCCTTCTGATTTTTCTCTCTTGCAAACCAATTATACGACTCTATGCCCTACGGAACTTCTTTCCTCAATACTTTTATACTCCGGATGTCACAAGCAACTTTTTTGGAGGTGAGATTATGACGAAAGTGCGTACCTGCAAGTCTTGCCCTCTCTACGACAGAGAGTTTTCCTGTTGCCGGATGGGTTTCGTTAACCCTTCCACCAAACCGGCTACCACGAAAGCAATGGCTACTTACGGCAGCGATTACGTCTGTCACTACAACCGGTGGAAGAATTCTGGTACATTAAAGTATCAGCTTTATCTATAAGTAGCCCAAGCCACCTCGATTTAGTTTCCGTAGTTGACTTTCGTGATAGACTTTGATATAATTTCTATCAAAATACATCAAGTTGATTGAGGTGGGTTGTATGGCTCCTCGGAAATCGGAACCACGTACTAAATTAGTAAGTGTTACCTTAACCGAAGAAGAATACGAAGCCGTGAAGAAAGCAGCGTTGATGACAGACCGTAGTCTAGCTGCCCTTGTCCGGTGGGCAACCATCAAGTACCTTAGAGAGGTGGACCTGCTGCCAAGCGGCGAGGTTGTAAAGGAGGAAATCGGTGATGAAAAATTGGTATAAGATTGTTATACCGTTGGTAATAGTTGTTGCCGCTATCGGCGGATATTTAATTTTCTCAAACCTTCAAGTAGTGACGCAACCAGCTAAAAATAATCAGGTTCAGGAACTAGTTGATGGATACATTTATGATGAGCAAACTGGACGGTATATTAACAAAACTACCGGTGTTTGGTATATCGTTAAGAACGGATATAAGGTAATACCACCCGAAGAATATTTTGACCCCGATAAAGTAGGCATACCCAGCGGTATAAATATTTCAAACCGTCCCAATGATGTGTGGGAGCTAAAAGAGATACGAGAGATAACTATTAAATCAGGGGATACGTTGGTTGACATTATCAACCCGTATTTTATGAATGAGCATTTCAGAATGGATTATGAATGGTATGCCAAACAAGTTCTGGAGCTTAACAACATTGCTGACCCTCATTTTATAAAAGCGGGAGACACATTAAAAATACCAATTTACATTGATAAAGAAGCTGAGTAATTGATAAAACAATATTTAACGGAGGATTAAGCTATGACTAGACATCAACAACTGAGCCTATTTGACCAAATGAACAATTCTACAGATGAGCATCCCGATAAAATTACTTATAACGATTCTTTGCATGTCACAATGGCAACTTTTAAGGGAGGTATTAACGCTCCTTTTCATAACTGGTTTCGCCTTACGCCCAGTTTTGGACCTCAATTGGTTCATGTCATGCTTGACGAAATGGAAGCAGACCAAAGAGGTATTGTATTGGATCCATTTGCCGGTGCTGGCACAACTCTAATCGAAGCCAAACTTAGAGGTCTAGAAAGTTATGGGTTTGAAATTAACCCTGTCTTATATTTTGTCAGCAAGACGTCTACCAATTGGAACGTAAATATATCCATAATAGAACAACTATTTCTAAAGATTCAGGACAGATTTTTTGAGGAAAAAGCTATTAAAAAAGATGTAGACATAAGAAATATTGGTATTCCTATACCACCGATACATAATGTGCTTAGATGGTGGCGGGAAGATGTTCTAAAAGATTTATTGATTCTTCGAAATGTGATTGATTTAGTGTGCCATGAGGCCCATCCAGAAAGAGATTTTTTCCGTTTGGGGCTAATGGGAGTGCTCGTACCAGATTTGACTAATGTGACATTGGGTCGTCTTCAGCTACACTTTATTGATAGAACAAATGATGAAATTAATGTTTGGCAAACCTATGCAAGCAAAGTCAAACGAATGATTTCTGACATCAAGAGCGTTGACCCAAAACGAATTGGCATCCCTACTACGGTCTTTAATATAGATTCCACCCAAGTGAAGATTTCTTTACCTAAAGAAGTTGACTATGTGATTACTTCCCCACCATATCCAAACCGATATAGTTACGTGTGGAATACTAGACCTCATTTATATTTCTTCGGGTACCTAAAGGATAGTAGGGAGGCTTCGGAATTGGATAAAAAAACTATTGGCGGAACGTGGGGGACAGCTACATCTTGTCTAAAAGATGGTAAAGTTGAACCCTTATACCCCATTATACAGGAGAAGATCGAGCCTATTGCTGAAAAAATAAGAGCATCTGATAATTTAATGGCAAATTATGTTATGAAATACTTTAACGCTATAGCAAAACACATAGTGGAGCAGGACAAGCTTCTATCTAAGCGGGCACGCTGTGCCTACGTTATTGGATGTTCAAGGATAAAGGGTGTATACATAGAATCCGACGTATTATTGGGAGAAATCTTTGAAGGCCTCGGTTTGGGATACAGGGTTCATAAAATAGAACGCTTTCGCAAGAGACATAGCGGAAAAGACCTTTACGAGTCAATTGTTTATGTATACAAGTAGAGGCTTAATCGTTAAAGCCTTTACTTGCTTCTCTAAAAGCATACGAAGTAAAAATGTTTCTCATAATAATGTTTACTTCTTTAACAAGGACTTGTTGAATGCTAGGCTTTTCTAAAATAGAGGTTATGTCCATACCCGTTAAATCAATCATGAACGAACTAGCTTTTTCACCGATAAGGAAATTCCAGCCCGAGCGTTTTAGTCTCGCAATAGCCTCATCTCTTGGAGAAATACTGCTGAAGATCAGGTATATTGGTGTTAGTCTGTGATTAATAAGATGCTCAGCCATTTTATCATCTTTTCTTAGCCGAGCGCTATCATTCGGGTTAAAATTGTACCTAATCTCTATTCCAATGCCGTTTGAGTCTGTCGTTAAATCATATTTAGAAACAGTGTCAAAAAGATGATCCTTGTCGCCCTTCGACAATTTATTAATCGGAATTCTAATGTCCAGCTCCAACCCGTCAAATTTTGGTGCAACATCTTCGTGAGTAAGGTTAAACCTAGCTTGTACAGCTAAACGTGGAAGTTTATCATATATTTCACCCAAGCGACGTCCTATACTTATACTCATTCTTCCCATTAAGCGAATTAGCACATACTGTGCATTAGCAAAACAAAAATTTCGGTACACAGGATCTCCTTCTAAAGCCTTTAGCTCCGTGTTGAAAGATTGTTCGCTAAAATCTGCCTCTACCTTCGCAGTCCAGCCTGATAAATGATGTCTTAGGGCTTCAACAAATCGTTGTTCTAAGTCTTCTTTAGTCATATTAACTCCTCCCGAAAAAATTCGTGATAATTACCATAAAAAACCAAATAGCCCTCTTTTAAGTTGCTGGGGCTTATCTTATAATTATACCATAGGAGGTGATATTTGTGAATAACCTACTTACGGTCAGGGAAGCCGCTGAAATTCTCGGAATATCACCTATTGCGGTTGCAAACCTCCTTCGAGATAAGAAACTCCCCGGTTTCAAACAAAAAACTCCGGTGGGAGAACAATGGTTTATAGAACGTGAAGACGTTGCCATTTACGGTGCGATACTCGCAATGCTCAATCTATTACAAAAGAAGGCAAGAATGCAACCAGTGGAAGAAGGTGTCCCCTTGTGACTAAAGCTGTAGGTTACATTAGGGTAAGTACGGAAGAGCAAACTCTGCATGGTTACTCTCTTGAAGCTCAGGCACAGGCAATTAAAAAATACTGCGAGCTTCAGGGGTGGGAGCTTGTAAGGATTTACCGAGATGACGGTTACAGCGGTGCTTCTATGGAAAGACCGGACTTGCAGCAGCTTCTCGAAGATGTTTATTTAAGAAAATTCGATGTGGTAGTAGTTTGGAAACTTGACAGATTAAGCCGTAACCTGAAAGACACTCTCTACCTCCTCGATGATGCCTTAGAGAAGAACGGGATAGGCTTCATCAGCATACAGGAGCAATTTGATACTACTACCCCTATCGGTAAAGCGGTAATGCAAATTATTGCAGTATTCGCTCAATTAGAAAGAGAAATGATTACCGAAAGAATGAAAATGGGGAAGTATCAAAAAGCTCGATTAGGTCAGTTCCCGGGTGGTCATGTCCTATACGGTTATAGGAAAAATCCACAGACGGGAGAATTTGAAATTAACGAGGAAGAGGCAAGAATCGTCAGGCTTATTTATCACTGGTACGTGTACGGCGATGAAAGCGGCCAACCATTGGGTATGGAAGCTATTGCTGATAAGTTAACAAATATGGGCATCCTACCTCCCTCTGCTGTCCGTGGAGTTCGGGTAGGAGTCAGAGGCAAGAGAGGTCAAAAAGGCGAGTATGTCAAACATTGGTCAAACGCTACAGTAAGACAGATTCTTACTCATCAAGCCTACATCGGAAAAAATTATTTCGGACGTGACGGAAAAAATGCGGAACCTGAATATACTAAAGATGACTGGATACCTATTCCTTTCCCGCAGATTGTTGATGACCATATTTACCAGTTAGCACAGGAACGCAGGAAACGGGCTAAATTCTGGCAACGCAAACATGAGACGCCATTGCTTACTAGCATTATTCATTGCGGCGTATGCGGGTTACAATTTAGAGGAACTTACGACCACGGGAAGACAGCAGTCTACTCCTGTTACGGCAGGCTTAAACGCTACCACAGAGATGGGAGTCCCACATGCGATTCACCAAGAATTCCTGCTGACTGGCTTGACCAACAGGTTGTGCTGAAGGTATTTGAAGCTTTGCAGAAACCAGAGCAGATGAAAGAAGCAATTATGGCTCACTTAGAAAGCTGGGAACGAAGAAAACGGGAACTGGAACTTCTAGTTGGACCTTCGGTAAAACAGATGAAAGAATTGCAGGATGAGCAGGAAAGGTTGAACTACCTCTTCCGCAAAGGAAGAATATCGGTATCAGAATACGAGAAGGAAGCTTCTACGCTGGATAAGAAGATAGCTGAACTTCGTGAACAGCATAAACACCAGACGAATGAACTTCGCCACCTGCAGAAGCTCGAAAAGGACTTAGACTTCATCAAGCAGGCTCTTGAGAACGGTTACTGGAAAGTAGAGTACGAAGCACTACAAAGCGAATTAAAAATGATGTGGGATACTGCTCTAACCATTGACAATAAAACAGGGGAGGTAGTTGTTACCACTCCCAGACAGGAAAAGAAAGTTACTATTGATTTTAGCGAAGCTGGTAAACAAGTTCAAGAACAGGAAGAATTATTGACTTTTGCAATACACGGAGGTGGCAAGATTGCAACACGTCAGCTATTTGATAGGCTTCACATTACCGTTCACGTATACCATGACCGAGTGGAGGTGAGAGGGTTAATACCAATAGGGAATATCAATATTAGTTCGTTTCAACAAAATAAAAGCAAACTGACACAATGCCAGTTTGCTGTTTTATATTTTTGATTTAAGTTTGGGATTTCTTTTTCCCTGTAAAGGCGTTTATAATCGCCAAAAGGATTACCGAACCGATTAC
>Ga0134102_1002349_pt1 | contig 12827 bp, 10 predicted proteins | sample 13_3_2metaG_FD_94447 | JGI IMG/M metagenome (GOLD analysis project Ga0134102, IMG submission 94447) | Switchgrass degrading microbial communities from high solid loading bioreactors in New Hampshire, USA - 13_49_3.3_201_A3 metaG | ecosystem: Engineered > Bioreactor > Semi-continuous > Anaerobic...
CCATTAATTTCAACTTTAGGTTGCTTAAGTTTATAGGCCGGTTTGTAAATAGATGAACTAAAGTATTATCGCACAGCTTGCTTTAAAACGATTTAAATGGGGTGTACGTTATATGCTAGCTTTACTCCCGTTATCTGAGCCATTTCGGGAGTTAGCGCTACCAGATCATCTTTGTTTAGCTGATGTATGGATTTTTTTCCGAGACAGCGCAGGGCAATGTCCATCTCTTCCCGTAAGGCTTTCAAGAAGTTGCTGGCACAGCTGGCCGCTTCGTCTATGTCCAGGAGTTCGGTATGCTTTCCGCTATAAAGATAGAGGTCCGTGGGGCTTGCTCCGGCAGGCAACTTATTTAGCTGCGTGTACACGGCTGCGATGGCCACGGGATATCCGATGTAGAAAGCATCGGCTCCCAGGGCTTTGGCTTTTAGCATATCCCCGCTGTCTCTGAATCCCCCTGCCATAATCAGGGATATTTTGTTCCTGCAATTGTTCTTCTCCAGATATTCCACAGCCCGTACCAGAGCATACAGGGTAGGAATGCCAAAATTGTTGATGGTTATTTCCGCACTTCCTGCTGTTTCACCCTGTGCACCGTCGATTACCACGGCATCGGCACCGGCGTACAGGACGGTTTCCAGGTCCTGTTCTATGTTTCCAGCCGCAATTTTGATTGCAATGGGAATGCCGCCAGTTAATTCCCTCAGCTCATTTACCTTTCGCTTGAGGTCATCTTTGTTGTTTATGTCCGGAAATCGTGCGGGCATTACGGCATCCTGGCCTTCTTTAAGCTTTAAGTGTTTCCGGAATTCATCCCCGATCAATTTATTTCCTATTTTAAATCCATCGCCGGCACTGGCGCCCTGTCCCATCTTGATTTCGATCATATCGGCCTGTTTGAGCTCTTCGGGCGAGTTGCCCCAGCCTGCCCGGTTGTATTGTACCACATAGAGTTTGGCTATATCCCGCTCCTTTTGCACAAAGCCTGCCTCGCCGGAGTTGGTGGCGGTACCTATGGATGCCGAGGCTTTGGCCAGAGCTATTTTAATGGGAAGGCTTACCGAGGCACCATAGGCCATACCTGCTATCATAAACGGTACGGGTAGTATCAAAGGCTTTTTGGCGTTTTCACCTATCACTACACGGGTGTCCATTTCGGTGCCATCCGGAGTGGGAAATAGATTCGGGACGAACATCAGGTCCTGAAAATCTTTGAAATCCAGGGTGGAACCTAACGGTTGCGTGAGGGGCTGCCCATTTTTTGCCCGTTCGGCAATTCCCATGAATTTTAAGAAAGAATAGTTATCCACCAGCCAGGGCGCTTTAACCATCTTCATATCGCTCATTTTTTCCAGCAATTGATCCATTAAACGGCTGTACAGATATTGCATCAAAGACATAGCCATCGCTCCCTTTACTTATAATTGTTATTTATGGGTAAGTATTTGAAAGTGCGCAGGATTTTATTCTATGTGAGGGTTTGATTTGATAAAGGGCTGTGTTAAAATGGTAAATGGGAAAGCTATATTATGATGCTTTGGGAGGAATTCCAGTTGAGCCATTTCTTTGCGTATCTATCGAGAATGAAGTTCATACAGCGGTGGGGGCTAATGAGGAATACCTATCAGGAGAACATTCAGGAACACAGCCTGCAGGTGGCTATGGTTGCTCATGGCTTGGCTATTATAAGGAATAAGTTTTTCGGCGGCAGGGTAAATCCCGAGAGGGTACTGGCCCTGGCGGTATTCCATGAGGCTTCCGAGGTGATAACCGGCGATTTGGCCACCCCCATCAAATACTTTAATCCCGAGATAAGCAGGGCATATAAGGAAATCGAAAGGATCGCCGCTAAAAAGCTGCTGGCTATGTTGCCAGAAGAGCTAAGAAAGGAATACAACGGTTTATTTTTTATTGGGGAGGAAGATGCCGAGCACTGGAAAATAGTTAAAGCGGCCGATAAAATATGTGCATACCTGAAGTGTATTGAGGAGATAAAGGCGGGTAATCAGGAGTTCTCAAAGGCTATGAAGGCCATAAAAAGCCAGATAGACCAAATGGATTATCCGGAGGTCAAATATTTCATGGAGCACTTTGTTCCCAGCTTTTCGCTGACGTTGGACGAGTTAAACTAGAAATGGAGGGATAATGATGCGGGTCTTGGTACTTATATTAAACAAGGTGGACTGCCTTGAGGACATCCTTGAGGGATTTATTGATGTTGGCATAAAAGGTGCAACCATTATAGACAGCATGGGCATGGCAAGGGTTTTGGGAGAGGATAGGCTGAATAATATACCCATATTTGCATCAATGAGGATGATTATAAATGAAAGCTATCCTTATAATAAGACTATTTTTGTAGTTCTCAAAAACGAACAGGTTCCTTTGGTCATAGATGTAATAAGAAGCAAAGTGGGGGATTTAAATAAGCGAGGAGTTGGAATACTCTTTACTATCCCCGTCGACTATGTTGAAGGCATTGCAGAATAAAATTGCAGATAAAATCTAGAACGAGAGGGAGTTGTGAATATGCACGTATTATACTATATAGCCGTACTCATATTTGCAGGATTGTTAGGAGCGCGGTTGATATCCAAACTCAAGTTGCCAAATGTAACGGGATATATTTTGGCCGGAATTGCCGTAGGTCCATTTGTATTGAGGCTGATACCGAAGAATGTCGTTTCAAAGTTCGATATCATTTCGGAAATGGCCCTGGGCTTTATAGCCTATACTATAGGAAGCCAGTTCAGTTTAGGACTTGTAAGGAAAACGGGCAAAAATATTATTATTATCACCGTGTTTGAATCCTTGGGAGCTGTTGTGCTGGTTTCTCTGTTTATGATTGTTGTTTTAAATCAACCGGTAGCTTTCAGCGTTGTGCTAGGTGCTATTGCTGCAGCTACTGCCCCTGCTGCTACTATTATGGTTATAAGGCAGTATAATGCTAAAGGCCCTTTAGTAGATACCCTGCTAGGCGTGGTAGCTATGGATGATGCAACTGGAATAATCGCGTTTGGATTGTGTATGGCAATTGCTAAGCAACTATTGAGCTCAGAGAAGACCCCGCTGTGGCAGGCTATATTGACGCCGCTATGGGAAATAGTGTTTGCGCTTGTTGTGGGAGGCATTATTGGGCTGGTATTGGTCTATATAGCAGGTAAGGCAAAGGGTGAAGATGAGCTTTTGAGCATAACAACGGCAATGGTTCTGCTTACCATAGGGATAGCAGAATTTTTTAATGTTTCTACCCTTCTGGCCTGCATGATGTTGGGGACTATAGCTGCCAATTCTGGCCGCATGAGCAGTAGGTTGCTTTCGATCGTTGACAGGATAACACCACCACTGTTTATCGCTTTCTTTACTGTCTCGGGAGCTGACTTGGATATCAGCGTGCTTGTACGGGTAGGTATAGTAGGGATGACATATATTCTTGTAAGGGTTATTGGTAAGATGGTAGGAGCATGGCTGGGATGCAAAATTGTGCATTATCCGGAGAATATAAGTAAATATTTAGGCTTTACGTTAATTCCACAGGCCGGTGTAGCAATAGGTTTGTCCATATTAGCGCAATCCGAGTTGGGGACACAGGGCATAGCCATAAGAACCATAATTTTGGCTGCAACTGTAGTATATGAGCTAATTGGTCCGGTAATTGCCAAAACAGCATTGCAAAAAGCAGGAGAAATATAATGTGTCTTTGTTTTATATAATTTAGAACATGTATTGCGTTTATATCTAACATCTTTTTGATAAAAATAAAAATTATAAGAAAGGAATTTTAACATAAATGTCCAATTTATATAATAGTAAGCGTACTACTTTTTTCAAAATATAGCTGCAGGTTTAACAATGGCTTACCATGTTTCTTATCACAAAATCATCATCTCTACAGATGGATAGCAATTTACCCGCTATAATCATTAACGGATGAAAGGAGGAATGTACTGCTATGAAAACATTAAATTTACTGGCATTTGACTTTGGAGCCAGCAGCGGGAGAGCCATTTTAGGGCGGTTTGACGGCAAAAAGCTGTCGATAGAGGAAATGCACCGTTTTTCCAACGATCCGGTAAAAATTGGGGGGCATACATACTGGGACGTATTAAGGCTATTCTGGGAGACCAAGCAAGGGCTGTTGAAATTTGTCCACAACGTTGATGGAGAGCTATCTTCAATAGGTATCGATACCTGGGGAGTGGACTTCGGCCTTCTGGATTCATCGGGGGAACTGCTGGGAAATCCATACCATTATCGAGATGGCCAGACCGAGGGCATGATGGAAAAGGCATTTGCCGTTATACCAAAAGAACGAATTTACGGTTATACCGGCATAGCCTTTCAAAAGTTCAACACCATTTACCAGCTGCTTGCTCTAAAAGAGAGAAATTCTCCTATTTTGGAAAAGGCCGATACGCTGCTGTTTATGCCGGATCTATTAGCTTATTTCCTGACGGGCGAAAAGTGCACTGAGTATACCGAAGCGTCCACCGGCCAGCTTGTAGAGGCGCGTAGCAGAACCTGGTGTACCGAACTCATAAGGGCATTGGGCCTGCCCGATAATATATTTACCGGGATACAGCAGCCCGGAACGATAAGAGGGAATATTTCTTCATCAATATCTGAAGAGTTAAATACAAGCAGGGTACCGGTGGTAGCGGTAGCCACCCATGATACCGGTTCGGCAGTAGTGGCGGTACCCGCCGTGGAGGAAGACTACGTATATTTGAGCAGCGGCACATGGTCCTTGATGGGCGTAGAGGTGAAGGAGCCCATTATAAACGAACAGGCGCTGCAGTGGAATTATACCAACGAGGGCGGAGCTGAGAATACCTATAGATTTTTAAAGAACATCATGGGTTTATGGATTATTCAGGAATGCAAGCGGGTATGGGACCGCCAGGGCGCGGTATATAGCTTTGCACAGCTTGAGGAGATGGCGAGAAATAGCCAGCCATTTAAGATGTTTATCGATCCGGATCATGACGATTTTTATGCGCCGAGCAATATGCCTCAAGCCATTCAAAATTACTGCGAAAGGACAGGGCAAGAGGTGCCCCAGACCAAGGGCGAGATTTTGCGTTGCGTCTATGAGAGCCTTGCCATGAAGTACCGCTGGACCATAGAAAGGCTGGAAAGGATCTTGAACAGGCCCCTTAAGGTTCTCCACATAGTAGGTGGAGGCACCAGGGATAAGCTGCTCAACCAGTTCACCGCCAATGCCATAAACAAGCCGGTGATATGCGGTCCTACGGAAGCAACGGCCATAGGCAATCTGATGATGCAGGCCAAAGCCCTGGGTGAGGTAGCCAACCTGCAGGAGATAAGGCAGGTTATAGGGGCTTCTTTCCCCACCGAGGATTACATGCCCCAAGATGTAGAGGCATGGGATGAGGCTTATGAGAGATTCTTGAAAGTGATTTGATGCGAAGGGGGGTGACTTGATGAATACCAACCAAAACGTAGGTTCAAGGGTGTGGTACATACCCGATTGTTATTATCCCGCCATAAGCAGCCCGGGGCATTATGTAAGCCACGAAGCGGTATGCGTTCTCAATCCGGGAAAGGAAGATGCCCATATAGCTTTGACTTTGTATTTTGAGGATCGGGAGCCCATGAGAGGGTTTCATGCTGTATGTAAAGCCGAACGTACCAATCATATACGGCTGGACAAGATAAAGGACGCAGATGGTAACGGGGTGCCACAGGGCGTACCTTACGCCATAATGGTGGAAAGCGACCAGCCCGTAATAGTACAATATTCCAGGCTGGATACCACGCAGGCTGAGATGGCCTTGATGACGACCATGGCATATCCGGTTAAGTGATTATTATAGTTTTGCGCTTGACGTAAGCAATGTAAACTCCCTCTAATCTGTAATGAAAGTTTAATATTTATCTCGCAGGCGGAAAACGTTTATTTATATAGTATAACTATTTTAGCGGAAAGGAGAATGATAGCATGACGGGAGATAAGATATATGTTTTATGGGAACAGAGGCAGAAAGACAGGGGTATAGATGTGGAGTGGGTAAAGGAGAGGCTCAAAAGCTTTAAAGTAGAGACTCCTTCCTGGGGGTATGGAGATTCCGGGACTAGGTTTAAAGTTTTCAAGCAAAGAGGGGTACCGAGGGATCTGTTTGAAAAGCTGGAGGATGCCGCACAGGTGAACAAAGTTACCGGTATGTGCCCCACCGTAGCCATCCATATTCCGTGGGATAAGGTGGATGATTTTGAGAAGGTTAAGGAATATGCAGCCGGCCTTGGCTTGAAGATCGGGGCAGTCAACCCTAACTTGTTCCAGGAAGATGATTATAAGTTTGGAAGCCTTACCAATAGCGACCCGGGAGTAAGGCGAAAAGCTATAGACCATATCATGGAATGCATAGAGATTGCACGGAAGGTGGATTCCAAGATAATCAGCCTGTGGCTTGCTGATGGGACCAATTACCCGGGGCAGGGAGATATCCGGGCGCGCAAGAACTGGCTTGAAGAGGCGCTGTTCGAGACAGTCAATGCCATGGATGACGATATGAGGCTGTTGATCGAATATAAATTTTTTGAGCCGGCCTTTTATCACACAGACATAGCCGATTGGGGGATGGCCTATGCTTTTGCAGTGAAGCTGGGGGAAAAGGCTCAGGTGCTGGTGGATCTGGGACACCATCCGCTGGGGACCAATGTAGAACATATTGTGGCTTTCCTGCTGGATGAGGGAAAGATCGGAGGTTTCCATTTTAACAACAAAAAGTATGCCGATGATGATTTGATCGTGGGCTCCATCAATCCCTATGAGCTGTTCCTGATTTTCAACGAACTGGTAGCCGGCAGCCTTGATCCCAAAACTGCCAAGACGGCGGAGAACATAGCGTATATGATAGATCAAAGCCACAACATAGAGCCCAAAATACCCGCCATGATCCGTTCTGTATTGAATGTGCAGACGGCATACGCGAAGGCTTTGCTGGTAAATCGCCAGGCATTGAAGGAGGCGCAAATGCGCAATGATGTGATGGCAGCTGAGGCAGCAGTGCGGGAGGCATTTGAATGCGATGTAACGCCTTTGCTGGAAGTCGTACGTGAAGATATGGGATTGGCGCCTGACCCCATGAAGGCGTACCTGGAAAGCGGTTATGGAGAGAAGATTTTGGAGAGAGGTATAGGAGGAAAAGGCTGGGAGTAACAAATCGCCTATTTGTTTTCCATAGAGTGTTACTTTTAGGGCGTTGAAAAGACGTTGAAAGAGTAAAGTTTTGTCTTATGATAGGGAAGAAGAGGGGGTAGCAACCCCCCTCTCAATTTTATTAAGGTATACATGGCTCTTATCGCTTTAGCATTTATATCTATTTTACAATGTATTATCATGATGATGCGAAGAAGGAAGTTTAGCAAGCAAATAGAATACCACTTTGCAATGGTTTTAATATTTGTTGAGCATTAGGATAAATGAAGATTCTAAAAAGGATGGACGAGATAAAATATCTATATTTAACAATTTAAGAATGATTATCCAGGCTTTTGTCAGAAAGGCTTGACTTTTTATATTAAATGTTGGAGTATAAAAGTGAATTATAATAAGGAGGGTGGGAAGGTATGGATAAAAGGCTGGCAGTGGGTAAATTAAGATGCAACTATTTGTATAATCCATTGGGCGTTGAAACGCCCAGACCCGCTTTAAGCTGGGTTTTGTTTTCTCAGGAAAGGGGACAGCGGCAGACTGCATATAGGATACTTGTTGCCACTGGAAAAGACCTGCTGAACGACGATATCGGAGATGCGTGGGATTCCGGCGTTGTACATACAGACCAATCTATTCAGGTGATTTATGAAGGAAAGGAATTGGAATCCAGACGGAGATATTACTGGAAGGTTAAGGTGTGGGATAGGGACGGAATTGCCTCTGACTGGAGCGATGTGGCGTACTGGGAGATGGGAATATTAGACCAGAGCGAATGGATAGGCCAGTGGATAAGTACCCCTCATGATTTACACGTCATTAATGTAGGGCATATTCCCGCTCCGCTTTTTAGGCGATCCTTTTTACTAGAAAAAAAGGTGGCGTCTGCAAGAGCGTATGTTTGCGGCCTTGGATATTACGAGCTGTATATAAACGGGCGGAAGATCGGGGATGAGGTTCTCACACCCGCTTTTACCAGGTATGATGAGACGGTACTATACAACACGTATGATATAACGAATGTATTTAAGGAAGGCGAAAACGTTGTAGGGGTTATTCTGGGAAACGGCTGGTATAACTGTTTTACAAAAGAAGTATGGAACTTTGAGCAGGCCCCCTGGCGGGATAGGCCCAAGCTAATGCTTCAGATAAATATTAAATTCGATGACGGAAGTGAAACCTGGATTGTTACCGATCGTCAATGGCGTGTTTCATCTGGCCCCATCGTGTTTGATGGACTGAGGAACGGTGAGTTCTACGATGCGCGTTTGGAAAAGACGGGATGGAATGATGTCGGTTATGATGATAGCAATTGGGAAAACGCAATTATCGTGGCTGGACCGGGAGGGGTATTGAGGTCGCAACAGATGACGCCCATACGGGTTACCAAAACCATTGTTCCAAAAAGTGTGAGAGAAGTAAGGCCCGGCGTTTTTGTATATGATCTCGGACAGAATATTTCGGGCTGGGCTCAAATAAGGGTTAGCGGGCCAGCGGGAACAACAATCACGATGAAGTATGCCGAAAAGTTAAAAGAGGACGGAGATATCGATACATCCAATATTGATGTATTCGTAAAAAACGGAGAATTTCAGACCGATAAGTACACCTTAAAGGGTGAAGGGGTAGAAGTTTGGGAACCGAGGTTTACGTATCACGGTTTTCAGTACGTGCAGGTTACGGGATTTCCCGGCACTCCAACCCTGGATAATTTAAGGGGAAGGGTGGTTCATACCGACTTTGAAACGAGGGGAGAGTTCGAGTGCTCGAATGAATTGTTGAATCGTATTCAGCAAGCTGCAAGATGGGCTACTGTCTCTAACTATGTGGGTATACCTACGGACTGCCCCCACAGGGAGAAAAACGGCTGGACGGGTGACGCCCAGCTTTCGGCAGAACAGGTGTTATTGAACTTCGATCCAATGACAGCGTATACTAAGTGGATGGCGGACTTTAAAGATGTACAAAGGAAAAGCGGGCAATTACCGGGTATCGTACCCACAGGCGGCTGGGGTTACAATTGGGGAAGCGGCCCGGCGTGGGACAGCGCAATGATTCTTATTCCGTGGTACATGTATCTATACTGCGGCGATAAAGCTATACTTGAAAACATGTATGATAATATGAGAAGATATGTGGACTTTATGACCACTATGGCCACGGATGGTATATTGGAGTTTGGCCTCGGTGATTGGTGCCCACCTGAAGGCGGTGCCAGCGGGCATAAATGTCCGGTATGGGTAACCAGCACGGCTTATTATTATGTGGATACCTATATACTGTCAAGGATAGCGGAGCTTTTAGGCAAAGATGGCGATGCAAATAGATATGCACAGCTTGCGCAAAGCATAAGGGATTCATTCCGCAAAAAATTCTTTGAGGCAGAGGATGAACAGCTAAAGGTTGCTGTCAAAGATCAGACCTCCCTATCCTGTGCTTTGTATCAGGGATTGGTCGATGAAGACGAAAAGCAGAAGATTTTAGAGCTATTGGTGGAGGAAGTGGAAAAGGCCGATAGGCATGTGGACTGCGGCATATTAGGAGCAAAATATATGATGCATGCATTGACGGAGCTAGGGCGTGCAGATTTAGCCTATGCCATGGCAACCCAGACCACATTCCCGGGATGGGGTTACTGGATTGCGCAGGGGGCAACCACCTTGTGGGAGACATGGTCGGGTGATTCTTCCCGCAACCACCATATGTTCAGCGATATAAGCGCATGGTTTTATAAAGGTCTAGCCGGGATTAATCCTGATCCGGATGCGCCCGGATTCAAAAATATCATCTTCAAACCCAATCCCGTAGGGGATTTGAAATGGGTGAATGCATGGCATGAATCTATGTACGGCAAAATAGTGTGTAACTGGGCTGTAGAAGGAGATAACTTCATACTGGATATAGTCATACCTGCTAACAGCACCGGTACCGTTTATATACCTACCTCCGATCCGGATAGCATAACGGAAGGTGATAAGCCTATCTATGAGCATCTGGACATACAGGTAGGAGAATATCAAAGGGGTTACGTTAAATTATTGGTCCAGTCGGGCAAATATCGTTTTACGTCTAAATTGCAATAAAAATACCATAAAATATAGAAGTGCGAGGGGGGCGTTCCCCCTCAAATTATTTAGGTATTTGGACAAATGATAAATTCCATTATTTACAATTTAGTTATGATATGTTAACATAATAATGTAAAAACAAGAATTGGAAAACAAATGTAACAGCAATTCGAATGATAGTTATCACCTAAAGGCCCGCGATCAAATTTTTTCACATACATGCTTGAGACTGCATTTCAATATGTCAGGAGATTGTTCATATGGCATTATAGGAAAATATAAGTGAAATGGAGTGGAAAGTATGAAATTTTTCGAATCCTATAAGATAGAAGAGGGAATTACATGTATAAGGGGATTAACAGGAGAGCTCATGTATTTATTAGAGGGCAAAGAGAAAGCCATCCTGCTGGATACCGGCCTGGGAGTGGGAAATATTAAAGAATACGTTGAACAGCTGACTTCTTTACCGTATATTGTAATATTATCCCATGGGCATCTGGATCATGCGGGAGGGGCTTCCCTGTTTGAATCGGTTTATATAAATCAGAATGACGTTTCTCTGCTTCGCAATCATAGCGGAATAGCCAGAAGAAGAGCATATTTGGAAAACATATTGGGAAAAGGAATTGTGCCGGAAAATGTATATATAGAGTTTAAAGAAATAGAGTATTTGCCCCTTGAAGAGGGGGATATAATGGACCTTGGAGGGCTTACTGTGGAGGTGATTGAAGCCCCAGGCCATACTCCGGGCTCATTGTGTTTTTTGATAAGTGAAAAACGAATGCTTTTTACAGGTGATGCCTGTAACAGTTTCACCTTCCTGTTTTTGTCCGAAAGCCTTCCTATAGAGGATTATAAGCGTACGATAAAAAAGCTTTTAGACAGGGATGGCGAGTATGATCGCGTGCTGGTTTCCCACGTGAATCATGAATTGCCCAAATCCGTGATACGGGATGTGTATGAATGCTGTATCGACATAATGGAAGGCAACGCGGATGATATCCCGTTTAATTTTATGGGACGGTCTGGCGCGTATATTGCGAAGAGAATTGACCCCGAAAAAAGAATAAGGGCAGATGGCAGGGTAGGTAACATAGTATATCGTAAGGATAATATATTCTCTGCAAAATGACATGGTTATTAGCATATTGAGGTTACATAATCTTTTTGGAGGAAGCAATGGTGAAGATGTTAGAATTCGAGGTAACGCTTTTGACCGAAGCTGTGCAAGAAGAGATGAGATCAGTGTCATGATCCTGTGGAGATGATCCTGTGGAGGCATACACGAAAAGCGGCTTTCTTTTGTTGAAGATACCACTTTCTACGATGATATTGAAACACGACATGCAAATTCTATCCATTCTTATCATTAAATTCTTCATTTGTTTTCGCATATATGAGCTCACAGTCTAAGGTGTGATCTTACTGGTAAGGGTTCGGCATATCTTCTTATCCTGCCCGCATATTAAAGAAAGAGGGGATGTATATGGGGCTTAGGTTTAAAAAAAGGCTAATTGACAATGTATCCTATGAGGCTGCATGCGTATTTGACGTGAACAACGATGGTATTTTGGATATCGTATGTGGCGAATATTGGTATGAGGGACCAAGCTTCGAACGAAGGCACAAGATGTGCGAGGTTCAGCAGGTGGGGGAATATTTTGATGATTTTTCGGACTATGGCATGGATGTCAATGGAGACGGATACATAGATATTGTTACGGGAGGTTGGTGGGGACAGACTCTCAGGTGGCGTGAAAACCCTGGAGGATATGGAGAGTGGAAGGTCCATGACATCGACAGGTGTGGCAGCATTGAGACCATAAGGTATTATGACATAGATGGCTGCGGTATTCCCGAAATTTTTCCCAATACTCCGGGTGAGCCCCAGGCATTCTATAAACTCATTACCGATGAGCGAGGAAAAGGAACCGGAGCGTTTGCGAAGTACGTTATCGGCGAAGGTCCCAGCGGACATGGAATGGGGTTTGTTGATGTGAACGGCGATGGGAGGGTGGACATCGTTTTAAGCCGCGGGTGGCTTGAACAGCCTCAAGACCCTTTCGAAGGCCCGTGGAAGTTCCATGAAGAATTTGAATTGGGCTCGGCCAGTGTTCCTATACTGGGGTATGACATCACGGGTAACGGGTTGTATGATCTCATCGTAGGCAATGCGCATGGGTATGGATTGGCATGGTGGGAGCAAAAAATCGGGACAAACGGTAAGAGAGTGTGGATAAAGCACGAAATCGACAACACCGTGGCCCAGTATCATGACATGATGCTGGTGGATATTGATAGGGACGGAGAGCTTGAACTTCTTACGGGAAAGCGGTACAGGGCTCACTGCGGGAACGACCCGGGGGATAATGATCCTGTAGGCATATACTATTTCAAAATAAATAAGGGAGAGTTTAAGAAGTACGTTATCGATTACGGCGAAGCAGGAGAGGCCTCGGGGGTGGGAATCTACTTCTGGGTTGAAGACATCAACGGAGATGGCTGGCTGGATATAGTTGCTCCTGGCAAAGAGGGGCTATACCTGTTTGAAAACCTGGGCTATGAATAGTTTTTCAATAAATTAA
>Ga0134102_1002369_pt1 | contig 12740 bp, 7 predicted proteins | sample 13_3_2metaG_FD_94447 | JGI IMG/M metagenome (GOLD analysis project Ga0134102, IMG submission 94447) | Switchgrass degrading microbial communities from high solid loading bioreactors in New Hampshire, USA - 13_49_3.3_201_A3 metaG | ecosystem: Engineered > Bioreactor > Semi-continuous > Anaerobic >...
ATATACGGCAGTTTTCAACATTTCGATGATTACTGCCGTATTTTCCTTGTTCCGGAGCATGAAAAAGGAGCTGCCGCTAATTTTTCATTTTGCGACAACTCCACATTCAACGGCTGCACCGTACCGGAGAGTGAAGAAATTTCAATCCACGCTCCCTGTAAGGGAGCGACACCCTTTAATATCTTTTTTACTTCGCTATTTATTGATTTCAATCCACGCTCCCTGTAAGGGAGCGACTTTAACGGCGCGGATTATATCATCAAGACGGAAAATTTCAATCCACGCTCCCTGTAAGGGAGCGACTTTTCTTTTGGCTTTTTCGCTAAGCTCCGAAAATATTTCAATCCACGCTCCCTGTAAGGGAGCGACTCGGAGGATATCACAATTTCCCGAGCGTCTGCCGGATTTCAATCCACGCTCCCTGTAAGGGAGCGACACGCTCCAGCCGCCCCAACGAGGCTGCTTAAGGACATTTCAATCCACGCTCCCTGTAAGGGAGCGACCAAAATGGGACCTTTTCAGTAACAACAATAGCCGATTTCAATCCACGCTCCCTGTAAGGGAGCGACTGTAGCCCATAGCCCCGTATCCTGGGGGGGTAGGGATTTCAATCCACGCTCCCTGTAAGGGAGCGACTAGTAAAAATGATTAGAATTGGCAGACATATTATTTCAATCCACGCTCCCTGTAAGGGAGCGACTGTCTGTTTTTATTGTTGCCCCGTGCGCAAAATTGCAATTTCAATCCACGCTCCCTGTAAGGGAGCGACCATTTTTGAGCGCATAAGTATACAGATTATTCAGAATTTCAATCCACGCTCCCTGTAAGGGAGCGACTCAGCAAGGGGGGATACTGGATGGCAAGGCCGCTATTTCAATCCACGCTCCCTGTAAGGGAGCGACTTTTTTGATGGAAAAAATTATACCGTTTATGCGCCATTTCAATCCACGCTCCCTGTAAGGGAGCGACGTCGCTTGATATTTGGCATCTTGCAGATGATTATATTTCAATCCACGCTCCCTGTAAGGGAGCGACCGGCGGCGAAATCTACACCGTGGACGGACAGCAGGCATTTCAATCCACGCTCCCTGTAAGGGAGCGACTACCAGATACAGGATTGACTTCAGTATCTTCCTATTTCAATCCACGCTCCCTGTAAGGGAGCGACTGCAGCGAGTGTATGCCAACAACGTGTGACTGTATTTCAATCCACGCTCCCTGTAAGGGAGCGACTCTTTGCTGATATAGGCTACCTGGACGCAATCGGAATTTCAATCCACGCTCCCTGTAAGGGAGCGACAAGACGCACGGCACGACATAGTTTAATGCAAATTAATTTCAATCCACGCTCCCTGTAAGGGAGCGACAAATGCCGTAATGCTTATATGACATCTCTAGACGATTTCAATCCACGCTCCCTGTAAGGGAGCGACTATACGCTTCACATTCACTGATTCCTCATGTGACTATTTCAATCCACGCTCCCTGTAAGGGAGCGACCTCTATGACTTGTTCCTTTGCCATTTCCATTGTATTTCAATCCACGCTCCCTGTAAGGGAGCGACACTTGACCCCTATAGATAATAAACCCTCTAAAGTAATTTCAATCCACGCTCCCTGTAAGGGAGCGACCCTGCCACCGGGGACGATGACAGGTTACTAAACATTTCAATCCACGCTCCCTGTAAGGGAGCGACAGGGTAAAATTCTATTGCAGTTAAAGCAAACCCATTTCAATCCACGCTCCCTGTAAGGGAGCGACCAGGTAATTCCTGATTATGAGGCAGGCGTATGTGGAATTTCAATCCACGCTCCCTGTAAGGGAGCGACGTAGGTATTTCTTGATTCTTAACCATCTCTTAAAAATTTCAATCCACGCTCCCTGTAAGGGAGCGACGTTTCCAGTCGCGTGGCTGCAGTTATAATATTCATTTCAATCCACGCTCCCTGTAAGGGAGCGACCCGCCAACAGTTATTTTAATAATACAATTGTCGAATTTCAATCCACGCTCCCTGTAAGGGAGCGACTTTAGTTGCCATTATTAAGCCTCCTATATGGTTATATTTCAATCCACGCTCCCTGTAAGGGAGCGACTGGTGCTGGTGCAGATCCGAAGCTTGGTACAATGATTTCAATCCACGCTCCCTGTAAGGGAGCGACAAGTGCTCCGGTTTCAGCTTGTGAGCGACTTCGAGATTTCAATCCACGCTCCCTGTAAGGGAGCGACTGCCAACCTGGTGCATATGCCAGAACATACAGTACATTTCAATCCACGCTCCCTGTAAGGGAGCGACTCCTATCATCAGTAACCTAGAGTGCTGACTTGTAAATTTCAATCCACGCTCCCTGTAAGGGAGCGACAAGTACTTCAGAAAAGGAGTGCGTGTTCTTGTAATTTCAATCCACGCTCCCTGTAAGGGAGCGACATTTTCTGCTCCCGGTTTACGAAACCTTTTTTAAGATTTCAATCCACGCTCCCTGTAAGGGAGCGACTTGCCATCATAGTCCGTCTTGAGGACTACATGGTATTTCAATCCACGCTCCCTGTAAGGGAGCGACATATATGCGATGAGGTTTGGATATATGGGGACAGCATTTCAATCCACGCTCCCTGTAAGGGAGCGACCCTAGCGATATACTATATGTTGTGGTTCACAAGCATTTCAATCCACGCTCCCTGTAAGGGAGCGACGCTTAACGGAAAAGCCAAAAGAAAAGCCATCGAAATTTCAATCCACGCTCCCTGTAAGGGAGCGACTGAATACCTTGCTCGCATAAACCCGATCATAGTATTTCAATCCACGCTCCCTGTAAGGGAGCGACTTTTATGTACAAGAGTAGTATAGTTAAAGCCGTTGCATTTCAATCCACGCTCCCTGTAAGGGAGCGACACAAGCTGTATGACATCTACGAAGCGGAAGGCATATTTCAATCCACGCTCCCTGTAAGGGAGCGACCTTCAATCCGCTGTCCAGTTCGTAGGTGCTCATGCTATTTCAATCCACGCTCCCTGTAAGGGAGCGACTATGTACCGTTGTCTTTTAGGTGCAGGCAGTAAGATTTCAATCCACGCTCCCTGTAAGGGAGCGACTTTAATATCTGGTATTGGTTTCGCAATTTTGCGATTTCAATCCACGCTCCCTGTAAGGGAGCGACTTTGGCGTCCCGGTGTCTGAATTTGACGACGCAAATTTCAATCCACGCTCCCTGTAAGGGAGCGACGAAAACCGAGGCTACCGAAAAGGCTGTGAAAGAAATTTCAATCCACGCTCCCTGTAAGGGAGCGACCTGATGTTGAAGAGCTTGAGGACATCAGCATTGCAATTTCAATCCACGCTCCCTGTAAGGGAGCGACGCCACTCGTCGCGCTCGTACGCGCGCCATAACGATTTCAATCCACGCTCCCTGTAAGGGAGCGACTAAACAGGCGGAATTCCTTCTTATGCCGGACTTGATTTCAATCCACGCTCCCTGTAAGGGAGCGACAAGACGTTTTCGAGCTCATAATCAGTTTAGGCATATTTCAATCCACGCTCCCTGTAAGGGAGCGACTCGAGGTCACGATTTGATAGATCGTCTGTAGTATTTCAATCCACGCTCCCTGTAAGGGAGCGACTTACATTATAGCAGATTAAGTGTAAATGTCAATAGATTTCAATCCACGCTCCCTGTAAGGGAGCGACTTTTTGCAGGATGGGCTGAACGCCACGGTAATACTTATTTCAATCCACGCTCCCTGTAAGGGAGCGACCTGCGGAGAAATTCCCAGTGACTGGGCGCTGATTATTTCAATCCACGCTCCCTGTAAGGGAGCGACGGTGCTCTGTAAAGAGCTGGGACGCTTCTACAGTGATTTCAATCCACGCTCCCTGTAAGGGAGCGACACGATATTGTCCGAATTGTTTGTTTCAAGGAGGAGATTTCAATCCACGCTCCCTGTAAGGGAGCGACAATTTCTCCAGAATTGATAACAAACTACATCCTTATTTCAATCCACGCTCCCTGTAAGGGAGCGACTCGAGATTGACCCGGATTACTACAAGGCGGCACTTATTTCAATCCACGCTCCCTGTAAGGGAGCGACTAATAGTACAGCCGTTCCCCCATGGACCGCCAGATTTCAATCCACGCTCCCTGTAAGGGAGCGACTTGGTATGGTGTACGGTTTGACCCGAGCGAATACATTTCAATCCACGCTCCCTGTAAGGGAGCGACATCCACAACCTGTATTGGTGGATAAAGAAGAACATTTCAATCCACGCTCCCTGTAAGGGAGCGACTCGCAACCAAAATCAGCAGTAAGACGCTGAATTTCTTATTTCAATCCACGCTCCCTGTAAGGGAGCGACTCCAATCATAGGTAAACCGCCTTAATATACAATTATTTCAATCCACGCTCCCTGTAAGGGAGCGACAACCAACCGTTTGGTTGAGGCCGGTAAGATTATGGATTTCAATCCACGCTCCCTGTAAGGGAGCGACAGCAAACATGCACAAAATATATAGTGAGTTTTTGTTCTATTCTCACAAAGTTTAGTTATGTTAATTTTATAATTAACTTAAATACACAAATCATTAATTGAAAATTCTTTATTATAAGAATCAAAAAAGGCTATTTATTTGATTGCTTATACTTCGCACTAAAGGTTAGACCACCAGAACACCTTCCGGATTATAATTTTTCTTTGCCCCAAAATGTTCAATTTTGGTCTGATATTTATTCCCAAGGTAATAAAAACGAATGCTGTCCTTATCCTTATCTATTATCGACAGCAACTTGTTCTGCAGTTGCTTTGCTTGCGCTGAATCAAGAAGACACTCAAATACAGAGTCTTGTACTCTCTGTCCATAGTTCACACACTGTTTGGCAACCTGACGTAAGCGTTTCTTACCTTTTAAATCTTCGGTATTAACATCATAGGTAATTAGTACGAGCATAATATCTCCTACTTCCACAAAAACGGTGGATAGCCATCCAAATCATCCCTTAAATAACGTGCAAGTAGTGTAGCTTGAATATAAGGGACAAGACCCCATGGTATTTTTTCGCTCAGAAATGGATGAGTGATTTGCTCCCGCTTGTGTTCTTGCCAAGCTTTGATGAGTTTTTTTCGCCCATCTTCTGTCAAAATAACCGCTCCGCTCTCGCGTTCTATGAAATCATTTGGATGTATTATCCGGTTATTAATGAGGGTCAAAACAAAGCGATCCGCCAAACATGGGCGTAGCTCTTCCATTAAGTCAAGTGCCAGGGATGATCGTCCTGGTCTATCACGGTGCAAAAAACCTACATAACTATCCAAGCCAACTGTTTCAAGCGCTGAAGCACAATCGTTAGTAAGCAGTGTATATGTAAACGAAAGCATAGCGTTAACTTTATCAAGCGGGGGACGTCTGTTGCGAGAATCGAAATAAAACTCGTCCCTGTTATGCAATATCATCTCACCATAAACTCCAAAGTAGACCGAAGCAGTTTCACCTTCAAGTCCGCGTAAATATTCTAAACTTTCAGCATCTAGTATTTGTGATAATGCTGACTGTAAAATATCTGACGCTTTTTCCAGCATAGTAGTATTTACCCGCATCGAATGGTCACGTAGTGTCCGTTCAATACTCCAGCGTGCATTATAGACTTTCCCGAATACCATGTTTCTCGCTATACGACAACAAGGAATCGGATCATCTGCTACTCGGTATTGCATCCTTCGCAAAAAAACATTTCCATTTGATTCACCGCAAACGCGGGCAAGAAATCTACCGTTTGGTCTACAGAATACAAGATTAATATTGCGTTCTACACAAGCTCCCATAAGTGCCGGACTTGCTCCAGCATATGAAAATGTATAAATCCCTTCCAATGTATGCAGAGGGAAACGAGCATACTCGTTATCTTCTCGTTTTACAACAACATTTTCCCCGTCAAGAGTTAGATATGCGTCTTCAGTGGTTACGTAAAGCGTATTAAGAAGATGCCTCATACCTCCTCCCGAACCCTTTCCGAAAGATATTTTGATACCGTTTGCTTACTTTTCATCAACACAGGCAAGCACTTTTCTTTCAAGGAACAAGAATTGCAACTCTTAGAGGACTTAACCTTCGGAGTATACCCCCTAACATAAAGCTGATGCATCTCTTTCAAAGCTTCCCTAACTATGTTGCGAAGTTCAGGCGTGAAATGTACTACTGTACGTCTTCTTGGTCGACCGTAGAACAGTGCACCAACGTTGATTTCACAACACAGCATTTCCTCAAGGCACATAGCTTGTGCACATAGTTGGGCTTCATCACAATTGTTTGTTTTCGGAGATCCCAGTTTGTATTCAACCGGATACGGAATCCAAAGACCGTCCCATCCATTGATAGGGACACCGGCATCGGAGCGATGAAACTCCAGCACGTCGCATTTTCCCACTACACCAAATTGTCGTGAGAAGATATTCATTCCACGAGTTATTATTACATCTCCGCGTTTTTCGGTAAGCAGTTCATTATGTGTCCGCTCATGCATTATCTGTCCTGAGACAGTGAGCACATTTTCTTCCCACACTTTTTCAATGTGTATAAGTGCCCACTGTCTCCTGCAAAACAAGAAATGCTGCAAACCGGAAAGCTGTAGTATGTTGTCAGAGTAGATCATATTGGCTTACAGTAAGTCCAGGCAACTTATCTACTGTTACACTATAATCCTCAAATGATCTTGGATTTTCACTTAAGGGTTTAATATGTAACGTACGGTGAACTTTGGCTGATGAATACTGTCCATTTGGGCAGTTGTGTACCCACCAGTAAACGCGGCATACTTCCATGCTCCCCTCAGGACGTGCACTGGAAGCATCATTTTCAAACAAAGTTTTCAATGCTTCGAGTATCTTCTCTGCATCTTCTTCACTAAATCCTGTCTTTTCAGCAAGCTGGCAATTTATGCTTCCGCTAAAACTATACAGTCCAAAAACTACTCTGTGTTTGCTGCCCATTGTATCGGAACTCTTCTTTTCACCTGGTTCACTGTTAACGCTTTTCGTTATTTGCAGGGTTTCAATATCAATATGATTGTGGCTTATTGCGGGATGTAATGTAACAGGTCCACGTACTCCGATAGAAACTCCATCCTCTTTTTCTTCGTCAGACTTTTTAGATTTACCAGACTTAAATGCAAATACCTGACCGAAAGCACGAACGTCAAACCACTCCTTGCAAGCTGCTTTTGCATATGCAACTTTATCTTTCCCGGCTGCTCTTAACGCAGGATTAGCACTTGCCCTTTCGCTCAAACTCCCAAACCCATCATCACAGCGTTCATCCATCTGGACAAAAATCCTTTCGCCCATATCTTGGAGCCGATTACGAATTTTACGCTTAATGCAAACATCGCTGACTTCGCCAAAACCATCATATGTTTCACGGGGGCGATTGCCATTAAGTGGATCGCCATTTGGATTGGCGTTTTTAACCGAGAACACAACCGCAAAATCAATTTTGTTCTTTAAGACACTCATCTTAAATCCCCTTTCTATTGAACAATTCTGTAAGCTTTGCAGAATATCCGAGCAGATAAGTTGGATCCAATGGTTTATCTGTCATATACTCAGTTTTTATTTTTCCCACAACTTCATAGAGCTCCTGGATTGCATCCCGTACTCTGCCAGCAGTTTTATCACTACTAAGCAACTTGTTGATGTACGGCTGCACTTTATCATCAAGAATCATCATAGTCTTTGCAGGTTTACGACTAAATGCGCTTTTTAAACGTATTGCATTTGTAACTCTTTTCTCATCGGCAACGTGTAGTGCTGAGGCTTCTAAGTAGTGATAAAAAGCTAATGCTTCGCCAAAGAGATATGAACGATCGGAATTTCCCTTATCAACTTCCATTGTATATTTCTCCTCCTTTAACTTATCATTATAATATTTTCTTATAAGAGCACAAGCAATGCTTACCGTTTTTCGATAATCCTGCTGATTCATAGACATCGGTTCGCTTGCTCTGCGTGCAGCATTCTTTACAAAATCAATGGGTATAGGTTTATTCGCCAATATACAAGGCATAAGTCTTCGCATTGCCGATTTTTTAAATTTGTCCGAAATATTTGATCCATAAACTGCAAACAATATATCATTAGGTGAAGGTGTTCCACAAATACTTATAGGCTTACCTTTTTCATCTTTCTTTACATAATCAAGCAACCAAGCACAAGTGCTGTACCAGTTTTTAAGCCGATTAAGGTAGGACTCACCGTCAAGCTCCTCGTAATATATAATAGCCATGCGACCAGGTGTCGCAGAATCAAGACCCATCATAATGATTTCTGACCGCTTATTGATTTTTACACTGTAACCCGCCATTAGCTTGTTAAGCCTTATCGCATACTCGGTATGAACATATGGCAGCTTATCCGGTTCACCTAAAATTTCGTCCATCATACTTATACTATTCTGATCTATAGGTATTACCGGCTCGTTTTTCGTTCCCCAAGTTACATATACCTGATCACCTTTTCTAAATCCTTGTTTTTCAATCAACCATTTCAAAGCATTATGTGCTTTCTGAGTCGTTTCATATCCTATACGTGCAACTTGCGAGGGTTTAGTAAATCTTCCGCGATATGTAAATCCGATACTATCATTTGATGAAATAAGTTTTGCCTTATCCCCACCTCCACGTATTTTCGCTGGACTCATTTCGGAGCACGGAATTTCAATTCCCCTTACATAACACAGGTCGTTGATACTCTCCTGATGTGAATAATAGGAGATAAAGTCTTTCCATAGATTTTGATCATTCCATAGTCTTTCTTCTTGTATGTTATCACGACTGCGAACGTCAATTCTCACGAAAGCATCAAGTGAATCGTTCAAAGTACTTCCTGCCAGAAATACTCCTCGCTTTTCACCATATTTCTTATTGTCCCATTTACGAATAAGCTTTCCATCATCATCTAATGGAAATATACGTTCGCTTATGAGGTCCGAGACAAGTGTCCCCTTCTCCAGATACTTAAGTATCGCACATACCCTTTTATTGGCAAATGGAGATTCGCACCAATCTCTCAAATCTTTCATATATGCTTTGTGAAAAGATCCACCTTTTTCTCCGCCGAAGGCAACATAGTCACCAGCAAGGTATTGCAGTTTATCAAATAAAGGATGATGCATTGGTGCAGTACCAGAACGCGACTGGGATTTCTCTGTACAGGGAATAACTGTTACACTATCTCCCTTGCTCTCAATTACCCTTGCTGTTCCATGCAAAAAATTTCCGTCTGTATCTATACAAAACTCTATATGTGCATTCTGCGTAGTATGTGCAATTGGTAATAGAACTGGTTCGTTATCCCCAGTAATCTTTCCTACTAAAGGTTCACAGTAAACATATGTATCATACAACTTCCCTATCCAGCTCATAAGTCCTTTGCCTCCAAATCATAAAGCTCATCGCAAAGTGAGAAGTTGATGCCTACTGTAAAGCTACACTTTTCAGCTTTTCTCAATCGCCTTACAATTTTGCATTGATCCGGTCTTATAAATTCAATAATTCCATTTTTCATAACAGGTTCCCACAGCCTGACTTCAAGCTCATCACTCCCTGTTTCGTCCGGATAATTAATCCCGTGAACCATCATACCAAAAGAAATTTCACCGCTATTATCATAATAGCTTTCACCAGTATTAAAACTGCAAGGTCCTATATACGCCTGACACTCACGTGTCCCAAGAAAGACATCGCGTCTCCCGCCCTTTTCTATCATGCGTTTAGCAATAAAATAGTGTTTATGTTCACTTCTGTCACATGCTAAATCTTTTCGGTTTTCATTCCACTCAAAGTGTGCCTGAATTATATATTCTACATCGCTCAAATATGTGTACAACGCAAGTGTATTCCCTCCGTTATATTCAATAGGACGAACACTCTGAGATTCAGTCTGTATTTTTTTCATAATACGGACTCGATCTACTACCCAAATGAAAGTAGGTTTCCAATAACAACTCTCGAGAATACCCTTTAGTGCTTGGTAAGTTGGTACGGGATAAGTAAACTTCTCTCCTCCCATCTTAGTTAGAGGGTCGCAGAAAAGTGCTCTGCGCCCGCTGACCTTCAATGTTATCTCGTTGCTATACTGCATTTTTTCACCCCTTTACAGAATATAATCATCGACAACAATTGAAAATGATGTTTCCAAACCCTCTTCCTCACTGTAAAAACCATCTCGTAGCAACCATAGCTCAATTGATTTGTCAAACCATACAATACCTCTTTGTTGAAGTTCTCTTAGTTTATGTTCATAAACATTAATGCTGAATTTTTGCAAAAAACGGTATATGTCTCTTTTTTCTTTATTTGAGGCTGCTGTCCTTAACTTATCCAATAACAACATGCTTTCTTCATATGGTACAACTACTCCAATAGTATCATCTGAAATAGGTCTAAATGCTTTTCCAACGGTTCTAAAAGATTGCGCAAGTAAATCGGCAGGAAATTTTTCACCGCTTTCCGCCAAAAACTCATTCCTTGCATCAGCATTAAAACCAAGTAAATCAACAGCGTTCTTATTATCAAAGGTGTAACCGAGTGATCCTCTGCTTTCTAAAAAGAAACGTTCATAATATTGAATCACTATATAGGGATTGGATAAATCAGCCTGTGGTTGAGTGGCTAAAATCTCTTCTGTAATGGATTTGCCTTTATAAATATCCGGAAGCATTTTTAAATGTTCATCTAAGCAATTTACGACATATACATAACCAATTTCTTCTTCATTGTGTCGATTACAACGGCCCGCTGCCTGAATAATACTATCAAGTCCTGCAAGTGCTCGAATAACACAACGAAAAGATATATCCACACCTGCCTCAATAAGTTGTGTGCTAATCACTACCACTTTTTTAGATTTAAGTTGCTCCCTTATTTCCTCGATTTTCTTTTTTCTGTGTGATGGGCATAACTCCGTACTTAGATATTTTATAATCCAGTCACCATGTAAATTGCTTTTGATAGTTTTATACAGTCTTTTTGCTGTAGTTTTTGTATTCATAATAATCAAGCAGTTATTTACATTATTAAGCTTGTCTAAAATAAAGGAAGTAAGTTCGTCAATACTATATTTCTTCGCCGGGTTTGCCAAAATTCGAGTACGCTTAAAAGCATAGAATAGTTCTGAGATATTATCAACGACATCCGGCGGTGTGCTAATACGAACCGGATATTTTAAGCTGGATAGCTCCGGTGGTGTTGCCGTGCAAAGAATGACAATACAATTGCAAAAATGAGCAAGAAAGTTTACCGCAAGGTTAAATAAATATGTACATGGTGTTGGTATTGCCTGTACTTCATCAACAATTATCACACTATTGGTTAATGCGGCCATTCTTCTCGCAGATGAGGATCTCGCAGAAAATAATGAATTTAAGAATTGAACCGTTGATGTCATAACAATAGGTGCATCCCATCGTTCAGTCCGCTTTGCGTAATATGTTTCGTTCTCATCATCCTCCTCCAAAATTATGTTGGAATGGTGCTCCAGAACAGTACATGCTTGTCCTTTTTCAAAAAAACTATCATATCTATCTTCACCTATAGCAATTCGAATTTCTTTAGCGTTCTGCTCCAATATAGTTAAAAATGGTATTGCGTAAACAATTCGCTTCTTTTTATATTTACTTGCTACATTTAGAGCTAAGCGTAAAGAAGAAAGTGTTTTTCCACCGCCAGTCGGTACTGTTAATTTATAAATGCCATTTTTTTGGTCAAAACAACCGCATTTATCAGAAATTTTCGATCTAAGTTTCCCTATCCCCTCTTTATTTAGATTTTGAAGACGTTGCATTAATGGGGTCTGCATTTTCTCCCACTTCGGAAAGCTTTCATTATGATTAGACTCTTTGTCTTCCCAATTAGCCGCATCCAGTCTGTCAGCATCAATAAGGGCGGAATATAGCAATCGCATTGCAAGCCCCATATAAAACATTGCCTCATTTGCTTGCGAAATTCGGTCAGCATCTCTTCCTTTTACATCTTTTGCAAGTCTCAAGGTTGCTTTATATAAATTCTCAACCTCGCCACATGATTGAATAAATAAATGCTCCAAGTAAGGCAACGCTGCAATTTCACTAAAAAAACTATTTTCTGCTTTTTTTACTTCTTCCTGAGTATATTGCGATGGTAAAACTTCATCGATTTCTCCTGATTGCAAAAGTACATCATGTAAACCACCATGATGGCCTCGAATCGCCAAGCATATCATTTGCTGAGTGATAGGTCCACATCTTTCCTTAAATTTGCTGAAGTTTCTTTTTACAAACTCAACTCCTGGCGAAGCATGTGGCACTGTTTGTCCACCATCAGCCATATAATTCTGCCATTTATCAAATGATTTTCCGAAATCATGTAATAGTCCTACGAGTTCTCCCATGGAAGATAATCCACAGTCTCGACATATCTCAGATGTCATTTTAGCTACAGCCCAACAATGTTCACTTAAACTCTGGTATCTACTATCCACTTCTCTTGCAAGTAACATAGTTTCCATTTCCTTTTATCTAAGTCATATTTATCTATATATAATGTACAATAACACAAATATTTATCTTTTATTACTTTACATTTAACTACTTCATCTAATAGTCAAGTCCAAAATAGTGTGTAAATTACCTCGGTTATCAAACGGTAGCTAATGAGACAATAGCCTAAGCGTTTATGCCGCGAAAGCTGTTGACGATGAGAACATGGCATGTTAGGCTGTTG
>Ga0134102_1002404_pt1 | contig 12541 bp, 9 predicted proteins | sample 13_3_2metaG_FD_94447 | JGI IMG/M metagenome (GOLD analysis project Ga0134102, IMG submission 94447) | Switchgrass degrading microbial communities from high solid loading bioreactors in New Hampshire, USA - 13_49_3.3_201_A3 metaG | ecosystem: Engineered > Bioreactor > Semi-continuous > Anaerobic >...
CGAACCATAAGAACGAAACACATAAAACAAGTATCAAAGTAAGTGCGACATACCTCTTCCACATAACTATTACCTCCCTGATCAGAAAGAGTATTTCACCATATTAGACGTGAGACATTTAATGTGGTTTACTTATATTCTAAACTTTTCCTGAGGAAAGGTCACTACTTAAAACAGTGTAGAAGAATAATAAAAATCCGCTTGAATATATACAATAAGCGGATTTTTCATTTCTTATACATAATATATATCCTACTTCAATCCACGCTCTAAAAGCGACAAGTTTATTATAACCCTTTTTAAACATAATAAAAAGATATTGAAAATTTAAAAAAGTATGATATAATTACATTATATATATCCTAAAATATACGATAGTAATTGTAACTAATAAAAAATTAGCAAATTATCCTACTATTTGATATAATAATAAACAACACTATAATAATTTAGTTTTTTCAGTCTTAGTCGACAGCACGAAGCTATATAAATGTTACTTCTATTTTTAAAATTTAATAAGGAAAGGTTGTGCTGTCATGTTTATATCGCATATTCAAGAATCTACTAAGCAAATCCAGAGTGTTGCAGAGCACAGTTATAATACTGCAAAATATGCTGTCGATCGTTGTTACATAAATGAGCTAAAAGATTTGGTTTATTTAGCTTGTGTTCTTCATGATGCAGGTAAGAACACAGAGGATTTTGCTGATTACATAAAAAAAGCTTCTGAAAACAATACTTCTGTTCGTAAAGGAGATGTTGTACATTCTACAGCTGGTGGTTGCATCATAACAAAGTTAATCAGTGAATCAACAGGAAGAACGAAAGAATTTGTTGCAGAATTAATCCGACATGCAATAATTTCACATCATGGAATGTGTGATTGTATTACACCCGACGGTGTAGTTACGTTTTATAGAAGAGCAGAAAGAGAAAAAAATCTTTCTGCTATCGAAAAAGAAGTCTATTCCTATTTACCCAAAGAGGAACTAAATAAGAGAATTGAAAAAGCCTGCATAGAAATTAATGAGCTATTAAAAAGAATAGTCTCTATTACAAAAAGAGACGAAAGATTAGGTGATAAGTACTTTTACTATGGTTTAGTTGAAAGATTACTTCTTTCACTCCTTGTAGACGCAGACAGGACAGATACAGCCTGTTTTATGGATATTAAAACACTTCCTCAAGCAATGGATAATGATAAAATACAAGCTTTATGGCAAGAACTTGTAAATAATCTCGAAGTAAAAATAAGCGAAATTAAAACTGATAAACCCATTGATATTTACCGCCAGGAAATATCTGAATGCTGCAAGTTAGCTGCTAATGAGAAAAGTGGTATTTTTCGCCTTATTGTACCAACCGGAGCGGGCAAAACGATAAGTTCTTTAAGATATGCATTGAATCATGCAATGTTATATAGCAAAAGACGTATTATCTATGTTGCTCCATATAACTCAATACTTGAGCAAAATGCAAATGTTATTAGAAAAATGATTGGAGATAAAAATCTCGTTTTAGAGCATCATTGTAATATCGTAATTGAAGAAGATGGCGAAAGCCAAAGGTATAAAGAGTTGACAGAAAACTGGGATTCTCCAATTATTGCCACATCAGCAGTACAGTTTTTAGAAACATTGTTTTCCAGTAAAATGTCTTCAGTTCGCCGAATGCATACGCTAATCAACTCTGTTATTATAATTGATGAAATTCAGTTTATACCCGTAAAATGTATTAGCCTGTTTAATTTAGCAATGAATTATTTAACTGAAATATGCAATACATCTGTTGTTTTATGCTCTGCTACACAACCATTGTTAGATAAATTACCTTCGAACAGGTTGGTAGAACCAAAAGATATGGTCATTGATTCGGAGAAATATTCAGCTTATTTCAGAAGAGTAAAAATTATTGATGATACTAATTATGTTGCTGGCGGATTTAAAATAAATTATTTAGCTGAATACATAGCTGAAAAGATAAAGAATGTGCAGAATTTGCTTGTAATAGTAAATACAAAGAGTTGCGCAAAGGATTTATACATAAATCTTTGCAGTATAACATCCAACTTTGATGATAACGACAAGCCATTGATGTATCACTTAAGTACAAATATGTGTGCACGCCATAGGAAGAAAACATTGGATAAAATCATAAAGAACTTAAAGCAAAAAGACAGAAAAATTATATGCGTCAGCACGAGTCTAATTGAAGCAGGTGTTGATATCTCGTTTGAAACAGTCGTAAGATCATTGGCAGGTCTCGATAACATAATTCAGGCAGCTGGAAGATGTAATCGCAATAATGAATATAAACAAGGAAATGTTTATATTGTCAAAATAGCAGATGAAAACATATCCCGGTTAAAAGATATAAAGAAAGCCCAGGATGCAATGAATTCAGTTTTACATATATTACACGAATCCCCAGAGCTTATTGAAAACGATTTGCTGTCAAAAAAAGCTATGGATTACTATTATACTTACTATTTTATTAATAGAATGTCAGAAATGGATTACAACATTCCTGAATATGATACAACAATTGTTGACCTTCTATCAAAAAATAAAATTGGCTATAACAATTTAGTCAGAAGCAGTTCAAACCCTCCCAATATTTTATTGAAACAAGCTTTTAAAACAGCCGGTGATTGCTTTAATGTTATTGAAGATAAAGATATGATCGATATTGTAGTTGAATGTGACAGAAGAAGTAAAAGACTAATTAACGAAATGAATTCAAATATTACGCTTGGACAGCAGATTAGGATATTAAGACAATTACAAATATATTCAGTCAGCATCTCAGGATCGATGAAAAATAATCTTGAACGTCAAAACGCTCTTTATCAGCTAAAAAACGGTGGGATTATAGCTCTTCGCAAAGAATACTACAGCTTGGAAACCGGCGTTACAGATATACCTGCAAAAATGGATCCTTATCATTATTAACAAAGGGAGGGGAGAATAAATCATGGCTTACAGGAATACAGTAGAGTTTCAAGTATTTGGTGATTATGCGCTATTTTCGGATCCAATAACAAGAGTGGGAGGAGAAAAGTATTCATATCATGTCCCAACTTACGAGGCTCTTAAAGGTATACTTCATAGTGTCTATTGGAAACCGACTATTATATGGATTATAGATGAAGTCAGAGTAATGAAACCAATACAGACACAAACAAAGGGGATAAAGACACTTAATTATAATGGAGGTAATGATTTATCTTTTTATACTTATCTAAAAGATGTTCATTACCAGGTAAGAGCCCATTTTGAATGGAACATGAACAGACCTGAACTAGAAGCAGACAGAAATGAGCATAAGCATCATAATATAGCGAAAAGGATGATTGAGAGAGGAGGCAGGAGAGATATATTCCTTGGAACCCGTGAGTGCCAGGGATATGTAGAGCCATGTAAATTCGGTGAAGGACGAGGATTTTATGACGATATTGAAGAGCTTTCATTCGGTTATATGTTTCACGGGTTTACTTATGCTGATGAAGCAACAACAGAAGAAGGCAAAGGTAAATTAGCGGTAAGGTTCTGGAATCCTGTTATGAAAAAGGGTGTAATATCTTTTATTCGTCCGGAAGAATGCAAAGATGTTCGTTACATAAAGAAGATGCCAGTTAAGAGATTTGGTGATGGTAATTTTATAGGACTCAAAGAGTTTGAAAGAGAGGAGGTGGATCTTGGTTGAATTGGGTAAATGCATTATATGATTTGTATGAGAAAAATAAAGCCATCTCAGGGGAAATAGAAGAAAAGAAGAGAAAGGACGGAAGTATACAGAAACTTGTGCTGTTGCCAGTCTCCCATTCTACGGCATCAGCGCAGATTGAGGTTACTATCGATAGTTTTGGGAACTTCATAAGCGCAAGAACTGTTGATAAAGAAGATGCCCTTACTATTATTCCAGTGACCGAAGAGTCTGCCAGCCGGACAAGTGGCAAAGAACCTCATCCTTTGTGTGATAATTTAAAATACCTGGCAAGTAATTATGGCGATATTTTTACTATTAAGAAGACGACAGAGAGTAAAAAGGAAAAAGATTATACTGAATTTAATCAGCTATATATGCAATCGCTAAAAAAATGGTGCGAATCACCATATGCGCATCCTAAAGCCATCGCTGTTTACAAATATTTAAAAAAAGGCACACTGCTCGATGATCTAATAAAAAATAATGTTCTTCTTCACGATGAAGATGGAAAGTATTCTGAAAAAGTAAAGATTCAGGGTGTATCGCAAACAGATGCATTTGTAAGGTTTCGTGTCGAAACAGTCAATACGTCAAGTCCGGACGAAATGTTATCTGATGAAAAAGGCAGGTACCATCCTGAAGTGTGGCTGGATCAAACATTGCAACAAAGTTTTATTAACTATTATAATTCTCAGGAACATAAACAAAGCTTATGCTACTTGACTGGCAAAATGTCTCGAAAATCCGACTTGCATCCTAAAAAAATCAGAAATGAAGGAGATGGTACCAAGTTAATATCATCTAATGACTCAGAAAACTATACTTTCAGAGGGCGTTTTACAGACAAAGAAGAGGCATTTTCTATTGGTTATGAAGCTTCTCAAAAGATTCATAATGCGCTTAAATGGATCATTAGAAAGCAAGGCTATACAAAAGATGGCATATGTATAGTAGCTTGGGAATCTAATCTTAAGCCAATTGCTACACCATTTATGGATGCATCGGATATTGCTGATGATCTGTTCGGAGATGATGTACCAACAAAAAATGATACAAACTATATAGGAGCAAAAGATTTTAATGCAGCTATAAATGGTTATAAAACAAAGCTTGATAATACTTCAAACATGGTTATTATGGCTTTGGATTCCGCAACACCTGGCAGGCTCTCAATTACATATTTCAAGGAAATGCCTTCATCTAGCTATTTGGAAAACATACGATATTGGCATCAAAGTTGTTGCTGGATTCATGAAAAATATATTGATAAGAAATTAATCCGTTTCGAAGGCATGGTTAGTTTAGATGATATTGCGCTTCTTTTATATGGAACGGAACAGAACGAAAGGCTGGAACTTAAAACTAACAGCGACGGAAAATCACCAATAAAGACAATGACATTTAACCGGCTGCTACCTTGTATTATCGAGCGTAAAAGGATTCCAGATGATATAGTTAATACTGCTGTCAGGAAAGTAGCATCTTCGGTTACTTATAATCGTTACAACTGGAACAGGATTCTTTCTGTTGCATGCTCTCTTGTACGCAAACAAAAACTTGATAAAAACGAGGGGGAATGGAATATGTCCTTGAACAATGAATGTAATAATCGAAGCTATCTTTATGGTAGACTGCTTGCTGTTGCCGACAGGATTGAATACCTTACATTTGACTCCAAGGAAGATCGACAGACTAATGCAAAACGTTTTATGAATGCATTTTCACAGAGACCATTCAGAACATGGCAAATCATCGAAGAAAAAATCCAGCCATACCTTAATAAACTTTCTCCCGGGCAAAAAATCTTCTATAGCAAATTACTGGATGAAATTATCAGTAAGTTTAATGATGATGAATTTACAGATGATAGCAAGCTTGATGGCTTATATCTTCTTGGATACCATAATCAATCATATGCGTTAAGAAAAGATAGTGTAAATCAGGATGAGGAGGAGAATAGGAAATGAGTACATTGTCAAGAAAAATTGATTTTGCTGCTATTATTTCAGTAACCAACGCCAACCCGAATGGTGATCCTCTTAATGGGAACAGACCCCGAGAAAACTATGAGGGCTTTGGAGAAATATCTGATGTTTGTATCAAAAGAAAAATTCGAAACAGGTTTCAGGATATGGGTGAGAAAGTTTTTGTTCAATCGGATGACAGAGCAGATGATGGTTGTAAAAGTTTAAAAGAAAGGGCAGATAGTTGTAAAGCCTTAAAGGAAGAAATTGATAAGAAGAAAAATGCGGATAGGGATAAATGTATTGCTATTGCCTGTAAAGAATGGATTGATGTAAGAACTTTCGGGCAAGTCTTTGCATTCAAAGGCTCAGAAGTATCTCTTGGAATAAGAGGTCCTGTTTCAATTCATCCAGCAATTAGCGTTTCTCCTGTTGATATCGTTAGCATGCAAATCACAAAAAGTGTTAACAGTGAACCAGGTAAGGAAAGCAAAGCGTCTGACACAATGGGGATGAAGCATCGAGTAGAATTTGGATTGTACGTAATAAAAGGCAGCATTAATTGTCAACTTGCTGAAAAGACAGGTTTTTCTGATGAGGATGCAGAAAAGTTAAAGGAAGCATTAAAAACGCTGTTTGAAAACGATGCTTCGTCTGCAAGACCTGAAGGAAGCATGGAAGTATGTAAATTGTATTGGTGGAAGCATCCCGGCAAGACTTCAGCAATAACGTCTTCAAAAGTACATAGAAGCCTAAAGATTAAACAAAAGACTAATAAAATTCCAAAAAGTATAGACGATTATGAAATAACTCTGGAAAAACTTAATGGCGTAGAGGTTGAAGTATATGACCTTGTATAAAGAGGATGACTATCTTCAACTCTCTGGGATTCAGCACTTTGCTTTTTGTAAACGACAATGGGCATTAGCATATATAGAATTACAATGGGCAGATAATCTTAGAACAGTTGAAGGAGAACTTCTTCACAAGCATGCCCATGATGGGTATTTTTCCGAGAAAAGGGGTGAATTGATCATTTCACGTGGGATGCCAATTCACTCCTCTACCCTCGGAGTTAGTGGACAATGTGATGTTGTAGAATTCAGAAGAGATGACAAAGGAGTTCCTCTTTTTGGGAGAGAAGGCCTATATACAGTAACACCGGTTGAGTATAAAAAGGGAAAACCTAAAAAAGACGATATTGATATTCTTCAGTTGACCGCTCAAGCCATGTGCTTAGAAGAGATGTTATGCTGTAATATTGAGTATGGCTATATTTATTATGGGGAAACAAAGCATAGGACCATTGTTCAGTTTAGCGATGAATTACGGGAAAAAGTCAGAAGATTATTTAACGAAATGCACCAGATGTTTGAAAGAAAATACACCCCAAAAGTTAAACGTACCAAAAGTTGCAATGCGTGTTCGCTTAAAGATATTTGTCTGCCTGCTCTCAATAAAACGATGTCAGTTGAAGATTATGTTTCTCAACATGTTAATGAGGATGAGGTGTAATGAAGAAACTATTAAACACTTTGTTTGTATCTGCACCTGACCGATACCTCTCACTTGATGGAGAAAATGTTGTTATCCAAGCAGGTGAAAAAGAAATTGGCAGAGTTCCATTACATAATCTTGAGTCCATTGTGACATTTGGATATACAGGAGCTAGCCCTGCTTTGATGGGAGCATGTGCATCAAGGAATATTAGTTTAAGTTTTATGACTTCCCACGGGAGATTTTTAGCTCGTGTAACTGGTGAAGTAAAAGGTAATGTAACTCTTCGTAGGGAGCAATACCGAGTTGCTGATGATCCAATAAGAAGTATAAAAATAGCCAGAAATATTATAACCGCTAAAATTTATAATTCAAAATGGATTATTGAACGTGCAATAAGAGATTATCCTTTGAGATTAGACATAGAAAAATTAAGAGCAAAATCAAAAATGTTAAGTAATTCTCTTCATATGGCCCGTAATGCTATAAATGATGGAGATCTCAGAGGGATTGAAGGTGAAGCGGCCTCATTATACTTTTCAGTATTTGATAATTTAATTTTACAACAAAAAGATGAATTTAAATTTAATGGACGGACAAAACGTCCACCACTTGATAAGGTTAATGCAATGTTATCTTTTGCTTATACCATGCTTGCAGGCATGTATGCGTCAGCCCTTGAAACAGTTGGTTTGGATCCGTATGTAGGATTTTTTCATAGAGATAGACCTGGAAGGATATCCCTTGCACTGGATCTAATGGAAGAATTAAGATCTGTTTTTGCTGACAGATTTGTTCTTACAATAATAAACAAGCGAATAATTAACGAAAGGGGGTTTATGCAAAAAGAAAATGGAGCAGTTTATATGGATGATAAAACAAGAAAAGATTTTTTATCAGCCTGGCAGAGCAAGAAACAGGAAATAATCATTCATCCATTCTTAGAAGAAAAAGTTGAGTGGGGAATGGTTCCATATGTTCAATCTATGCTTCTTGCAAGGTATATACGAGGAGATTTAGATGAGTATCCACCATTTTTCTGGAAGTAGGGATAGTATGTTAGTTTTGATTACATATGACGTTAATACAGAGACAGAAGCTGGTAAAAGAAGACTGCGTAAAGTAGCAAAACAATGCGTTAATTATGGGGTTAGAGTACAAAATTCAGTCTTTGAATGTGTAATGGATAACGCAAAAAGCAGACAGGTTAAAGCTATTCTGGAAGAGATTATTGATAGAGAGAAGGATAGTCTAAGATTTTACTACTTAGGGAATAATTATAAAGGGAAAGTAGAGCATATAGGAGCAAAGAAAACTTTTAATGTAGAAGATGATTTGTTTTTTTAGTGCGAATATGAAGTAAACATTTAAATAATAGTTTTCTCGCACTAAAAAATGGTTACATTTTTATACAATTATTATATATTGTGTTATTATATACTTAATAAATGAGTTTATTTTTATTCAAACCTAACAACTTAAATTCTTATTTTTTATACATTTTTGCTGTCGCTCCCTACGCGGGAGCGTGGATTGAAAGAGAAGACAGTTCGCGCAATTCGCCGGTCGTTTTAGTCGCTCCCTACGCGGGAGCGTGGATTGAAAGAAGAAGGTACATCGACGCAGACTTCTCAGACATGGTCGCTCCCTACGCGGGAGCGTGGATTGAAAGACACCTATGTGGTGTCATGCCGGGGTCCCCTCACCGTCGCTCCCTACGCGGGAGCGTGGATTGAAAGATTGCACACGGTCTTGTTTCCTTTGTCGGTTACAGTCGCTCCCTACGCGGGAGCGTGGATTGAAAGTTTAACTTATTTAATAAAGCATCCAGCCCGTATGATGTCGCTCCCTACGCGGGAGCGTGGATTGAAAGTTCATTAAAACCATCCATCCTTTCTATAAAATTAGGTCGCTCCCTACGCGGGAGCGTGGATTGAAAGATTCTATGCCTTACTGACTTAATATACTGATTAATGTCGCTCCCTACGCGGGAGCGTGGATTGAAAGATCACCTTCTATGTGTTTTTGTGCCATTCGTGGCGTCGCTCCCTACGCGGGAGCGTGGATTGAAAGACTACATTATAGGCGAAGAAGTGCTGTATGAAAGTCGCTCCCTACGCGGGAGCGTGGATTGAAAGAAACCATCGTGCACCCGATACTGCTAAGTGAGTGTCGCTCCCTACGCGGGAGCGTGGATTGAAAGATCTCGCATGATACGAATGACCGCAGGGCCGTTGGCTTGTCGCTCCCTACGCGGGAGCGTGGATTGAAAGATATTGGAGGTTGATAATAATGTTATCCGTAAAAGTCGCTCCCTACGCGGGAGCGTGGATTGAAAGACTCCTTTCAGTTATTATATCCTTGAACCCTGCCGTCGCTCCCTACGCGGGAGCGTGGATTGAAAGACCTGAACCTTGTTCGCCACAAAAAAGGTGTAGACGTCGCTCCCTACGCGGGAGCGTGGATTGAAAGGATGAAAACCATGATTGAATCTCGTCTATCACAAGTCGCTCCCTACGCGGGAGCGTGGATTGAAAGATGTTATAATATAAATATAAAATGAACATTGAAAGTCGCTCCCTACGCGGGAGCGTGGATTGAAAGACCCTTCTAATATCACTTAACCACACCCCCTTAATGTCGCTCCCTACGCGGGAGCGTGGATTGAAAGGGATTTGTATAATCATGACCCAATGGCATTTCAAGTCGCTCCCTACGCGGGAGCGTGGATTGAAAGACTCCTTTCAGTTATTATATCCTTGAACCCTGCCAGTCGCTCCCTACGCGGGAGCGTGGATTGAAAGTATATGTTCAGTCTCATTCGTGAGACTCTCGTCGGTCGCTCCCTACGCGGGAGCGTGGATTGAAAGAATATAAACGGTCTATAATCTGCAAAAATGCTGAGTCGCTCCCTACGCGGGAGCGTGGATTGAAAGACTAACGGTACAATATATTCTTATTGGAATCAAGTCGCTCCCTACGCGGGAGCGTGGATTGAAAGATTATAAAAGAAATTAAAATAATCATAAACACACGTCGCTCCCTACGCGGGAGCGTGGATTGAAAGCAACAAGTGCTATTGTCTTACCTGCCCCCTGCTCGTCGCTCCCTACGCGGGAGCGTGGATTGAAAGGATTACTGCAATTGGACATATCAGATAGAAAAAGGTCGCTCCCTACGCGGGAGCGTGGATTGAAAGAATTCAAGAGTAATTATTGTTATATCTTCTATTGTCGCTCCCTACGCGGGAGCGTGGATTGAAAGCCCTCCTTTGGCGAAAGTCGGAAGGTTATAGTACAGTCGCTCCCTACGCGGGAGCGTGGATTGAAAGAAAAGCACTGTGAGGATGTAATGGGACAGCCTGGTCGCTCCCTACGCGGGAGCGTGGATTGAAAGCCCCCTGAGATGATTACGGAGATTTCGCAGCAACGTCGCTCCCTACGCGGGAGCGTGGATTGAAAGACACGAATATGTGCCTAAAGGGCGAGGATGGACGTCGCTCCCTACGCGGGAGCGTGGATTGAAAGAGCCCATGTAGAATACAAACTGTTACCTAAAGTAGTCGCTCCCTACGCGGGAGCGTGGATTGAAAGGTACCTTTTCTTAATTTCTGCAATAACTTCTGCGTCGCTCCCTACGCGGGAGCGTGGATTGAAAGACGGGTACTCCGAAGCATCGAAATCTCACGGGATCGTCGCTCCCTACGCGGGAGCGTGGATTGAAAGTATATCTAAAAACTAAAGGATACAGGCTAAAAGGTCGCTCCCTACGCGGGAGCGTGGATTGAAAGAAAAGGTGAAGATAAAAGGTTAACACACTGGAAGTCGCTCCCTACGCGGGAGCGTGGATTGAAAGAAGTCATGTTTCTCAAATTCAGGACCTTTCCAATGTCGCTCCCTACGCGGGAGCGTGGATTGAAAGAATGCCGGGGAGCCCCTCAGGTGAGGGGCCCCCGTCGCTCCCTACGCGGGAGCGTGGATTGAAAGACGCGCGCGCACGCACGGAACGCAATCGCCTGGTCGTCGCTCCCTACGCGGGAGCGTGGATTGAAAGTGTTTGCGGAGAGCCACCTTTTCGCCGCATGCTCGTCGCTCCCTACGCGGGAGCGTGGATTGAAAGGTTGCCCCGAACTATGTTGGCCGATACGCATATATGTCGCTCCCTACGCGGGAGCGTGGATTGAAAGAGAGAACTCGGCAAATATCTCTGCTGTATCTGTGTCGCTCCCTACGCGGGAGCGTGGATTGAAAGGTACGGTGGGAGCCGGAGTGTTAGCGAACGTTGAGTCGCTCCCTACGCGGGAGCGTGGATTGAAAGTTCCGGCATGTAGCTTTAGCGCGCCCTGAAATGTGTCGCTCCCTACGCGGGAGCGTGGATTGAAAGTTCAAACATACATGGAATAGCCTGTACGCCAAGCGTCGCTCCCTACGCGGGAGCGTGGATTGAAAGCCCTTTTGTATCTCGAAACCATATGTAATGCCATGTCGCTCCCTACGCGGGAGCGTGGATTGAAAGCTCAGAATCGAAATCGGCCTTACAGTTAGCGGCGTCGCTCCCTACGCGGGAGCGTGGATTGAAAGGTTAGCAATAAATATGTATTGGATGATGTTGACCCGTCGCTCCCTACGCGGGAGCGTGGATTGAAAGGCTCCTACTATATGAGATATAATCTTTGCTCCATGTCGCTCCCTACGCGGGAGCGTGGATTGAAAGGACCTTTCAATACATCCCCTATTTCTGATATAAAAGCGTCGCTCCCTACGCGGGAGCGTGGATTGAAAGTTTGAATACTTCTCTATCTTTTTTAGAGTGTCAAGTCGCTCCCTACGCGGGAGCGTGGATTGAAAGCCTTCAATACCCTGTAACCCACGCTACCATCATCAGTCGCTCCCTACGCGGGAGCGTGGATTGAAAGAGAGTTTTGCGAGTATGGTCTACACCTTTTTTGCGTCGCTCCCTACGCGGGAGCGTGGATTGAAAGAAAATTATTATTGATAGTATCAATATATTATGATGTCGCTCCCTACGCGGGAGCGTGGATTGAAAGTTTTGCAAGATTATGTAAAAGGTAATGCATCCCAGTCGCTCCCTACGCGGGAGCGTGGATTGAAAGTGATACACTCAAGAAGATTGAGAAATACTCAAAGGTCGCTCCCTACGCGGGAGCGTGGATTGAAAGTAACCCTCCTTATTAAATTATTAATGTTCATTTTGTCGCTCCCTACGCGGGAGCGTGGATTGAAAGATCATCATCATCGCCTCTAATAATATGTAAGCGTCAAAGAAACCCTCACATAGTATATCGGTTGTGTAGTTGATACAATCACAGTAAAACAAGTTGAAAAAGTTGAAAAAGTAGGCCAACTTTTTCA
>Ga0134102_1002427_pt1 | contig 12456 bp, 10 predicted proteins | sample 13_3_2metaG_FD_94447 | JGI IMG/M metagenome (GOLD analysis project Ga0134102, IMG submission 94447) | Switchgrass degrading microbial communities from high solid loading bioreactors in New Hampshire, USA - 13_49_3.3_201_A3 metaG | ecosystem: Engineered > Bioreactor > Semi-continuous > Anaerobic...
GACAGAGGGACATACTCCTTTGGAGGCTCACAGGCCTATAAACAATGGAGTCCTTATCCCTCTTTATTTTATAAAACTCATGTCTCATTAAGAGATATTTTACACTAAATTTATTGCAGGAGGTTAACAATGAGTAATTTGGTGCTTTTTTATCATTTTTACACCCCGGTGCACTTCGGCTCTGGTGCTACCTTAAGTTATGTTGATTTACCTGTTGAAAGAGAGCGTCATACAGATTATCCAGTGATGCCAGCAACAGGTATTAAGGGTGTATTCAGGGCTGGATATCAGGAAACGAATAAGAAGGAAAAGGAAAATGCTGAGGCACTTTTTGGAAAAAGTGATGAAGAAGGAGGACTTATTTTTACAGATGGAAAGATTCTCTTCTTCCCTGTAAAGTCAGCAAGGCGTGTTTTTGTATGGATTACTTGCCCATTTGTCCTGGAGAGATTTGAAAGGGAGATGCAAATCGTTGATAATGATTTTAAATTAGACCTCTTAAATCGGATAAAGTTTGACAACGATGAGCAGGCTTATGTTTCAGATGATAGTGTGCTTGTAAATGGAAATCTTATTCTTGAGGAATTAAGTTTTCAGAAAAAGGAAAAGTTTGACACCAACTTCCTTAAGGATGTCGATTCAATAGATAATCTCAGGATAGCAGTCATTACCGATAATATGTTTGAATATTTTGTCAAAAATTCAACAGAGATTAATGCAAGGATAAGAATCGACCAGACAAAAGGAACAGTAGAGGAAGGAGCCCTCTGGTACGAAGAGCTTGTTCCAGCAGAGACGCTATTTTATAATCTCATACTGGAAAGAGCTAACCAAAAGGATTTAGATAAGATAAAGTGCTTCAAAGACTTCATTATAAATCACAAAGGTATTTTTCAGTTTGGTGGTGATGAAACCCTTGGAAGAGGATTTGCAAAGGTAAGCCTTTTTAAGGGAGGAAATTAAGATGGCAAAAACTCTTGACCAAAGAAGGGCAGAATATGCTTTCAAAATAGTAAATCAAGTAATAGAGAGACAATATGCCTCTGACTTTGCATCTCTTACCTCAAAGATGTCTTCTTACATCCTTACGAATGGTCTTGGAAATACCCTTGCTTTCTTATTTTCGAAAGGAAAAGAACATCATCTTTGTATTGCAGGGCTGATGGCTGATTGGATATTAAGGATATACAGATTGGGTGAAAGTCCTAATATTCAAGCATTAAATGACGACTGGATATTTGATACAAAAAATATTAAGGATAAGCTCCCCGAAATTATGAAAAGCCATGTATTAAGTATTGATATACATCAATATGCTGTGGTTACAAATGAATTGCTTGCTTTATTTGGATGGCTAAAAAGATTTTCGGATGGAATGCTTGAGAAAGGGGGGAAATGATGGAATCTTTTGCAATCCCTAACAAAACAATTAAAGCATTTGGAGCCAATGGAATTTTATTCCCCCATAACCTAAATTTATTTTTAACAAAATATCATCTGGCTTTAACTTTGAGTGATATATCAACATCAAAAAAAGAACTCTTCTTTTATATATCAAGCAACCAGAGGTTATATTACGATTTTATTAAAAAAAGATTCCATGAAATAGAAAGAGAGTATCAAAATCATAAACAACAAAAGAAAAACAAATTAGATAAATTATTGGCTGAATTGAATAGCTATTTGCAAAGGCTTGGGAAAATCGAGATTAACAACACATTTTCCTCAGAGAAAGAAACAAAGAAATATACCACCAAAATCAGGGAGATGAGAGGAGATCTTTTTGATTGTATAAATTTCTCTCTTAAAATCTGCAATTCCAACATGAATGCTATTGCCTCAAAGGCTGTAGCTTTATCTACCTCTTCTCGTCTTATTGTTGGTCTTGGTTCTACATCTGTGCTTGAGACTTCAATCAGGCTTCATCATATATATGGTGTTCCGTATATTCCATCTTCTGCGATAAAAGGGCTTTTAAGAGCATATAAGATGTGGGAACTTTCCGACTGGGACATAAAACTTTCACAAGCATTTGAAATTGCAATAAAAATAATTTATGAGAAATGTAATGAACCCAAAAAAGAATTTGCTGAAAAGTTAATGCAACTTGAGGGAAAAGATTTAAAACCAGAAGACCGAATATTGCTTGAAAATAAAGAAAAGATTATCGAAAAACAGGAAGCTCTATTTCCTATCCTTTCCATCTTTGGCACTCAATATCATAAAGGCACTCTAATAATCCTTGATGCGTATCCGGAACAGCTTGATGGTTTCGATATTGATATAATGAACTCTCATTACCCTGATTATTACCAGGGAAATGAGCCACCTTCTGATTGGCAAAATCCAACTCCAATAAAATTTTTGACTATCCCTGGGGGGACAAAATTCAATTTCTATTTTATAAACCCTTACGATGGACTTGAGCCCGACCTAAAAGAGGCATTAACTGCTTTTGGTATAGGTGCAAAGGCTGCCCTTGGATATGGAATTTTTACAAAATGAGGCCCTACTACATATTCTCAAATGGCAGGATAAGACGTAAAGAAAATACCGTGTATATCGAAAATGAACAGGGCGAAAAAAGGGCTATACCTATTGAGGATATTGATACCATACATGTCTTCGGAGAGGTTGATCTAAATACAAAACTACTCAATTTCCTTGCCCAGCAAAATAAAATTGTGCATTTTTATAATTATTATGGTTTTTATTCAGGAAGTTTCATGCCGAGGGATAGAAATGTTTCTGGAGAACTCCTTGTGAAACAAGTAGAATATTACCTTGATAATAAAAAAAGATTCTACCTCGCATATTCTTTTGTAGAAGGTGCCACATTTCACATTCTGAGAAATTTAAGAGAATATAAAAATACAGAGAATTTTCAGGAAAAAATAAGAGCTGAAATGATAAAAGCATTAGAAACTAATACAATTAACGAGTTAATGGGATGTGAAGGAAGAGCGAGAGATATATATTATGAAGCTTTCAATGTGATACTGAAGCCAGAATTTTTTATAGACAAAAGACAAAAAAGACCCCCAACAAACCCAATAAATGCTTTAATTTCTTTTGCAAACAGCATGATTTATTCCACAGTGCTTTCTGAGATTTATCACACACAGCTCAATCCAACCATAAGTTATCTTCACGAGCCCAGACAAAGAAGATACTCTTTAAGCCTCGATATTGCAGAAATCTTTAAACCTCTAATCGCAGATACAATTATTTTTAAGTTGGTAAACAATAACATGCTCAAAATAGAAGATTTTGAAGAAGATGTCAATTACTGTTATCTAAATAATACAGGAAGAAAAAAATTCATCAAAGAGTTTGACCAAAAACTTGCCACTACTATAAAACATAGAAAATTAAAACGACATGTGTCTTATAGAAGTCTGATAAGATTTGAATGTTATAAACTTATAAAACATCTGATAAATGATGAGTTATATAAACCATTTAAAGCATGGTGGTGATTGTGCCCTATTTAATCGTTACTTATGATGTTGGCGAAGAAAGAGTGAATAAAGTAAGAAAAATTTTAAAAAAGTATTTCATGTGGGTGCAGAATTCTGTTTTTGAAGGAGATATTACAGAAGGAAAGTTTTTAAAATGCCGAATTGAACTTGAAAAAGTCATAGATAAACAAGTTGACTCAATTTATTTTTACACTCTCGAAAACAGACTAAATTACCGAAAAACAATTCTGGGAATTGAAAAAGAATTAACAGAGAACATATTTTAGAAATCGCATCGAAGATGGATTTTGATACTTAATTGAATTTTTACTGAAAAATCAATGAATTATAGTCAGTTAATTTTCATTAATTAAAACACAATTAAAGGTTCAATGCAAATAAGTTAATTGCATAAACTATTTACAAAAATTAAAAAATAGCCTAAAATAGTTGTTAAATGAAGCATTAAAATAAAGATTATAGTTCTTTGAAAAGATCGGGTTTCATCTGAACCATGTGGGATATAAAGTAGAATTAATTTAAGGGGTATTTCTGATGGTGTGTTATGTTTCATCTGAACCATGTGGGATATAAAGGCATTAATATCTCTCAAGTATTGGAGTGTTTGTTTGAGTTTCATCTGAACCATGTGGGATATAAAGTTTTGAAACCCTGTTGCAATAGCAGCTCCTGCTTGAGTTTCATCTGAACCATGTGGGATATAAAGGATTAGAACAGTTTTCCCCGCACCCATTGCTAACGCAAGTTTCATCTGAACCATGTGGGATATAAAGTTGATTGCGAATATTCTGCGATGCTGTCTTGGCTTAGTTTCATCTGAACCATGTGGGATATAAAGCCCAGTTAAGAATGCCTTTAACTTTCTCATTTGCAGTTTCATCTGAACCATGTGGGATATAAAGGTGATCAATATGAAAATGACAGTAATTGTACCAGATGTTTCATCTGAACCATGTGGGATATAAAGTTGTGACCAAAAGAGTGGATAACATGGAAAAGCAGCGTTTCATCTGAACCATGTGGGATATAAAGGAGTTATCCTAATGAAGTTATTGTTGATAACGAGAGCGTTTCATCTGAACCATGTGGGATATAAAGTACTTTAATGCTACCGGAATAGTCAACTCAATCCAAGTTTCATCTGAACCATGTGGGATATAAAGTCTTTCCGTAGTAGCCATTAAAGCAAAGTCAATAACGTTTCATCTGAACCATGTGGGATATAAAGCGGGAAATATTAAGGTAGCAGGTCTGAAAATACTATGTTTCATCTGAACCATGTGGGATATAAAGTCAGCCTCCTCTTCGCATGTTGGCTCATCAATCCTGTTTCATCTGAACCATGTGGGATATAAAGGATTGCAAGGGATGCAAGAGGGAGATAGTCAATGCCGTTTCATCTGAACCATGTGGGATATAAAGACCTGATGCATGCTTGTATGTGCTCTTAATGAAGCTGTTTCATCTGAACCATGTGGGATATAAAGGAATTAAAGGGCGGTACTGCTTCTGTTTATGGGTACGTTTCATCTGAACCATGTGGGATATAAAGGTCGCAATAAGCACAACATGGGACCTAAAAGAGCAAGTTTCATCTGAACCATGTGGGATATAAAGACAGGGATAGCCCTGATCCTGGAGAGCTTTTTAATTGTTTCATCTGAACCATGTGGGATATAAAGCTTTTTTTATGATGGCATACTTAGATGTTATTCCTTGTTTCATCTGAACCATGTGGGATATAAAGTCTTTCAGGATTGGACGCTCCAGCGATCAGTAAAGGAGTTTCATCTGAACCATGTGGGATATAAAGGCTTCTTCAAGTATGGTTTTTATGGCTTGAAGGACGTTTCATCTGAACCATGTGGGATATAAAGCATTGCATAATTCTGCAAGCCTGGAGTTCTGCCTGTGTTTCATCTGAACCATGTGGGATATAAAGTTTGATGCAGTAACGGCATATTGGTTGCCATATAGCGTTTCATCTGAACCATGTGGGATATAAAGTCGTTACTTTTCTTCTCCTTTGGGTTGTTTATGGATGTTTCATCTGAACCATGTGGGATATAAAGCTACAAAATCAAAGATAAAAATTGTGTGACTACATTGTTTCATCTGAACCATGTGGGATATAAAGACAAAGAGCAGGAGGAAAAGTTAAATGAATTGGGCAGTTTCATCTGAACCATGTGGGATATAAAGCTAATACTTTCTATTATCCTAACCCCAACTGGAGTAAGTTTCATCTGAACCATGTGGGATATAAAGCTTCTTATGAGCTTTATACTTTATCTAATGAACAGGGTTTCATCTGAACCATGTGGGATATAAAGTCAGTTTAGGCAGCATTGCCTGACTTTGCATCCAGCGTTTCATCTGAACCATGTGGGATATAAAGGATTTCTTCTTCTGTGGTTCTGAAGGCTGTGAAGCAGTTTCATCTGAACCATGTGGGATATAAAGGATGAAGAGGATTTAATTGAATGTCCTTACTGCAAAGTTTCATCTGAACCATGTGGGATATAAAGTCTTGTCTGTGCTCCCTGCCCGATTGCCTTTATTACAGTTTCATCTGAACCATGTGGGATATAAAGGTCCGAAAGCCTAATCATCAAGATGTCCTTGCTTCTCGTTTCATCTGAACCATGTGGGATATAAAGCATCTCGATGTCAAAAATCTGACTATTGCTGATGCAGTTTCATCTGAACCATGTGGGATATAAAGCAGAACATACTTCTTCAGGACCGACCCAGCTCACTATGTTTCATCTGAACCATGTGGGATATAAAGGTCGTTCAATTGGTTTTGGAAGAGTCAAATTTGAATGTTTCATCTGAACCATGTGGGATATAAAGGAAGTAGTAGTCTCTGAAGCTTCGAAAAGAGAAAGCGTTTCATCTGAACCATGTGGGATATAAAGGTTGCTATTTTTCCTACTATTAGCCCCAGATAAACAGTTTCATCTGAACCATGTGGGATATAAAGTTTAAATCAGTGAGTTTGTTTTGCAAGGTTGATACGGTTTCATCTGAACCATGTGGGATATAAAGGAATCTTACCAGCACGATATTATCAAGCCTCCCTGAGTTTCATCTGAACCATGTGGGATATAAAGTTGTCAATTGCAGAAATTGGAAGCTCTATTCTTTTGGTTTCATCTGAACCATGTGGGATATAAAGTTGTCAATTGCAGAAATTGGAAGCTCTATTCTTTTGGTTTCATCTGAACCATGTGGGATATAAAGTTCCTTCTGAAAATTTTTGCTAATGGAAAAATCTCTAAGTTTCATCTGAACCATGTGGGATATAAAGTATGCAAGTGAATTCTACGGTGCTGAGAAAGAGGCAGGTTTCATCTGAACCATGTGGGATATAAAGTCTACTGTATTTACAAGGAAGTGGCGAATGTCCCCAGTTTCATCTGAACCATGTGGGATATAAAGTTTACTTTAAATGTACACTTTTTCATTTTTTCCTCCGTTTCATCTGAACCATGTGGGATATAAAGTTATTTTTTCGTGTACATGAGCATCACAAGTAATAAGTTTCATCTGAACCATGTGGGATATAAAGGCTCTTGAAGTGAACGGGATAATTTGTCATAGCACAGTTTCATCTGAACCATGTGGGATATAAAGATAAAGAATTTTCATCTTTCCCTCCTATGCTTCAATGTTTCATCTGAACCATGTGGGATATAAAGCATATTATTTGCCCCACAACTTGTCATATGGCATTCGTTTCATCTGAACCATGTGGGATATAAAGAGTATTTTGTCTTCGTCCTCCGTAGTAAAACTCCAGGTTTCATCTGAACCATGTGGGATATAAAGTTAAAATAAGTTTTCTATTGAAGCTAATAGATTGCAGTTTCATCTGAACCATGTGGGATATAAAGACATTCTCAATGAGCTTTCCAATCCCTTTAAAGATAGTTTCATCTGAACCATGTGGGATATAAAGTCAGTAAAGAAAACAAGGCAAAGGGCTTTTTTTACTGTTTCATCTGAACCATGTGGGATATAAAGTCTGTTCTACTTGCAGGAGCAATCACAATTTTATCAGTTTCATCTGAACCATGTGGGATATAAAGTTCTCTGCATACTATGACAACAACACAGATGCATCAGTTTCATCTGAACCATGTGGGATATAAAGCAAAGAGGACAGCTTTCTTGTGCAATACAGTTACAAGTTTCATCTGAACCATGTGGGATATAAAGGAAAATATTGACATTAGCCCCATTCCCATTACGCCTAGTTTCATCTGAACCATGTGGGATATAAAGTGTTATTTCTGATTTTTTTAACTTTAACACTAACATGTTTCATCTGAACCATGTGGGATATAAAGTTGTTATGGCATGGGAGAGTGAATATGGAACTGGAGTTTCATCTGAACCATGTGGGATATAAAGGTAAAATTAATAAATTCTTCAGGAGTTACTCCATGTGTTTCATCTGAACCATGTGGGATATAAAGCAGAAATGGCTTCCTGCGATTGTATATCGGGATTATGTTTCATCTGAACCATGTGGGATATAAAGCAGAAATGGCTTCCTGCGATTGTATATCGGGATTATGTTTCATCTGAACCATGTGGGATATAAAGAGCATATTGATTTTCCCATAGAAAGGAGACTCTATGTTTCATCTGAACCATGTGGGATATAAAGTAATGTTTTATTAGAAGCATTAACTATTATTACAACGTTTCATCTGAACCATGTGGGATATAAAGATTATTAAACAATTACTTACTTACAAAATTACAGCAGTTTCATCTGAACCATGTGGGATATAAAGGGTAAAACAAAAGGCATAGAGGACTGCTTAATTATAGTTTCATCTGAACCATGTGGGATATAAAGGAAACTCATCAATTATTTTTCTCTCTTTGAGTTCAAAGTTTCATCTGAACCATGTGGGATATAAAGCTTATTTCATTTATTTCAGAAAGAAAGTTTTCCAATGTTTCATCTGAACCATGTGGGATATAAAGGTTATGTTTACAGGTATGGAGGATAACAACAGGGCATGTTTCATCTGAACCATGTGGGATATAAAGTTCTGATACCCCGAAAACTTCACATGAAATAAAAGAGGTTTCATCTGAACCATGTGGGATATAAAGAATAGTTTAATTGCTTATTAATATCTTTTATTGCTTTCGTTTCATCTGAACCATGTGGGATATAAAGCATCATAGGAAATGCTAAAGGCTCCGTTTAGTAAGGGTTTCATCTGAACCATGTGGGATATAAAGAATCTCATTCATGCTATTAAAAATGGATTGGACTTAGTTTCATCTGAACCATGTGGGATATAAAGTAGACTCAACAAAAGAGGCTTTGGCAAGCGTAGCGAAGTTTCATCTGAACCATGTGGGATATAAAGATCTGCCTGAATACCGCTGTCAAGGGTCCTTCAAAGGTTTCATCTGAACCATGTGGGATATAAAGGTATTTGTTCTGCTGTATAACAGCTCCTGTATCCGCGTTTCATCTGAACCATGTGGGATATAAAGTTTGCAACATCTTCCGCAAATTTTAAAATTGTGGATTTGTTTCATCTGAACCATGTGGGATATAAAGCAGCAAATCTGAGAATTGTATTTTTTTCGGGGTATGGGTTTCATCTGAACCATGTGGGATATAAAGCCGAGATACCGATTGTCGGCAAGGTTCGCAGGTCTGTTTCATCTGAACCATGTGGGATATAAAGTTCAGGACATGGGGTATCTCCAGAAGCTTTTTGCAAGGTTTCATCTGAACCATGTGGGATATAAAGGAGGACTTTTGTAATCTTCTGGGGGTGTCCCGCTTCGTTTCATCTGAACCATGTGGGATATAAAGTAATCCTTGATGCGTCGATACATACAAATATTTTTTTCGTTTCATCTGAACCATGTGGGATATAAAGTATTTCCTTCTGGGCTTATAACAGTCAAATCAGGTTTAGTTTCATCTGAACCATGTGGGATATAAAGAATACTTTATCTCCATAAAAATAGTATGCTGTCCCTGTTTCATCTGAACCATGTGGGATATAAAGAGTTCAAATTTTTCAAGTATCGCCTCTCTGTAATAAGTTTCATCTGAACCATGTGGGATATAAAGGATATAGACCAGTTTCAGCCGAGATCAGAAGCATATGTTTCATCTGAACCATGTGGGATATAAAGAACAACAACGAACCATCACGATTTAAAACCATGAGAGTTTCATCTGAACCATGTGGGATATAAAGTTTAAAGAAGTAAAAATTAAAGAAAAAGAAATTACAGTTTCATCTGAACCATGTGGGATATAAAGACAGAAAGCATGCAGGTATTTGATCAGGTGCTTTTAGTTTCATCTGAACCATGTGGGATATAAAGAATCGTAACATTTAATTATTTTATATTTGCTATTAGAGTTTCATCTGAACCATGTGGGATATAAAGTCTTGATGAACTCATTAAACAAACTTTCATCAGAAGTTTCATCTGAACCATGTGGGATATAAAGTTATTAAAATGGGCAGAATTTCAAAAAAGAAAACCTAGTTTCATCTGAACCATGTGGGATATAAAGTACATGGGCAAGCGTGGTTCAGTTCGAGACAGAAACGTTTCATCTGAACCATGTGGGATATAAAGTGTAGACTCGCCCAGTGTTGGTGAATCTGATGTTGCTCGTTTCATCTGAACCATGTGGGATATAAAGTTTTGTCACCAATTTTGTAGAAGCTGGGGTGGTAAGTTTCATCTGAACCATGTGGGATATAAAGGGCTAAAGCACTGAGGTAGCTCACTAAGATATGAATAAGTTTCATCTGAACCATGTGGGATATAAAGGCTAGTTCATCAAGAACTATATATATGCTATATGGGTTTCATCTGAACCATGTGGGATATAAAGAAAGAATACCTGTCCCATGTCCTGTTAGGGCATGGAAGTTTCATCTGAACCATGTGGGATATAAAGTTGCGAACGTCCAGGAAGTTTCTCTAACAGTCGAAAACAAGTTTCATCTGAACCATGTGGGATATAAAGTTCATCTGATGATGTTTTAAGAGGTCAACTAAATATGTTTCATCTGAACCATGTGGGATATAAAGTAAGCTTACCAGACAACGTTATTTTGAATTCAGCAGGGTTTCATCTGAACCATGTGGGATATAAAGTTTGCAGTGGGGAGTGTAACAGTTATCCCCCCTGATGGGTTTCATCTGAACCATGTGGGATATAAAGGTTATTTCACAATATATTTTTTGCAATGTATCAGGAGTTTCATCTGAACCATGTGGGATATAAAGTCTTGATGAACTCATTAAACAAACTTTCATCAGAAGTTTCATCTGAACCATGTGGGATATAAAGGATTGTAAATGTGATTGACCCAAAAGAAGTTGGGAAGTTTCATCTGAACCATGTGGGATATAAAGGTTGCGACAAGCACTACATGGGGCTTAAAAGAACAAGTTTCATCTGAACCATGTGGGATATAAAGTCAAAGGATTGGGATACGCAAACAATATGGAATGAGTAGTTTCATCTGAACCATGTGGGATATAAAGACTGTTAACGTCTAAATAAAGTTTCCAGAAGTAACCGTTTCATCTGAACCATGTGGGATATAAAGTTTGAAACCATTGCCTCTATCTCAGCAATCTCAGTTGTTTCATCTGAACCATGTGGGATATAAAGTTCTCTGATCTAACCGTAAATGTTGGTGCTTTTTTAGTTTCATCTGAACCATGTGGGATATAAAGCATTTCTTCTGGAGCTCGAGCCTGCCAATACAATTTTGTTTCATCTGAACCATGTGGGATATAAAGTTAAAGGCTGGATAAAATTTTCAATAAGAAAGCGAGTGTTTCATCTGAACCATGTGGGATATAAAGATGATTATGTGGTCAAGAAGTTCCAACGAAAAAATTTCGTTTCATCTGAACCATGTGGGATATAAAGCAATATTGAATAAGATTTTGTATACTCTGACAATAGTAGTTTCATCTGAACCATGTGGGATATAAAGACAATAAAAAATAAACTAATACTAATAGTAATAACTGGAATTGCAACAATTTTTTCCACACAAAGTTAAGCACATTTGTAATAACCTCTATAATATCTTTCTAAATATTCTCTTGGGCTATTATATCCAAGAGCAGAATGTAATCTCTTAGAGTTATAAAAACATTCTATATATTCAAAAATCTCCCTTCTGGCATCTTCTTTAGATTTATAACCACCTTTCTTTTGATAAATAAGTTCTGTTTTTAATGTTTTAAAAAAACTTTCACAAACAGCATTATCATAACAATTCCCTCTTCCACTCATGCTCTGTTTCATTCCATATGAATTTAATAACTTTCTAAAATCATTACATGCATACTGTATCCCTCTGTCAGAATGAAATATTAATCCAGTATAAGGTCTTCTCTTAATACAGGCATTTCTTAATGCTTTCATTGTTGTGTCAATAGCTGTTAAACTGTTTGATTTAGAATGACCCACTATTTCACGATTATATAAATCCATAACTGTTGTTAGATAGATAAATCCCTCTTTGGTTTTAATGTAAGTAATATCTGAAACCCAGACCTCATTAGGTTTTGATACTGTAACTCTTTTTTCTAATAAATTTGTAGAGACTTCATATTTGTGCATGGAATCTGTGGTGGCTTTATATCTTCTTTTTATTTTACTCACTATATTATTTTGTCTCATTAAACGTGCTACCCTTGGTCTGGAACATGCCACATTATTCTTCTTTAAAACAGCTGTTATCCTCGGACTACCATATAAACACCCACTTTTAATATATTCTTGCCTTATTAAAACCAGTAGTTCTTCATTATATGAAAATTTTCATGAAAATTGACCCGTTTTTGTCATGAATTTTGACCCACCCTTTTAGTTAACAAAAAAATTTATTTTTTTTCAACATCTATTTTCTCATAAAGCTGTTTTATCCTGTAACTC
>Ga0134102_1002438_pt1 | contig 12392 bp, 10 predicted proteins | sample 13_3_2metaG_FD_94447 | JGI IMG/M metagenome (GOLD analysis project Ga0134102, IMG submission 94447) | Switchgrass degrading microbial communities from high solid loading bioreactors in New Hampshire, USA - 13_49_3.3_201_A3 metaG | ecosystem: Engineered > Bioreactor > Semi-continuous > Anaerobic...
ATAGGAAGGGTTGGAAGTACTGGAGTTAGCACTGGACCTCACTTACATTTTGAGGTTAGGCGAGAAGATAAGCTTTATGATCCTTTGGTTCTACTTCCATCTCGCAACAATATTTACGTTCTGGATGAAAGAGAAAGTGCATACGGTGTTGGAGGAGAATAAATTAATAATTTTCAACTTTATTCAATAATATTCTATTCCATGTTTTATATGTTTGTTCTAAAACATACCTATCTTTCTTTATAGCATACTGGATCTTATTTTTTATAGCAAGTTTATAGCCTAGATTTAGAGATTTTATAGATTCTTGACGTAACTTTTTCACCCCTCTATATTCCCTGTCATCTCCTGCAGAATCGGAGATGACAAGGATTCTCCCAATATCTCCCATATATTCATAACCACTTGTGTGATAATATATTGCTTCATAAATTTCTTCATCTATTCCATATTTTCGCTTTAAAAACTCCGCACTGATCATTCCATGTAAGAGTATAGGAGCAGCTAACTCGATCTGAGTTATAGGAATATTATATATTTTTGCAATTGTGATGAGTTTTGAAGGCTTCACATCACGAAATAAGTCATGCCCTAGTGCTGCTATTTTTACCCTTTCTTGTGAGATGTTGTGTACTTCTGCCAATTTATTAGAAAAATCTACCACACTATATATGTGATTCAACCTTTCCTTAGAATTTATCATTAGTTTTAAATATTGCTCTATTTCGAGAATAATTTTATTTATATTCAAGATTCAACCTCCTAAAAATTGAAATCTCATTAATGCTAATCTCAACTCGATGCCATCTGCTAAAAAAGTGTTGAGGAGCTATTCCTTGAACAACTATAATTTTCCAACCGCCTTTTTCGATAAACTACCTTTTCTAAGGTACTTATAAGGATAAAATAAAAAATCTTTATTCATGAACAAAAACTTTGCTAGATACGGTTTCGGTTGCAAAAAAAAGAACAAAGGCTAACATCAAAAGAAAAAAAGGAAATAACGAAATACCAATGTGTTCGGCAACAAAACCAAATAAGGGAGGCGTAAAGGTAGAACCAATATAAGCAAAAGCCATTTGAATTCCCATCATTGATTGTGAAAGCTCCTTACCAAATATTCTAGGAGTTTGATGAAGCATGCTAGGATAAATAGGTGCGCATCCTAATCCTATAAGAGATAAACCTATAGGAATTTTCCAAACAGGTAAAGGAAGAACGATTAACGTTATTCCAATGAAAATACCGCTCAGTCCTATTTTAATTAGCTTGGTATTTGAAAATTTAACAGACATAAATCCTGATAAAAAGCGACCTACGGTTATTCCTAAATAATAAATGGATGTCCAAAAAGCAGCAACATCTGATGACACTCCATAATTGTTTACCGCATAGCTACCTGCCCAAAGTCCTGTTGTTAATTCTAAAGAACAGTAAGAAAAAAAAGCAAGTAAAGCCATTTTGGCTTTAGGAATTTGAAAAATCTTTGGTAAAGACAATACTTTAATATCATCTTTTTTATTATCTTTGTTTTGTGTTCCCTTTTTTTCTATTTGAGAGTTATTCCAAAGTGGAAGAGAAAACATTAAGGCAATTACTAAAAAGCTTTGGATAATGCCTATTGTTATATAACCCATGTTCCAATTATTTTTCTTTGCAAGCCAAAAAGACATAATTACAGGTCCCGTAGTTGCCCCAACACCCCAAAAACTATGCAACCAATTCATATGTTTTGCTTTATAATGCAAGGCAACAAAGTTATTTAAAGCCGCGTCAACTGAACCTGCACCTAACCCAAGAGGAATTGCAAAAAACAGCAAAGGGATAAATGAATGAGACAATCCAAAACCAATTAAAGCAATAGCTGTCATTGCTACACTTACTAAGGTTACTCTTCCAGTTCCAAACCTTTCTATTAACTTTGCACTCAAAAAACTAGACACAACTGTTCCTAATGAAACTATCATAGAAAGTATCCCAGCATGTGAAACAGGAACAGATAATTCTTCATACATCACTGGCCAAGCAGAACCTAAAAGGGAATCAGGTAAACCAAGACTAATAAAAGATATATAGATAATTATGAGTAAAGCTAGCATGTATTTCTCCTCTTTTAATCTAAACTTCCTACTTTGTACATTATATCATTTTTTATTTATTTCATATCAATTGTTTTCTACTTAATAATAAAATCGTTTAATTATTTTAACCCTTTATCGACTATCTTTTAAGCTGCTTTTATTTTCTTAGTACATAAAACTATGGATAAAATGGCTTTATATTTCTTTATATTATTTAATATATACCATAAATTATATTTATATAATAAATCTAGTAATCAAAATTATTACCAAACTTACAGGAGGGATAAGGATGAAGAAAAGAAGTATTTTATTGGTATTATTAGTTTTTCTAGTTTCTTTGCTTTCTTTTGCTAGTGAAGTAAATAACGTTATTTTTTTCATAGGCGACGGTATGGGAGCGAATCATATGTTGTTAGCAAGTTATTTAGAAGGTTATGAGTTAACTATGATGAAAGCACCATATACTGGTTATGCTTTAACGTATTCAGCTGATAGCAATGTCACAGATTCAGCAGCTGCAGGAACAGCATTAGCTACAGGATATAAAACAAACAACGGTATGATTGGAATACTTCCAAACGGTGAGATAGTTTCGACAATATCAGAAGTTTTAGCAAAAGAAGGTTATAAAACCGGAATTATAGCTACATCAAGAATTACTCACGCAACACCAGCCTCTTATTATGGTCACGTATTGGATAGGGATGATGAGGATAAACTTGCAGAACAACTAGTAAATAGTAACTTGTCAGTTGTTTTGGGTGGCGGCTCAAAAAATTTTAATCCAACTACTAGGAAAGATGGAAAAGATTTAATAGCTGTAGCTAAAGAAAACGGTTTTGATTATATTACATCTAAGCAAGAATTAAATAGCTATAGTGGAGATAAGGTTCTTGGATTATTCAATTCAAATCATATGAATAGCGTTACAGAAAGATCTGACAATGAACCTTTATTACCAGAAATGACTGCAAAAGCTTTAGAAATTCTTTCAAAAGAGGGTACTCCTTTCTTTTTAATGGTTGAAGGGTCTCAAATTGATTGGGAGGGTCACGACAATGATGTTTACGGCGTTTGGAAGGAAGTTGTAGAATTAGATCAAGCTGTAAAAGTAGCTTTAGATTTTGCTAAAGATCATCCTGACACCTTAATAATTGTCACAGCCGACCATGAAACAGGGGGATTAGGTTTATCAACAGGTAGTCCTATGAACTTAGAAATGGTAAGAAGTTATCAAAAAACAACAGATTGGATAATAGCTAATTCAAGTACTTCATCAAAATTAAAAGAGAATGTGAAAAAATTTTATGGATACGAATTAGCTGATAACGAATTAAAGTATGTGGAAAACAGCTCAAATAAAATCGAATCATTGTCAGAAGTAATAAGTAAAAAGGCAAATATGGGTTGGACTACCCACGACCATACCGGGGCATTGGTACCTATTTTAGCTTTTGGATCTGGTTCAGAAGAATTTACAGGAATAATGGATAACACAGAATTTCCAAAAAAGATAGCATATTTATTAGAAGTAACTTTTCCAGATTTGATTCAGATCGTTCCACAGAATTAAAAGAAACTATATACTCATAACTTAATATGTATTAAGAAAGGAGGCATTATTGCCTCCTTTTTTTTTATAATATTACTCACTTATTAAAAAATAATATAGTCTTCTCCCTCTACTTCTAACCCAAACATTAACTCTATATCTTGTTCAATTTGTTCGATTAAATCTAAGAGATAATCTTTATTTTTACTAACCGAAGAAATATAGATTTCAAGGTGATTCTTGGAATCATTGAAGTTCCCTTCAATAATTGAGATATTATATTTCTTTCTTAATCTATTGGTCAAATTCTTTACTATCGATCTTTTATCTTTTAATGAATTCAACCCAAAAAGTTTTATCTTTAATTCTAATTTTAAGCAAAACATCTTTATTGTCTCACCATCTCTTATATTCAATTTTATTTTGTAAGAACTCTTCAAATCTTGCCATAACATATAATAAATCAGATAATCTATTAATATACTTTTTTATAGTAGGAGATACTGTTTCCTTTTTGTCTAAAGAAATTATTCTTCGTTCTGCACGCCTAGCAATAGTTCTACAAATGTCAAGTTTAGACGATTGAGGCGTGCTCCCCTGAATTACAAAACTTTTTAACTGTATCCTTTTTTCAAAATAATCAACATAATTTGTAATTCTTTCTACATCAGATTCTTCAATTGGATGTATATATTGCTTGCCTTTTGAAGCTAATTCTCCTCCAACTTTGAATAAATCATTTTGAAGTTCTTTCAAAATCTTTCTAATTTCTTGTGAATTAACATAATGAGTAGCCTCAGAAATAAACGCACTCAATTCATCTATTGTACCATATGATTCTACTCTCAGATCGTCTTTAGATACACGTTCACCACTCCAAAGAGCAGTTTCTCCACTATCCCCTGTCTTTGTATATATAGACATATTTTTTAATGCCTCCTTTTTAATTAGAAAGGGGAGGGCTCAGCCCTAGGCCCATTATAAATTCAAAATTCCATTCTTAGAGAATCTTCATTTTTAAAATTCTTAAATATAGAGATTTTTTTCAAAAATACCTTATTTTATACTAAAGAGTAGTGAGGATCGATGTTCTTGAACTTAAGTAACAAATATAAGCTTTTAACCTGCTTATATTAAAAAAAGGGCTTTCGCCCTTTTTTATTATTTGTTTTGTGCTTCTTCTTCCCTTCTTTTTTCTTCGATTATTTTGTTTTGTATATCAGGGCTCACCTCAGAGTAATGTGAAAGTTTCATATTAAAGTATCCTTTACCTGATGAAATGGAACTGAGTCTAGGTGAAAAATCCAGCATCTCAGACAAAGGAACTTCTGCCATTATTTTATCATAGCCTTTTCCTACCGATTCCATTCCCATAGGTCTTCCTCTTCTTGCAGTGACTTCACCTATAACATCTCCTGTATATTGATTAGGAACGAAAATTTCCACAAACATTATAGGTTCAAGAATCACAGGTGAATCATTTTCCATTGCTATTTTAAAAGCGTTTCTAGCAGCAATTTGGAAAGAGATATCAGAAGAATCGACTTCGTGATATGACCCATCAAACAATGTTACTCTCACATCAACAACTGGATAACCGGCCAAAACTCCTTTTTTCATTGCTTCCCTTATCCCTTTGTCAACAGAAGGTATGAAGTTTCGAGGAATGACTCCTCCTACAATTTTATCTACAAATTCATATCCTTGACCTCTTTCTAAAGGTTCTATTTCAATCTTAACATGACCATATTGGCCATGTCCACCGGTTTGCTTTTTATGCTTATATTCTGCTTGTGACTTACTTCTTACGGTTTCTTTGTAAGCAATTTTAGGTTTCCCAACCTCAAAGTTTATACCAAAATTTTTCTTTAATTTTTCAATCATAACCTCAAGGTGGACCGTTCCCATGCCACTTATAACTGTTTCTCCAGTTTCAGGGTCAAACTCCCATTTAAACGTAGGATCGGATTCGGCAATTTTTGCTAAAGAATCTGTAATTTTATCTATCTCATTCTTTGATTTTGGGGTGATAGATTTAGAAATCATTGGTTCAGGAAATTCAGGTAGCTTTATCGTAAAAGGAATTTCTATTGAAGACACGGTCTGATTAATTTTACTAGTTTTTAATTTTGGTATTACAACTATATCTCCCGCAGTAGCCTCTTCTATTTCTTCGTTTTTTTCATATTTTGGAAGATATATATGGGAGATCTTTTCCTTTGCATTTTCTTCAACTATGTAGATTGTCGATCCACCTTTTAAAGATCCTCTTAAAATCCTTATATAAGTCATTTTACCAACAAAAGGATCAACTTCATTTTTTACTATAAATCCCAAAAGAGTGTCGTCATTTTTCAAGTCTATTTCTTGATCATCTTTCGAATAGAATACTCTTTCTAAAGGGAGTGCTCCTAAATCTTTAATGGACTCTATTAATCTATCTAATCCAATGTTCTTAACCCCTGATCCAAAAAGCACTGGAGCGACCTCATGGTTTACATAAGCATTATGAAAGGCTGACTTTATTTCCTCTATAGTTAAGCCTTCTTCGCCAGTTTCAAAATATTTCTCCATTAACTCTTCACTATTTACTACTATATCTTCGATTAGTTCAGAATGATATTCGTTAAAAAGTTTCTCAATATCTTGAGGTATTTCTTGCTGTTTTGTGGGATGACCTTTTATGTCTGAGTATACATAGGTTTCTTTAGTTAAAAGATCGGTAACCCCATTGAAAGATGATCCTTGCCCAACTGGTAATTGCAGTGGTGCAATCTTAATGCTATCTCCAAAATTTTCTTTTAAATCTTTTATTATATGTTGAAAATTTACACCATCTTTGTCCATTTGATTTACAAAAAACATTATTGGCTTGTTTAAATCTTGTGCCATATGCCAAATTCTTTCTGTAGTAACTTCAACACCTGAAGATGCATTGATAACAATTACCACATTATCTACCGCTGTTAAAGCTACTTGAATTTCTCCAATAAATTCTGCTGAACCAGGCGTATCAAAAAAATAATATCTCGTATCATTCACATCCAAAGAAAATATATGATTCGAAAATGTTCCTTCTTTTTCTTTTTCAACTGGATCTCTGTCTAAAAATCTTTGACCTATTCTGTCCGCCGTAGCGTAACTCATCAAGAGAGCGTCTGTCATCGTAGTTTTTCCACACCAATGATGACCAAAAAATCCGACTATTCTTTTGTTGTTAGGATTGTTAATGCTCATGGTATCCCTCCGTTTTATTATCTAATTTTCGTATACACTTAATAATACAGGAATATAATTTCTTGTTTTTCCGTCTTTATAGTTTTGTATATCCGAGTTATAAAAAACTATAGAAGAACTCCCGCCATCTAACAGCATAGCTTTTTCATAGCTTCCAATGTTGAGTAAGAATTTTCTCACTTCATCATAAGTTAAACCGGATTCAGGATTATCATATCCTTCAATAACCATAAACGTTATCATATCTTGCTGATCAATAGCAACTAGAGTCCTAGATGTCTTCCCATATATTATACCATTTGAATAACTTCTCTTTTCGCTATCAAACTGTTCTTGAGTAAAATTAGGATACAATAAGATAGGGCCACCTTCTAATAACAAAATCGGGTTTCCACTTATATTTTCGCTCTTTTTTAATAAGAAGTTAATTTCAGACCCTATCGATATTTTTGATAGGTGTTTTTCATACTTTTTATCTATGAGAATGAGTTTTTCTCCTTCTTTTGGGATTGTTTTGTTCTTTGATATTAGCTTATTTTTTTCATTAAATAGTAGAAATATATAGGAATCCTCAGTTTCTTCAATCTTCCCTTTATAATGACTAGTATATAATTTCACATCACCTTTCCAATTTGAGTTTACAGATTTAACCCAAAAAAGAAGTCCATCAATTTCAATTTGATACTCCAACTTTACGTAATCAATATCAACTTCATATTTATCGTTAATAAACAATGCTGGCCTTGAATAAGAGCTTAAATGTAAAAGTTCTCCTTCAGAAATAATGTTCCCTATTGGTTCTAAAGTCTGAGTATCAAAAAAAGAGGCATTAACTGAGAAAATAGGATTTTCCTTTTTCAAAAATGTACTTACATTCGAATAGGTTCCTAAGTTATTAAGATCAACCTTTAACTTATATTTTTTTGGATCTACGGATAATTGATAAATTTTAATTCGTTGTTCATTAAATGTTTCTATTCTTTCTGAATAAGATATCCCATCCTTTGTTTTAGGAACTACTACTTGCTTAGTTGTTTGCTTACTATCTTCTGTAGTTTTACCATTTAACTTAACTTGAAGACTTTTTCCTTCTATGTTAAGGCTATATTTTAAATCGCTTCTAAATCGAAGATAAAAGGTATTATTTGAATAAGTACAATCAGCATTAGAAGGGATTTTCGTTACAGGTGCAACTGGTTTTATAGTTAACAAATAATCCCCAGCATCAGATATCTTGTTTAGATTTATTGAGAGCTCATTTAAATAACTATCAAAAGTTACAGATATCTCGTTTGTTAAAACCTTTAATTCTGTTATTTGAGGTAAAGAAGAAAAGAAAAATATATTATCATAATTTTCAAAATACTGTAACTTCAAAAAAGAGGCTAAAACATCATTTCTAATATACACTTTACCGTTCATACTAATAACAGAGTCATTATACTTATCGATAAAATTAATTTTAGAATAATAATCATTTAAGCTAATTTCTAGCACATCTTTTTTATATATAACATAGATAATCCTTGACGTCTTATTAATTACCATGGAATCGTATTTTGCAAGTTCATCAACGTTAATATAATAATATGCCTGATTTTTTATGGCGTCAATATAAATTGGTGTTTTACTTTGGGAAATAAAAACGGCTTGTGCAGCAAAAATATTTGTAACTAACAACAAAAAAAGAAGTATCGAGATAATTTTTTCCATTACTTTTCCTCCCACGCCGCTTTTGAAAATTAATTAAAAAAGTTAAAAGATACACATATGTTATAAAATTATATAGATTTAATTGGTAATCTGTCTACCATTTTTTACTCACTACTATTCTAGAACATCAAATATTATGTCATTACGAATGTTCAAAGAAGCTTCTTTTTGAATTGAGTAAGCTTGTCTCAATAAGTCTAGTGCAAATTCCACATTACTATTTTCAGAAACAAACAACCTTGCGATAGTTTCTCCGTCTTGTACTTTGTCTCCCAACTTTTTTAGTATCTTTAGTCCAACTGATAAGTCTATTGAATCATCTTTCTTTTGTCTGCCAGCACCTAGATACATAGACGCCATTCCAACTTTTTCTGTGTCAATATAGGTAATATATCCCGCTCTGTCTGCTTTAAAATCTATAATTTCTTTGGAAATATTTAAAACATTGCTAGGATGATCAACAACTTCTTCATTTCCTCCCTGAGCTTTTATCCATTCTTTCATTTTTCTAGAAACAACACCATTTTTTATGTTTTCAACTAACTTTTTCTTAGCTTCTTGATAAGATATTATACCAGACAAATCTGCCATATGTGAAGAAATTTCGATACATAGTTTTGTAAAATCTTTTGGTCCATTACCTTTAACAGTATTCACTGCTTCTAATACCTCTAAAGAATTTCCCACAGTTTCGCCTAAAGGCTGATTCATATTCGTAATTAAGGCTTTTGCACTTCTTTTGTGTCTCTTTGCTATAGCCAACATAATTACTGCTAGTTCTTTAGCTTCATCAATATCTTTCATGAAAGCCCCTGAACCTACTTTCACATCTAATACAATTCCATCACTTAATACAGCTAGTTTCTTACTCATTATACTTGATGCAATTAATGAAAGTTCTTCGACTGTTGCGGTTGCATCTCGTAAAGCATATATTTTTTTATCTGCTGGTGCGATATTGGCGGTTTGACCTGCTACCACTATCCCAACTTCATTTGCAATTCTATAAAAATCTTTTACTTGTAAATCTGTCTTAAAACCAGGAATGGCTTCTAATTTGTCTATTGTTCCTCCAGTATGACCTAAAGATCTTCCTGATAGCTTTGCAACTTTCAAGCCTAAAGAGGCTACCATTGGGGCAATAGCTATCGTAGTTTTATCTCCTACCCCACCTGTAGAATGTTTGTCAATCTTTTTTCCTTTGATTTCAGAAAGATCAATCGTATCTCCACTTTTAAGCATTATTTCAGCAAGGTTATAGCTTTCTTCCTCCTGCATATGCCTGAAAAAAATTGCCATCAGCCACGCAGCAACTTGATAATCTGGTATCTCTTCATTTAAATATCCATTAATCATATACTCAATCTCTTCTTTTGTATTCACTCCACCATCGCGTTTTTTCTTAATAATATCGTATGGTCTCAACTTCATATCTCCCTTTCATAAATATTATCTGAATGAACAGGGAAGATCACTCTAAATAAAGTTCCATTGTTTTCTTCACTGTCCAAAAACACTCTAGCCCCATGATTATCTAAAATGGTCTTTACTATGTATAGCCCTAATCCAAACCCTGGTACTTGTCTAGTTCGTGATTTATCAACTCTATAGAAAATATTAAATATCTTTTTCAATTCTTTTGATGGAATTCCTATTCCACTGTCCTCAACTTCAAATATTACCTCGTTATTTTCTGTGTATAATCTCAACCAAACTTTTTTATCGCCTTTTTCTTTTAACGCCGTATATTTAAAAGCATTATCTAAAATATTGTATACAGCCTGTAGCAACCTATCTTCATTGCCTAAAATGTATATGCCATCTTCAATTTCTGCAATGAATTCAATATTAGCTTTTTTAGCAACTATTTTAAAAAAGTCATATGCCTTTTTAACGGTATCTGAAAAATTAAGCCTCTCAAACTTTTTTTCTTCTCCAACAGCCTTTTCTAATCTTTGAATATCTAAAAGATCGTTAAACATTCTAGTTAATCGAGCCGTTTCTTCTTCTATTTTTCTTAAATAGGAATGAATCTTTGGGTCTAAACCTTTTTCATTCAACAAAATTTCCAAATATCCATTTATTACAGATAGCGGAGTTCTCATCTCATGAGACATAATAGTCAAAAATTCTTTCCTGAGATTCTCTAAATTAATCTCTTTAGTAATGTCCGCTAATATTATAACGCGATAATTCTCTACGTTAATAGATTTTACTTTACAATTAAAAAATCTTTTTTCTGGGTAATAAAACAAAATGTCTTCTTCTAAATCTTCATTTTCCTTAAAACTTTGGATCACTAAATCAACTAGATTATGGTTGTCTATAACAGCAGTTAATGACCTTCCTACATAATCCTCACTATTAAAAAGATATCTTGCAACATTATTTGCAAAGTCTATTCTTGCAATATCAGGACCCTTAGAAGATACTAATATTACTCCTTCGGAAAGGGTATCAAGTATTGAAAAAATGTTTCTTCTTTTATACTTTTCTAATTTATATTTTTCTTCTAAGGAATTGATGTGGTGGTTAAGTTGATGCAACAAAAAATCATCCAAAGGATTGTTTATATTTATGTTTAGAATTTTAGCAATCTCATCCTTGAATTTTTTATATGATTTTTCACTTTTTCTTTTTTTAAAATAAAGATATAATGTGATAACGTTTAGAATGCTTAGTAAAACTATGACAAATATGTAAATTTCCTCCAACGATTCTCACCTGACTTATCTTGAAAATTAGAAAGAGAAGAAAGATTAACAAAAATCAACACGAAGTTTAATAAATAGAAAGAAATATTTAACTTAAAAAAATAGCAGAGGAATAATCCTCTGCTATTTTAATTAAAACTCTCTTTCTTTTCCAGGATCTCTGAACTTATAGCCTTTTCCTCTGACTGTTATTATGTATTTTGGATTAGAAGGATCTTCTTCAATTTTGGTTCTTAACCTTCTTATATGGACATCAACTGTTCGGGTATCTCCATAATAATCATAACCCCACAATTTATCTAGTAATACATCTCGGCTGAAAACCTTTCCTTCATTTTTTGCAAGGAATACAAGTAAATCAAATTCTAGCGGTGTTAAACTCACTGGTTGATTTCTTACCCAAACTTCCAATCTTTCTGTATCTATTACTAAATCTTTTGCAGTAATCTTTTTTGGTCCCTCTTCTTTCATTTGAGCAGAAGCAGCTTGTCTTCTGAATATACTTTTTATTCTAGCTAGAAGTTCCCTTACATTGAAAGGTTTAGTCACATAATCGTCGCTGCCCAGTTCTAAACCAGCAACTTTATCAGCCGCATCATCTTTAGCACTTAATATGAGTACAGGGGTGGTACGATAATTTTCATTGGATTTTAATACTCTAATCAAATCAAATCCATCCATTGAACCCGGTAACATAATATCGATGATAAAGAAGTCGACGTCCTTTTCCTCCAATTTCTTTAATGCCTCGTCAGCGGAAATGGCTGTTACTACTTCATAACCTTCCTTTGTTAAATTTAAGGATAACATTTCAGAGATCGCAGGATCGTCTTCGACAATCATAATGGTCTTTTTTGCCAACTTACTCCCCCCTTTTGGGATATTTTTATTTTCTTTTTTGATTTAGCCATATAAAGCTATTTGTATATACACTTATCTATTGTTCTAGATCTCTGATAAGTTTGTACAATTAATCTTCTCATTTATGTTCTTTTTTAATATCTTTTTAGAGACTATATTTCTTACTACCTCAAACTGAGCAACCTTTTCTATTTCATCATAAACTTCACCAGAAAAATAAACCCTATTTTC
>Ga0134102_1002486_pt1 | contig 12131 bp, 7 predicted proteins | sample 13_3_2metaG_FD_94447 | JGI IMG/M metagenome (GOLD analysis project Ga0134102, IMG submission 94447) | Switchgrass degrading microbial communities from high solid loading bioreactors in New Hampshire, USA - 13_49_3.3_201_A3 metaG | ecosystem: Engineered > Bioreactor > Semi-continuous > Anaerobic >...
AGTCGGAGTTGGAATGGCTCTGGCTGCAAAAATGGATAAGAAGAATTACCGTATATTTGTTTTAATGGGAGACGGAGAGCTGGCTGAAGGTTCGGTATGGGAAGCTGCAATGGCTGCCGCTCATTACAAACTTGACAATCTTACAGCCATTGTTGACAGGAACGGGCTGCAGATAAGCGGAAAGACCGAAGATGTAATGTCTTTGGAACCACTGGACGGAAAATGGAAAAGCTTCGGATGGAATGTATCGGTAATTGACGGCCATGATATTCCTTCAATCTGTGATGCACTTTCAGATGACAGGAGAATCCAAAACGTACCTTCCCTGATAATAGCCAAAACAATAAAGGGAAAAGGAATATCTTTCATGGAAAATGAGCCCAAATGGCACCATGGGGTCATGAGTCCGGATGAGTATAAAAAGGCCTGTGAAGAGCTGGACAGGATGCTGGAGGTGCTTTCATGAACAAAATACATAACAGGCAGGTTGTATGTGATACACTCATTGAAATGGCAAAAGAAGATCGGGATATAGTGGTATTGTGCAGTGATTCGAGAGGCTCAGCTTCAATGAAACCATTTGCTGACACATATCCTGACAGGTTTATTGAAGTTGGAATAGCAGAGCAGAATATTGTCGGAGTTGCAGCCGGCCTCGCAGCATCCGGGAAAAAGCCTTTTGTGGCTTCGCCGGCATGTTTTTTGACTACGAGAGCTGCGGAACAGATAAAAGTGGATGTTTCATATTCAAATACAAATGTAAAACTCATCGGAATCAGTGCGGGTATAAGTTACGGTGCCCTTGGAATGTCTCACCACTCGCTTCAGGATATAGCTTACATGAGAGCAGTCCCGAATATAACGATTGTAGTTCCTGCTGACAGGTTTGAATCCCGGCTTGCCACCGAAGCGATTACAAGACATAAAGGTCCTGTTTATATGCGGATAGGACGTAATCCGGTGGAAGATGTTTATACATCCGGAGACTATGAATTTCAGCTTGGCAGGGCAGTAACCCTGAGAGACGGGGATTCCGTTTCGATTATAACCTTCGGTGAAACAGTGAGAATTGCACTGGATGCAGCAGAAATGATGGCTGACCGGGGTATAAACTGCAGGGTAATTAACATGCATACTATAAAACCCATTGATGAGAATTGCATTATTAGGGCTGCAAAAGAGACAGGTGCGATTATAACGATTGAAGAACACAGTGTTTTAAGTGGTTTTGGAGCTGCTGTTGCAGAAATTGTTGTGCAGAACTGCCCTGTACCCATGAAAATAATGGGTATACCGGATGAACCTGCAATACCGGGAAAGTCAAAAGAAGTATTTGCCTATTACGGCATCAGTCCTGAAAACATATGCCTGGAGGCTGAAAAATTAATTAAAAGAAAAAGAAATGGGTGGTGAGCAATATGGCGAAGAAGTATATTCTTGCCGTTGATCAGTCTACGTCCGGCACAAAAGCAAGTTTGATTTCCGGAGAGTTAACAATAGATTACCAGGTTTCAGTCGCTCATTCCCAGCATTATCCCAAACCCGGATGGGTGGAGCATGATCCGGAGGAAATATGGCAGAATGTAAGGAAAGTCATATTAAAGGTTGTACAGGAAGGAAATGTTTCCTGGAGCGAGATAGCTGCAATTGCCGTTACCAATCAGCGTGAAACTGGGCTGATTTGGGATTCTGAAACGGGAAAACCTGTTTATAACGCAATTGTCTGGCAATGTTCCAGGGCGAAAGAGCAGTGCGGGCAGTTGGCAAAAGACAATGAAATTGCTGAGTACATACGAAAAAAGACAGGTCTTCACCTGTCACCGTATTTTACGGCGCCTAAAATCCAGTGGATTCTGAATAATATCACGGGCTTAAAGGAAAAAGCTTCAACAGGCCGGTTAAAGTTTGGTACTGTGGATTCCTGGATTATATGGAACCTGACAGGCAGGAAAGTACATGCAACTGACTATTCGAATGCCAGCAGAACTCTTCTTCTGGATTTGGAAAAACTAAGATGGGATCAGAAATTATTGGATATATTTGAAATACCCTGTCAGATGACACCTGAAATAAAACCTTCAGACTCCATATTCGGGTATACCGCAGGAGATTCAGATATTCCGGACGGCATACCGATAAGCGGTGTAATGGGAGATTCTCATGCTGCTCTTTTCGGGCAGAACTGCTTCAGTATCGGGATGACAAAGGCTACATACGGGACAGGCTCTTCGGTAATGATGAATACGGGCAGCAAACCTGTATTCTCGGACAACGGTATTGTTACATCGATAGGCTGGATAACTTCTGAAGATAAGGTTTATGTTCTTGAAGGAAATATTAATTTTTCCGGGAGGACAATTCAGTGGCTTGTTGACGCCGGTTTCATATCAAGTCCGAAGGAAACAGGTGAGATTGCGTCAAAGTTAAGCGACAACGGCGGTGTATACCTGGTTCCCGCATTTACAGGCCTTGGCTCTCCATATTGGGACAATTCGGCAAAGGCAACTGTTACCGGTCTTACCTTAACATCGAAAACTGCTCATATTGTCCGTGCGGCTGAAGAGTCTATTGTATACCAGATTACCGATATACTGGATATTATGCAGATAGATTCAGGTATTAAAATTGCGGAATTAAGGGTTGACGGCGGCGCGACGGGCGATTCTTTTTTAATGCAGTTCCAGTCTGACATTGCAAATACAAAAGTAGTGATTTCAAAAGAGAAAGAACTGACATCGCTGGGAAGTGCCTGCATGGCAGGGCTTGCAACAGGTTTCTGGAAAAACCGTGGCGAACTGGAACAGAGACGCTCAGTTTCAGCAGTTTATACACCGCAAATTGACGAAGACAAAAGAACAATGTATAAGAAGGGCTGGCAGGATGCAGTAAGTCGTGCTCTTTCCTATAAATAAACTGAAAGGTGGTTAAATTTAAATATGGCTGTATTTGGTGTAGTTGTTACTTCAAGAGGATTTTTTCCCGGCTGGCTTGCTTTGGAAGCAAGGAAACAAATTACAGGCAAGCTTTCCGATATGGGGCATGAATATGTTATAGTTGATGAAAATTCAATGCAGTACGGTGCTGTACAAACATATGAAGATGCAAAAAAATGTGCAGAACTGTTCAATGAAAATCGTGACAGAATAGAAGGCATAATTGTTATACTTCCGAACTTCGGGGATGAAGTTGCAGTTGCTACTGCAATTCACGAATCAAAACTGAATGTACCTGTGCTGGTGCAGGCATGTGATGACGATCTGGAACTGCTTGATGTTGACCACAGGCGTGATGCTTTCTGCGGTAAATTATCGGTATGCAATAATCTAAGACAGTATGGCATTCCATATACATTGACAAAACTGCACACATGCAGTATTGAAAGCGAAGAGTTTACAGAAGATTTAAAGCGTTTTGAAAAATTATGCAAGATAGTTAATAATCTCAGGAAAGCACGCGTGCTTGCAGTTGGTACAAGACCGGGTCCTTTCCAGACTGTCCGTTTTTCGGAGAAACTTCTGCAGAAACACGGCATATCAGTAATAGTTGAGGATATAGGGAACATCATTTCCCGCGCCAATAAAATTGATGATATCAAAAAACTCAATAATACCATTTCCGAAATTCGCGAATACGTGAAAGTACCTGAAAACGCTCCCATGGATAAGATTGAAAAACTGGCGAGGTTCAAGATAGCCCTGCAGGAAGCGGTTGAAAGTTATGAAGCCGATTGTGCCGCAGTTCAGTGCTGGAATGTACTGCAGAATCAGTTTGGCTGTGCCGCATGCCTGGCTATGAGTATGCTTGGGGATACAGGAATACCTCATGCATGTGAAATGGATGTTATGGGTGCCATAACCATGTATGCACTGTCGCTGGCATCGGGAACGGCAGCAGGATATCTTGACTGGAATAACAATTACGGAAATGACAGGGATATGTGCATCAATTTCCATTGTTCAAACTATCCGGCTTCTTTTATGGGCTGCAAACCCTCAATAGGTGTTCTGGACATTCTGGGTACTCAGCTCGGATATGAAAACTGCTATGGTTCAGTTACTGGTCAGGTTAAGCCCGGACCCATGACATTCTGCAAAATATCTACGGATGATGCCAGCGGAAAAATCCGTGCATATGTCGGTGAAGGAGAATTCCTTGACGAAAAGGTTAACACTTTTGGCGGCCCGGCAGTATGCCGCGTACCAAACCTGCAGAAATTAATGCATTTTATCTGCGGAGAAGGCTATGAACACCATGTATCCATGGTTCGCGGTCATGTGGCCGATATTGTTGAAGAAGCCCTGACCAAATACCTTGGATGGGAAGTATACAGGCACAGCTGAAAATCGCCTGAGTTATGATATCACAGAAGCCGCCATACCAGGCGGCGCTGATTTTTTATTTTCAGGCTATGTTCCTGTATAAGTGGTTACTGGCTTTAACGGGACAGAGGTGCGTTTTTTTGAATTGCACCTTCTTTACTTATTTATTATTTAGTAGAATTGATATGGAATATATAAAGACAAAATAAATTTATGAACAAACAAAAATGGTATTTTGGCAAAGGGGTAACCGGTATGATAAGAATTCTAAGATTAAAAACAAATCGATTGAAAAATCCTCTTGGTTTTGCCATTGACACCAGGCCCAGACTGTCGTGGATTGTTGAGTCAGACAGTGCAAAGAGGCAGGCTGCGGCCCGGGTTGAGGTGTCTGCGGATACCGATTTCAGCAATATCGTATATGACAGCGGAAAAAGAGACGATATTGACAGTATTTCCTTTCCGCTGGATATCGAACTCAAACCGCGGACACGGTATTTCTGGAGAGTAACGGTGTGGGGGGATGACGGAAGTGAAGCCGTAAGTGAGCCTGCATGGTTTGAAACGTCAAAAATGAACGAACCGTGGAAGGCAAAATGGATTACACCTGATTTTGATCCGTCATTTCATCCTGTAATTTTCCATGATTTTATTGTTGAAAAGAATGTTACCAGTGCGCGGGCTTATGTTTGCGGACTTGGATTATATGAGATGACAATAAACGGTGAGAAAACCGGGGACGAATACCTGTCACCCGGCCTTACGGCATATGACAAGTGGATACCGTACCAGACATACGATATAACCCGACAGATAAAAAAAGGTTCCAATACAATTGAAGTATTGCTTGGAAACGGTTGGTACAAAGGACGTTACGGGCTGGACAGAAAAGTTTTGTTCCGGTACGGGGATAAATTTGCCCTGATCTGTGAAATTCACGTGACCTATGATGACGGCAGTACCGATGTTTTTTGTACCGATACCTGCTGGAAGGCGAAAAAATCCAAAGTCATGGACAGCAGTATATTTGACGGCGAAATATATGATGATACCTTTTGTGATGACACTGTCTATCCTGTTAAAATTTTGGATTTGGACACTAACAAACTCGAGCCGCGAAGGAGTCCGGGCATTAAAATAAAGGACCGCATTAAACCTGTGGAAATTATTCACACACCTGCCGGCGAGACGGTTATTGATATGGGTCAGAACATGGTTGGATGGCTCGAGTTTACAAACCGGGCACCGAAGGGTTCAGAAATAATGCTGCAGTTCGGAGAGGTTCTTCAGGACGGTAATTTCTACAGGGATAATTTAAGGACGGCTAAATGCGAATTTCATTATATTTCGGACGGAATTGAGAAAAAAGTGCGTCCTCACTTCACATTCTATGGATTCAGGTATGTAAAGCTGACTAAATGGGCAGGCGACGTTAACCCGGACGACTTTACAGGGCTTGTTCTTTACTCTGATCTGGAACGGACAGGAAACATTACTACCAGTGATCCACTGATTAACAGGCTGTTCCTGAATGCTTTCTGGGGACAGAGGGGCAATTTCCTTGATGTTCCTACCGACTGTCCGCAACGTGATGAAAGAATGGGCTGGACAGGAGACGCCCAGGTATTTTCGGGAACCGCTGCATTCAATATGGATGTTTATGCATTTTTCAGCAAGTACCTGTATGACATGAAACAGGAGCAGAAGGTCAGAGGCGGGAATGTACCCGTAGTTGTGCCCGCCCATGATGTCAAACAGAACGGCGCCTGCGGATGGGGAGATGCTTCTGTAATAATTCCGTGGAACATGTACCTGTACTATGGCGATGCCGCAATACTGGAACAGCAGTATGAAAGCATGAAAGGGTGGGTTGACTATATTAAAAGCCGCGATGACGCTGCAGGGGGAAGAAGACTGTGGGTAAATGATTTCCACTATGGTGACTGGTTGTCGCTCGATGTGGAAGATCCTGTTAACCGTTTTGGCGGAACCGAACATGCATATCTTGCCAGTGCATTTTACAGTTACTCTGCAGGTATTGTTTCAAAAGCGGCCAGGATTCTGAACAGGAATGAAGAAGCAGAGTATTATCACAAGCTTTCTGAAGAGATAAAAAGTGCCATCCGTAAAGAGTATTTTACATCGACAGGGCGTCTGGCTGTAAATACTCAAACTGCCCATGTTATTGCGCTGTATATGGATTTGGTACCCGACGAGTGGAAGGAACGGATTGCCTTTGACTTAAGGAAAAAACTAAAAGAAACAAAATATCATCTTCGTACCGGTTTTCTTGGCACTCCGTATTTATGCCGGGTACTGTCCGAATACGGAAGCAATGATATTTCATACCGTCTGCTTACAAATAAAGATTACCCGGGCTGGCTGTATCCTATTACAATGGGAGCTACGACAATTTGGGAAAGATGGAATTCAATGCTTCCTGACGGAAAAGTCAGCGATACCGGCATGAATTCCTTCAATCACTATGCCTACGGTTCTATTGTGGAATGGATGTACAGGAACGCGGCAGGCATACAGCCGGTTGAAAGTGCTCCGGGATTCAGACGTTTTAGACTTAAGCCTCAGCCAAATTACCTGCTTAAATCTGTGAATGCCGAGTATATGTCGCCTGCAGGCAAAATTATAAGCAAATGGGACATAAAAGAAGACGGCTCTGTTTCGTTCTATTTCAAGATTCCGTTCAATACAACCGCTGAGCTGGTTCTGCCCGATGCGGAAGGAACTGAACTGGAAGGAGTCCATGAGCTTGAATGCGGAGAATACACTTTTTCGTACATGCCGAATAAACCGTACAGGAAAATGTTTGGCATAAATACTTCGATGAGGGAATTATTTGAGAATGAAAAAGCCGCTGAAATTGTTAAATCACACCTGCCCGAAATGACGGGGTGGATGCTGTTTACGATGTTTGCCGGCGAGCGCAGTATCTGCGATTTTGTAAAGGAAGGCTATTTGCAGCTTGATGAGAAAACACTTAAGGAAATTGACGATAAGTTAAAACAGGTACCAGTTTGATGATACTTATGCAGTATAAAAAGGCGGTGATTTTTCACCGCCTCTGAATTAACTTAAAAACAGCAGTGTAATTAATTAAACTTTATTGAAAAAAATAAACTGATATGGTAAACTAACTACTGATATTTATGAAGGGGTGTACTTTTTTGGGTGTTACGATCAGTGAAATTGCGCAGAAAGCAAATGTTTCAACGGCAACAGTTTCAATGGTTCTGAATAATAAACCCGGAATCAGTGAAGCTACAAGAGAAAGAGTATTTAAAATAGCCAAAGAACTGGGATATTCCTTTTCTTCGCATAAAAAAGGAGCTTATAAAAGTTCCGGAAAACTTCAGCTTTCAATATACAAAAAGCACTCAAAAGTGGTCAGCGATACGCCGTTTTTTCATGCCCTTATTGAAGGTATTGAATCAAAAGCCAGGTATTACTCGTATCAGCTGATTATCAAATACCTGTCTGATTCGTCGGATATCAATGAAATAAGAAAAGAGATTAAGGAAAATTCCATAGACGGAATGCTTCTCCTGGGGACCGAAATGGAGGAAGAGGATTTCATAAAGTTTACCGGGATTGAAGTGCCTGTCCTTTTGCTTGACAGTTATTTTATGAATATAAATGCCAATTATGTCGTTATAGACAATATAAGCGGACTTTATAAAGCAACAAGGTATCTTCTGGACAAAGGCCACAGGGAAATTGGATATCTGAAGAGTTCCATACCCATTCAGAACTTCAGGGAAAGATATGAAGGATATGTAAAAGCTATGACAGAAGCAGGCCTTGCACCAAACAGCAGGCATACGGTTCACCTGCTCCCGACAATGGACGGTGCTTATGAGGACATGCTGAGGGTATTGTCGAGAAAAACCCATTTACCCACGGCTTTTGTCGCTGATAACGACATAATTGCATTCGGTGCGATGAAAGCGTTGAAGGAAAACAATGTTAAGATCCCGGAAGAGGTTTCTATTGTAGGCTTTGATGATATGCCTTTTTGTACTATTACTGAGCCGAAACTAACCACAATAAATGTTGATAAAAACGCACTCGGTCAGCTTGCCGTGGAAAACCTTATCTACATGATGGAAAGGGAAAAAAAGATTTTCTGCAAAACAACTCTCGGTGTAACGCTTGTTGAAAGAGACAGCGTTAAATCAATTCCCTGATATCGTATTTTCTGATATCAGTGTTTTTATACTGTGTCCTTAACAACATGGGATAAAGCCGGAAAATTAATCCTGTTCCCGTGAGTTGTTGGTTATTTCTTGTAATCCCAGAATTTTCTTAATTCCTCCGCCAGGTTGTTATATTCCTCAGGGGTTTTCAGCGGGAGCCATTCCTGGGGCATAATTTTTTTATAGAGAGGCGTTGTAAACCTGTCGTCAATAAGTATCACAAAACCCCTGTCATATTCCGAACGGATTACGCGTCCCGCGGCTTGCTGAACTTTATTAAGTCCGGGATAGGTATATGCGAAATCAAAACCTTTGCCGTTCTTTTTCTGGTAATACTTTTTGATTATATTCCGTTCCTCACAAAGCTGGGGCAGTCCAACCCCGACGACAATTACCCCCGAAAGGCATTCGCCTTTCAGATCAATTCCTTCTGAAAAGATTCCGCCCATAACGGCAAAAGCTATAAGCGTTTCCTTTCCGTATTCTGAAAAATACGCAAGGTATTCCGCACGCCGGGTTTCGTTCATGTCATGTTCCTGGATCAGGATCCTGCTGTCAGGGAATCTGTTCATATATTCCAGTGCGGCCTTCTGCATAAATTCAAACGACGGGAAAAACACCATGTAATTACCGGTTTTGACACTGACGCATTCATGGATGCGCTGAATGATTCTGGGAATAACGCTTTCACGATGCCTGAACCGGGTGGAAATGGTGTTGTCCGCATAGATGTACAGGTTTTCACGGGGAAAAGGAGAAGGGAGAATTATAAAACCGTCTTCCTCGCTTCCGCCGAGAATTTCCATAAAATATGACGGCGGTGACAGCGTAGCCGAGAAAAAAACCGTACTTTTTGCGCAGTCAATACGTTTTATCAGCATCGGCGCAGGATCAATACAGAAAAGCTTTATCGAAAAATCACCTTTTTCCCTGCTGTAAATTGTGGCATAGTTATCGCCGTATAAATCGAGAATTCTTAAAAAATGGATCATTTCAAAAAACAATGCTGCAAGATCGTCCTTGAATGAATATGGCGTTTCATCATTCAAAACTCCTTCAGCCTGGTATATGAAATTTTCCATTGATCTGACCAGTTCTGACGGAGGTTCAGGTTCGTCCGATACCCGCGGAAAAGGTTTTCCCATGTATCCGGATGATACTTTGCCGGTATAACGAAGGAATGCTTTCCTTACCTTTTTCAGTGAATCTGCAAGGCTCGGAAGAACATTTTTTGTTTTATGACAAACATTTCTTATCATCGAACGTTTCAGCTCAGCGGAGAACATTTCCCTGGCCCTGTCAGGGAGGTTATGCGCTTCATCTATCAGAAGACAAATCCTTTCGTCGTTTTTTTCCTGAAAAAAACGCCTTAAATAAACGCGAGGATCAAAAACGTAATTGTAGTCGCATATTATAAGGTCAGCCTGGTTACTTAGTTCAAGGGAAAATTCAAAGGGGCACAGGCTGTTTTCCCTTGCTGTGGTTTCTATAAACTCCCTGTCAAATAAATCTGTGCTGCTGAAGACATGGGATATTATATTTCTTGATTTCTGCCGGTATTCGACGAGATACGGGCATTCTTCATCCAGGCACTGTGTACCTGGCAGAAGGCAGACCTTTTCCTTAGCTGAAATCTGAAGGGTTTTAAGTCTCAATCCCTTTTCAGCCATCATGTTGTAAGCTTTTAGGGCCTCGCTCTGGGTTGTGTTCCTGGCCGTTAAATAAAAAATTTTATCAACAAGACCTTCACCCATTGCCTTTATTGCCGGAAACATTGCTCCAATGGTTTTTCCTATACCGGTCGGAGCCTGAATGAACTGTTTTTTCCCGTCCCTTATGGCCCTGTATACGGCTCCGCTCATTATTTTCTGGCCCTTTCTGAACTCGGGAAACGGAAAGGAAAGTTTTTTTATGGATTCATTTCGCAAATGCTGCCAGTCGTACCGTTTTTTCAGGCCGTTGATATAGGGAAAAACAAGGGAATGAAAGAACTTCTCCAGCTCGGCAAAGGTAAGAGTTTGCTCGAAAGTCCGTATTTCCCTGCTGTTACGATGGACATACAAAAGCATTACGTTTATTGTTTCAAGGCCTTTATCCCTTGCAACGATGTAAGCATAACATAAGCCCTGGGCCCAGTATGCCGGGTTGTCTGACTCATTCAGTGTATCCAGGGATTTGTCAGTAGTTTTTATTTCGCACAGCGTGTAAATGCCGTCCCTTTCAATAAGACCGTCAAGCCTGCCCGAAATCTGCAGAAAAAAAATATCGTGGGAAAAGCTGACAGACACGGGTATTTCCTGCCGGTAAGTTCCGAAAGGTTCGGTTTGCTGCTTCAATAACCCGTGTATATACATATGTCCTTCAATGCCTTCTTTTGCCGCAGACCATGAAAAGACATACCAATCATCGCCCGGTATTGAGTATGAAACCAGTTCGCGTACCGAGACGTTTATTTTGACAGGTTCCATTATTCCTCCAGTAAATTCATCAGTAATGGGAACAAATGTTCATTTTTTTATTTTAGCGTATTATTATGCGCATATCAACCATCTCAAACTTCATTCTGCTGAAAGTATCCCATTACACAGTCAGAATCATCACAAACTGCTGAGCGTGGTTCAATGTAAGTGCTTTGCTGCCCGAGGAGACAAAACACCCTGCGGCAGGACCCGCAGGAAAAAAACCTTATTTAAAAGGCGGGTGATTCGGGTATTTTCGGTGACGAAGGAATAAAAATTTTGCAATGGCGTAAACAGTCGCTACATTTGAAAGAGCTGGCTGGTTCAGCTCGGGCAAGCCGAAACTCGCAAAAATGCACTGCAGCGGGGCCTGCTTCGGGCATTTTGTCTCCTTGAATAACAAAGCACTTACCATAACCCACGCTCCTCAGTTTATAATTATCTTATCAGCAGTATCCATACCTGTGGTCGCTCAATACCACGCTCACAACATTATGGTGTGCAGCATAGCTTCAGAGCATGCTACTCTGCGTCGCCAAAATTGCCCGAATCACCCGCATGAATGTTTCTGACTGATTATCCTCGCTCTGACCAGCCATCTCTAAGCTTCATTCCGCTGAAAGTTTCCGTCATTGCACAATTTAACAATGCGGGTGCCGTGGGTGATTATGCCGACGAAGGGCAGCATGCTGCGAAGCATTTCTGCACAGTAATAAGTTTTGGGCGTGGAACTGAATAACCCGGGATATGGAGACCTCAGCGTTAAATATATTACAAGCTGTTGAGCGTATTTCAACGTAAGTGCTTTGCTGACTGAGGAGGCATAACACCCACGGCAGGACCCGCATAATTATACCCCATTTGAACAAAACGGGTGATTCGGGCATTTTCGGTGACGAAGAAGCAAAAATTGTGAAATGCCGGAAACAATCGCTACAAAAGTTTCCGTCATTGCAAAATTTAACGATGCGGGTGATACGGGTAGCATACTGAGAATAAATAACTTCACAGATATAGGAATACTGAAGAGAAGAAAAACAAAAAGGAGAGCTTTTTCACTCTCCCGTTGCTTACCATCTGTTACCGCTGTGTCCGTGGTTGTTTCTGTTATTTCTCTGAGCCTTTCTTGCCCTTCTGCATTC
>Ga0134102_1002488_pt1 | contig 12122 bp, 14 predicted proteins | sample 13_3_2metaG_FD_94447 | JGI IMG/M metagenome (GOLD analysis project Ga0134102, IMG submission 94447) | Switchgrass degrading microbial communities from high solid loading bioreactors in New Hampshire, USA - 13_49_3.3_201_A3 metaG | ecosystem: Engineered > Bioreactor > Semi-continuous > Anaerobic...
GGCAGGCCCGCAATCTCTCGCCCGTCAATCTTCATGTGCGTCCCAACCCCCCCGATCTGATACTTCTTGCATGGCGCTGCGGGCGCCGAAAATTAAGGGAAACCGGGGCCGGTCTGCGCGTCTTAGGGCGCTCTCAGACCCGTTTTCGCTCCGTTGCACCCAAATTCAGCGGGGCGCTCGCCTGCCCCGCAGGTTCAGCATCAGCAGCACTTCGCCCCGGGGCACGCCCAGCGCCCCGGCGATTTCCACCGCGTCCTTGCCCTCGTCAGCCAGGCGCCAGGCCTCCTGCCGCAAGGCTTCGTACCGGTCGGCCGGGGAGGCCGCCTGCTGAAGCGGAACCGCCGCGGCCATCTCTTCCGGCTCCTCCGGCTGGGGCGGTTCTGCGGAGCCAGCTGCCTCTGGCGCGCTGGGGACTGGCCCCTTCCCGTCCGCCGGCGCATGCCGAGCTGTGGCCTCAGGGGATTGACTCACCATCGGCGTCCGGGCATCGCCGGGCGGTCGGAGCTCCGGCTGGGCCAGCCGCTGCAGCGCCTCGTACGCCCGCACGGCCGACTGGGGATGGACCGGCGGCTTCTCCGGCTGGATGCGGGCCCCCGGCTGCACCTGTGCCGGCGGCGGCACCGGGTACCGTGGCTGCTCAGGGGTTCCGGCCTCTGCATCCGTCCCCGACTGCGGGCCTGCCCCGCCCTGGGCGGGAACGGCCGACGACGACTGCGGCCGGGGCCCGGCCTGCAGCTGCCGGGCAGCCCTCTCTTCGAGCGCGGCGGCCATCTGCCGGAGCCGCTCCAACCGCTGGTCCACCTCGTCGAAGACCGCCTCGGCGTTCATGGCCACCTCCGCGGTGAGCCGCTCGAGGCGTGTGAGCTCCGCCATCACGCGCTGCTGACGTCTGTTCACCTGGTAGAACGCGTAGATCAGGGCCCCGATCACCGCCAGACCCAGCAGCAGGTATGCAACAGTTTCCATGCTTCGCCCCCTCATGCGCTCCGAGCGACAAAACGATCCGCCCCGGCCGTTCCAGACGCAGCCGGGCGGGCACAGTGCGAGTCACCGCTCACGACACCAGATCGCGCTTCAGCCGCGACAGCTTCCCCCGCAGCCGCAGGATCGCCTTGCTGTGCACCTGCGAGACCCCCAGCACCTCGCTGACCTCCTTCGCGATCAGCCCCTCCTGGTAGATGAGCGAGATCACCAGTTGCTCCTGCTGCGAGAGCGAGGCGATGGCCCGGGCCAGCACCTCCCGCCGCTCGGCCAGTTCGCTCTCCCGCTCCGGGTCGACCGCTTCGTCGTCGGCCACCCGGTCGCCCAGGGCGGACTCGCCGTCATCCAGGGCCACCGACTCGTCCAGCGAGAGCACGGCGAGCGTACCGGCCTCCTGCAGCCGCCGCTCCACCTCTTCCACCGAGGTGCCCATGTGCGCCGCCAGTTCCTCGGCGGTGGGCTCGCGGCCGTAGAGCCCCATCAGTTCGTCGCGCGCCTTCTCCAGCTGCCGCACCCGCCGGCGCAGGGCGGGGGCCCACTGCATCGCCCGGAGCCCCTCCAGACAGGCACCCCGGATCCACGGAATGGCGAAGGTTTCGAACCGTACCCCCCGCTCCGGCTCGTAACGGGCGATGGCCTCGAGCAGCCCGAAACAGCCGTGGCCCTCCACATCGGCCTGGTCCACGTGCTCGGGCAGGCCCACCATCAGCCGTCCCGCCACGTACCGCACCAGCCAGAGGTAACGTTGGGTCAGGGCGTCGCGCGCGGCCGTGTCGTGGAACCGGCGCCAGCGCTGCCACAGTTCCTGGTACTGCACGGTCACGGTGATTCCCCCTCTACAGGCTGCCGCCCCTGCGGGCGAAGAGGCCGGCGAGCCGGCTGAAGAACGAACCCGGCTCCGGCGGCCGCGGGGGCTCCTCGCCCACCAGGCGGCTCACCATGGCCACCACCGCCCGGGAGGCAGGGGCCCCGGGATAGCTCAACACGACAGGCACCTTGCGCCGGACCGCCTGCCACACGTGGGGGTCGCGCGGGATGGTCCCCACGTGGCGCACCTCGGCCCCCAGGAAGTTCCGCGCCGTGGTGACGATGCGGTCGGCCGCCCGCTCCGCGTCTTCCAGCCGCTCCGCCTGGTTGACGGCCAGCCGGATCTTCACGCGGGGGTCGCGGGCCACCAGCGCCTTGATGATCGTGTAGGCGTCGGCCATCGCGGTGGGCTCCGGGGTGGTGACCACCAGCACCTGGTCGGCTGCCAGGGCAAACTCCAGCACCGCGTCGCCCAGCCCGGCCCCCGTGTCCAGCACCAGGTAGTCGGCCTCGTCCTGAAGCCGCTCCAGGGCCCGGAGGACGGGCTGCAGCTGACCCGCGCTCAGATTGCCCAGCTCCACCAGGCCGGAACCGCCGGCAATGAGCTTGAGGCCGGTAGCGGTCCGGTGGATCACCTGCGGCAGGTCCACCTCTCCCCGCAGGAAATGCCCCAGGTGGTACGGCGGCACCGTACCCAGCAGGATGTCAGCGTTGGCCAGGCCCAGGTCGACGTCCATGAGCAGCACTTCGCGGCCCGACTGCCTCAGCACCAGGGCAAGGTTCACCGCCAGGTTCGTCTTCCCGACCCCGCCCTTCCCGCTGGTCACCGCGATGACCTGGAAGCGCCGGCCGACCTGACCCGTCACCTGCCTCCGGTAGGCTGCGGCCAGTTCCCGCAGACGGCTGGCTTGGTCGATCATCGCGCTTACGCCCCCATGAAGAGTCTGGAGTAGTCGACGGCGTCGGCAGGCCGCAGATCATCGGGGACGGACTGGCCGTCGGTGATGTACGAGACCGGCAGGTCGCTCCGCAGGCGGATGTTCAGCAGGAGCCCGGGGGCGGAGGTCTCGTCCACCTTGGTGAACAGCAGGCGGTTGACGCCCAGGGGCAGGTAGCGCTCCAGCATGCGGTCGGCGTCGCGCGGGTTGGTGTTCAGCGCGAACACCAGGTGGATCTCGTCGGGCCGGGCTGCCGCCAGCAGATCCTGCAGCTCGGCCATCCGCTCATCGTCCTTGTGGCTCCGGCCGCCGGTGTCGATGAGCACCAGGTCGGCGCCGGCGGTCTCCTCCAGGGCCTGGGCCACGTCGAGGGGGCGCTCCACCGTGTAGAGGGGGATGGAGAGGATGTCGGCGTAGGTGCGCAACTGGTCCACCGCCGCGATCCGGAAGGTGTCGGCAGTGATCAGCTCCACCTTCAGCCCCCGCTCCAGGGCGAAGTGCGCCGCCAGCTTGGCCAGCGTGGTGGTCTTGCCGACGCCGGTGGGACCGACCAGAGCCACCACACGGCGCTGGCCCGGCCCGGCCTGAATCGGGGCGCCGGGGCCCAGAAGCCGGAGGAGCTCGGCCCGCAGGAGCGCCCGGCCCTTGGTGGCGTGGGCGCCGACCTTGCGGCTGATGGAGAGCGCCAGCCCCTCCTCCACCCCCGCCTCCAGCAGCTGCTCGTACACCTTCCGGGCGTAACCCTTAAGCTCCATCAAAGCGGCCGGGTCCGGCCGGTTCTCCACCAGCCGGGTCACGGCCTGCTTCAGGTCGGCCATCTCGCGCCGCAGGGCCGCAAACTCGGGGGCCAGCGGAACGCCCGCGGCCGCCGGCGCGGCCTGCGCCGCAGGGGCCGGAACCGCCGCGGCGCGGGGGGACGGCGCAGCCGGGGAGGCCGCAACAGCCACGGGACGGGCAGGATCGGCCGGTGCGGGTGCAGCCGGCGGACGGGCCGCCGCCGGTTTCGCCGCCCGCGGCGGGGCGGGCCGCTCGTCCGCGGCGACGGTAAGCTCCGTCATCTCCTTGCCAAAGAGGCCGAAAATGCCGCCCACCCGCACCTTGCGGCTGTCGACGATCACCGCGTCGGTGCCCAGCTCGTTCTTGGCCAGGATCAAGGCCTCCGCATAGGTGGGCGCCACGTACTTCTTCACCTGCATCATGCACGTATCACCCCGACCGACTCGATCTCAAGCTTCGGATCCAGCTCCGCGTAGGAGAGCACGATGAGGCGCGGGTACGTGTGCTGTGCGATGCGCCGGATCACCGGGCGCAGGGCAGGCGAGCAGACCAGGACGGGGACATCGCCCCGCTGGGCCATCGCCTGTGCCTCCTTTGCGATGCCGTTGATGACGGCCTGGGCCAGGTCCGGATCCAGGGCGGGCCCGGGGCCCCGCTTCTCGGCGGCGGCCATGAGCCGCTGCTCCACGTCGGGCGCCAGGGTGATGGCCTTGATGACCGGTCCCAGTTCGAAGTGGTGCACAATGACCCGCCCCAGGGCCACCCGCACCTTCTCGGTGAGCTGCTCGGGGTCCTTGGTCACCGGCGCCCAGTCCGCCAGGGCCTCGAAGATCAGCACCAGGTCTCGGATGGGCACGCCCTCGGCCAGCAGGTTCTGCAGGACCTTCTGAATGTCGCCCAGCGAGAGCAGCCGCGGGGTAAGCTCCTCCACCAGGGCCGGGTGGGTCTCCTTCAGGGAGTCCACCATGGTCTTGACCTCCTGGCGGCCCAGCAACTGCGCCGCGTTTTCCTTGATCACCTCGGTGAGGTGAGCCACCAGCACCGAGGCGGGGTCGACCACCGTGTAGCCGATCAGTTCGGCCCGCTGCTTATCTGCAGGCGAAATCCAAAGCGCCTGGAGTCCGAACGCCGGCTCCACCGTGGGCTGGCCGGGCACGGTTTCGTCGAGACCGCCGGGGTCCATCGCCAGGTAGCGGTCGGGCTGCAGCTCGTAGGAGCCCACCTCGATGCCCCGGAGCTTGATCACGTACTGGTACGGGGTGAGGGCCAGGTTGTCCCGCACCCGGATGTAGGGCAGCAGGAGCCCCAGGTTGGCCGCCACCTGCTTGCGCACCGCCACCACCCGGTCCAGCAGGTCGCCGCCGCGGGCCGGATCGGCCATCGGCACCAGGGCGTAGCCCAGTTCCACCTCCAGCGGGTCCACGGGGGTGAGCTGCACCTTGGTCTCGGGCAGGGCCTCGTTGGTGATGGGCAGGGGCTCGGGCTCGGGCACCTCGGCGGCCGCCCGCGCCGTCTGGTAGCGGAGGCTGAGGGCCGCCGTGCCCAGGATGACCAGGCCGATCAGGAAGAAGGGCACCGTGGGCATGCCCGGGATGAAGCCCAGCAGGATCAGGAGGCCGCCCGCCAGCATCAGCAGCTTGGGGTCGCCGCCCAGCTGGCGGGTGAGCTCGATCCCGAGGCTGGACTCGCCGGCCGCGCGGGTGACCAGGATGCCCGTCGCGGTGGAGACCAGCAGCGCCGGGATCTGGGTCACCAGGCCGTCGCCCACGGTGCGGAGCGAGTAGTGTGACCAGGCCTCGTTGAAACTCATGCCCTGCTGGAGCATGCCGACGATGAAGCCGCCCAGCAGGTTGATGAAGACGATGAGCAGGCCGGCGATGGCGTCGCCCTTGATGAACTTGGTGGCGCCGTCCATCGCACCGTAGAAATCGGCTTCCCGCTCAATCTCCCGCCGGCGGGCCCGGGCCTCCGCCTCGGTGATGAGCCCGGCGTTCAGGTCGGCGTCGATCGACATCTGCTTGCCGGGCATCGCATCGAGGGTGAAGCGGGCAGCCACTTCGGAGACCCGCTCGGCGCCCTTCGTGATGACGACGAACTGAACGATGACGAGGATGAGGAAGACGATAAGTCCGACCACCGTGTTGCCGCCGACGACGAACTCGCCGAAACGGCGGATGACCTCGCCCGCCTCGCCGGTGGTGAGCAGCAGGCGGGTGGTGGAGACGTTGAGCGAGATGCGGAAGAGGGTGGTGATGAGCAGCAGGGTGGGTAACGACGAGAACTGGAGGACCTCGTTGGTGAAGATGGAGACCAGCACGATCACCACGGCGACCGCCACGTTGAACGTGAGCAGGAGGTCGACCAGGAACTCGGGCAAGGGCACGATGAGCAGGGTGACCATGGCCACCATCGCGCCGGCCACGGCGACGTCGGCGAACCGGATCGACGGGGCGCCGCTCTGGTTGGTCACAGCTCTCTCACCTCGGTGTCAGACAGTTATCTCTCCTGGCCGGCCTGGCGGCTCTGCCGCCGCAGGTTATAGACGAAGGCCAGCACCTCGGCCACGGCCTGGTAGTATTCGGGTGGGATCAGCCGGCCGACCTCAACGTCGTAGTAGAGGCCCCGGGCCAGCGCACGGTTCTCCACCATGGGCACGTCGTGTGCCCGGGCGATCTTCTTGATCTCCTGCGCCAGCAGGTCGGCGCCCTTGGCCACCACCCGCGGCGCCGCGTCCTCGGCGGCGTTGTACTTGAGCGCCACGGCGAAGTGGGTCGGGTTGGTGACCACCACGTCGGCGTTGGGCACCTCCTTGAGGGCCCGGCGCCGCATGGCCAGTTCCCGCATGCGCTGCCGCTGTCTCGACTTCAGCTCGGGGGCACCCTCCTGCTCCCGGTACTCCTGCTTGACCTCCTGCTTGGTCATGCGCAGCGACCGGCGGAACTCCCAATACTGGTAGGCGTAGTCGAGGATACCGACCGCCAGGAAGGCGATGCCCACGGCCAGCATCACGTCCAGGAGCATGTCGGCCACGGCCGCCACGCCGGCCGGGACGTTCTGGGCCATCAGGTTCGGAAACTGGGGCACCAGGTCGAGCACCTTCCGGTAGGCGATGTAGCCGATGGCCACGGCCTTGATCAGGCCCTTGAGCACCTCGGTCAGCGTCCGCAGCGAGAAGATGCGGGTGAGACCGGTGATGGGATTCAGCGTCTGGAACCGGGGCACCAGGGCCCGCAGGGTGAAGATGAACTGGGTCTGCAGGGCTCCCACCACCACGCCGATGGCTATGAGCGCCAGCGTGATGGGGAGCACTGTCCTCAGCAGCACCAGGGACCAGTCCAGCAGGAGCGCGCCGGTGCTCTCCGGTGTGAGCTCGGCGGGGCTCAGGTTCTCGAATGCGCCCGTCATGCCGCCGGCCACCTGGGCCACGGCAGAGGCGCCCAGCCCCCGCACGGCCAGCGTGGCGGCCACGAGCCCGATTCCGGCCACCAGGTCGTGCGACCGGGCGACCCGGCCCTCCTCCCGGGCCTTGGTGAGCCTTCGTGGCGTTGGCTCCTCGGTGCGCTCGGCGAAGAGCTGCAGGTCCATGGCCTATCCCCCCGTCCCCGCCCGCATCAGGTCGAGCACGCGCAGCGTCTCGGTGTAGCCCGCCTCGAACAGGGCGGCCAGCGGCCGGGCGTAAAAGGGCAGCAGGAGCACGAGCAGAAGCAGCCCCACAAACGTCTTGGTGCCCAGGCCGATGGCGAAGATGTTGAGCTGCGCCACCGCCCGGTTGAGCACCGCGAACGCCACCATGGTGAGCAGCATCGCCCCCAGGAAGGGCAGGATCAGCTGGATGGCCAGGGCCAACAGCTGGCCGAAGAGCTTCGCCACGTAGAGCCCGGTGACGGAGGCCTCCACGGGCCCGCCGGGCGGCAGCAGGACGTAGCTCTGTGCCAGCGCCCGGATGAGCCAGTGGTGGCCGTCGATGCCCAGGAAGAACACCAGGGCGGTGGTCTGGAACAGGTTGCCCAGCACCGTGGCCCCCTGGCCGGTGAGCGGGTCGAAGAGGCCGGCGAGGGCGAAGCCCATCTCCATGTCGATTGCGGCCCCGGCGATCTGCATCACGCTCACCACCAGCAGGCAGAGGAAGCCGATGACCAGCCCCACCAGCAGTTCCAGGAGCGCCGTGAGGAGGAGGTGCGCACCCTGGGTGTGCTCCGGGGCCACCTGGATCGCGGGGATCAGAAAGAAGCCGAGTACGAAGGAGAGCGCGACCCGGAGCTGAAACGGCACGAACCGCAGCGAGAAAACGGGTGCGGCGGTGAAAATGCCCATCGCCCGGGAGGCGCCCAGAAGCAGCGCCGTGAGCTGCGCGTAGAGCGTTTCCATGGGCCGTCAGCGCACCATCTCGGGCAGCAATGCGATCATGCGCCGGGCGAAGTCCATCAGCGTCGTCAGCATCCAGGGGCCGAAGAAGATCAGGCCCGCCAGAGCCGCCAGGAGCTTGGGCACGAACTGGAGCGACGCCTCGTTCACCTGCGTGGTCGCCTGGAACAGTGAGACGAGCAGGCCCACCAGCAGACCCAGCCCGATGACAGGCGCCGCCACGTAGAGGGCGGTGCGCACCGCCTCCTGGGCGATGTCAAGGGCAAATTCCGGCGTCAACGGCGCTCGCCCCCTTTATCCGACAAAGCTCTCCACCAGAGACTCCACCACCAGGTGCCAGCCGTCGACCAGCACGAAGAGCAGCACCTTGAAGGGCAGCGAGATCAGGGTCGGCGGCACCATCATCATGCCGAGGGACATCATGAGGCTGGCGACGATCAGGTCGATGATGATGAAGGGCACGTAGATGAGGAAGCCCATGGTGAAGGCGGTCTTGAGTTCGCTGAGGGCGAAGGCGGGCACCACGGTGAGGAAGTGGACGTCCTCCGGCCCGTCGGGCGCCTCCTCGCCGCTCACCTCCAGCATCAGCCCCAGGTCTGCCTCCCGCGTCTGCTTCAGCATGAACGCCTTCAGCGGCAGCGCGCCCCGCTCGATGGCCTCCACCTGGTCGATCTCCCCGGCCAGGTACGGCTGGATGGCCGTCCGGTTGATCTCGGTGAAGGTGGGCATCATCACCGCGGCGGTAAGAAACAGCGCCAGCCCGATGAGCACCTGGTTCGGAGGCGTCTGCTGCAGCCCCAGCGCACTGCGGATGAAGCTGAAGACGACGATGATGCGCGTGAAGGAGGTGCACAGGATGATGATGGACGGGGCCAGCGTCAGCACCGTGAGCAGCAGGAGCAGCTGCATCGTCTGCAGCCCCTCCTGGGGCGTTTCCGCCGGCCGCACAAAGTCAAAGCTGGGAATCGCGATCTGCTGGGCGGAGGCCGCCGGCGCCGCCAGGAGCAGCAGCGCCGCCACCGTCAGGGAGAGGCGAAGGACGCGCCTACTCCTCATGGCTTCCTTCCCCCTTGCGCTTCAGGAGGCTGCGCATGCGGTCGAGGTTCGCCCGCACCGCCCCCTCGATGCCCGCCAGGCTCTCGGGCGAGGCTCCCCGCTCCAGTGGCGGCTCCGCCGTCCACTCGGCCACCAGCGCCGGGTCATCGAAGCGCTGGAGCAGCTGAATCGACCCATCGGTTGCGCCCAGGAGCAGGACCTCCTGCCCCACCTGCACCAGGAGCAGGTACCGGTCCCGGCCTACGGCGAGCCCCTCCAGCACCCGCATGCGCCGACCCCGGCTGAACTGGAACTGCCACCGGGCCAGCCAGCGCACGGCCACGAGGGCCAGAACGATCACCAGGATGGCGCCCACGAGCAGGCGGAGCAGCAGCGCCGCGCCCTCGTTCATCGGCCCTGGCTCCCCTCGGGGTTGACCAGTTCGGTGATGCGCACGCCGTAGTTCTCGCCGATCACCACGACCTCGCCGCGCGCCACCAGCTGGCCGTTCACGAGAATATCCACCGCCTCACCGGCGTGCTTGTCCAGCTCCAGCACCGAGCCCGGCCCGAGCTCCAGGATCTCCCTGAGACTCCTGCGGGTCTGGCCGAGCTCGGCCGTGAGCTCCAACTCCACGTCGGCGAGGAGTCCCAGGGGCGACGGGTCGCCGGTCGCCTCCCCGCCGGGGTTGAGCTGGGGGAACGCGGCCGCCTGGGGCTGCCGCTTTTCCTGCCCGGCCGAGGCGAAGAGGGCGGCGATCTCCTCTTGAGTGAGTCCTTGCTTGGCCATCGGTCGCCCCTCCCTCGCTACTGAATGAACATGTCGGTCACGTATACCTTCGTCACATGGCCCGGCAGGGCGTGGCCCAGCGCTTCCTGGACGGTCTGCGCGAGCCGGTCCTTGCCATCGCTGCCGATGAGGTCCTTGGACGTGAGCCCGCGGACCTGGGTGAGCACTGCGTCGCGCACCAGCGGCTCGTTCTCCTCGACAATCGCCTCAGACTCGGTGCTGCGGAGCCCCAGCGCCACGCTGAACTGGATGTACCGGATGCGGTCGGTATCGGCCAGATTGGTCACAAACTCGTTCAGTTCGTAGTACGCGGCCTCGGTGGCCGGCCGCCCCGTCGACACGGTGGCGGTTTCCTCGGCGCCGACGGCCCCGCCCGTCTGCGGCATGAAGAGGAAGACGTAGGCGGCGAGGCCAGCCACGCCAACCGCGAGGATCACCACGGCGGCCACGAGCGCTGTGATCAGCCCTCGGTTCATGAGCTATCCCCTTTTACGCGTAATCAGGAGCTGCCTTCATTACCGCTTGAGGTTGATGATCTCCTGGAGCATGTCGTCTGCGGTGCTCACCAGTCTCGCCGAGGCCTGGTAGCCCCGCTGGGTCAGGATCATCTCGGTGAACTGTTGCGCCAGATCCACGTTGGAGCCCTCGAGGTTGCCCGGCGCCAGGGTGCCGCGCCCGCCCGAGCCCGGGGTGCCGATCTGCGGGATGCCCGAGGCCGGCGACTCGGCGAAGGTGGAATTGCCTTCCTTCATCAGACCGGCGGGGTTGTTGAAGTTCGCCAGCGCAATCTGGGCGATCAGCCGCGAGTCGCCGTTGGTGTAGCGGCCGGTGATCTGGCCCAACTCGTTCACGTAGACCGCCTCGAGCGTGCCCATCGGCCGGCCGTCCCGGCTGTCGATCTCCACCGTGGACCTGGAGACGCCAGGGCCGGCGCTCGCGTCGTACGCCTGGGTGAGCTGGCTGAAGTCCACCTTGATCCTGAGCGGGGCAGCCGCTCCGGACGGGTCCTCGATGACCAGCTCGGCCAGATACGAGCGGGGCTGGTTCTCGTTGATGATGAGCTTGCCCTCGGTGTCGAACCGGAGGAGCGTGCGGGGGCCGTCGTTCACCGTCTTGGCGGTCGTCCACCGCAGGCCCTGCGACGGGTCTTTCTTGTTCACCGGCTGGCTGTAGTCGTGCTGGTAATCGACGACCCACCCGTTGTCGTTCTTGGTGAACCGGAGGGCGATGTTGATGGGCCGGCCGAGGCTGTCGTAGGCCGTCATGGTGGTGATGTAGGTGTCGCCCACCTCGGCGGCCGCGTCCAGGTTCCCCTTGAAGGTGGCGTTCTGCGTGGCCTGCGGCAGCGAGACGTCGCCGCGGACCAGCTTGATGTCGGTCATGGTCGCCCGGTCCGTGCGGCCGATGTTCCCTTCGGCGTCGGCCATCCAGCCCTGCACCGTCATCCCCAGGGCAGGACAGAACAGGTAGCCCTCGGCGTTCCAGTCGAAGGCGCCGAGCCTGGTGTAGAGGATCTCGCCGTCGGCGCCCTTCACCACGAAGAGGCCGTCGCCCGAGATGGCCAGGTCCAGCGACCGACCTGTCATCTGGAAGGAACCCTGGTCGGTGATCAGGTCGGTGGAACCCACGGCCACGCCCAGGCCGATCTGCTGCGGATTGGTCAGCACCGAGCCCGAAGAGAGGGTCTGGTTGAACACGTCCGTGAAGGTCACGCGGCTGCTCTTGAAGCCCGTCGTGTTGACGTTGGCGATGTTGTTGCCGATCACGTCCATCCGCGTCTGGTGGCTGCGGATTCCGGAAACACCGGCATAAAGGGAACGCATGCCCTACGACCTCCCCTTGTCACTCGTCGGCCCCGCTGGAGGGTGCCGCGACCTGGATCACCTGATCCAGCTTGATCTCCCGGCCGCCCAGGTTGAGCAGCGGCTCGCCGCTGACCAGGCGCACCGACCGGACCATCGCCTCGCTCAGCGTGCCGTCCTCGGCCTGATACTGGACCGCGGCGCCCACCAGGTTCAGTGCGAAGCTCATCCGGGCCCACCGGGCGTTCTCCGTCATCTGCTCCAGCGCCGTGAACTGCGCCAGCTGGGCGATGAACTCCTTGTCGTCCACCGGGTTCATCGGGTCCTGGTAGCGCAGCTGGGTCACCAGGAGGTTCAAGAAGGCCATCTTGTCCAGTTCGCTGGCCTGCTTGACGCTGGAGGTGGTACTGGTGGTGGCCCCGGTGGAACTCTGCGCGGCGCTGACTCCTTCCACACTCATGGCAAACGCCTCCTATGCCTTCGTGTCCAGTCGCCCGCCACGGGGGCCGGAGGGTCGCACCCGACCGATCGCCGGCGCCGGGGCCACCTCGGGCGACGCCGCCCGGCGGGCCGGCGGCTGCGTCCAACCGGCGGGCCCCTCCCACAGGTCCTGCCGGGGCTGCCGCCC
>Ga0134102_1002494_pt1 | contig 12075 bp, 9 predicted proteins | sample 13_3_2metaG_FD_94447 | JGI IMG/M metagenome (GOLD analysis project Ga0134102, IMG submission 94447) | Switchgrass degrading microbial communities from high solid loading bioreactors in New Hampshire, USA - 13_49_3.3_201_A3 metaG | ecosystem: Engineered > Bioreactor > Semi-continuous > Anaerobic >...
AACAGGCCCATCTCCTCCGTGCAGTTCCATCCGGAAGGCTGCGGAGGCCCCCAGGATACCGGCTATTTGTTTGATAAATTTATCGAGGAGATTGACGGATATGCCACTAAATAAAAGTATTAAAAAGGTGCTTGTCATTGGCTCGGGACCCATTGTCATTGGTCAGGCGGCAGAATTCGACTACGCGGGAACTCAGGCCTGCCGGGTGCTGAAGGAAGAAGGGGTGGAAATTGTTTTAGTCAACTCCAACCCCGCCACCATCATGACGGACAACGCCATGGCGGACCATATCTACATAGAGCCTCTGACCCTTACCACCGTCAAGCGAATCATCGAAAAAGAGCGCCCCGACAGCATCCTGTCCGGGCTGGGCGGGCAGACCGGCCTTACCCTTTGCATGCAGCTTGCCAAAGAGGGGTATCTGGACCAAATGAATATCCGCCTTCTCGGCTCTTCGCCGGAAGCCATCCATAAGGCGGAGGACCGGCAGGCTTTCAAGGAGACGATGGAGGCAATCGGCCAGCCCATCATCCCTTCCGTCATTGCCAACGATTTGGATACGGCCCTACAATTTGCCAGGGAAAACGGCTACCCGGTCATTATCCGGCCGTCCTTTACCCTGGGTGGCAGCGGCGGCGGAATCGCCCACAATGAGCGGGAGCTTTTGGAAATCGTCCGAAACGGGCTGTCCCTTTCCCCCATCCATCAGGTGCTGGTGGAGCGGTCGGTGGCCGGATGGAAGGAAATCGAATTTGAAGTGATGCGGGATAGGTTGGGCAACTGCATCGCCGTCTGCTCCATGGAAAACTTCGACCCGGTGGGGGTCCACACGGGGGACAGCATCGTCATTGCGCCGGCTGTTACCCTTGCCGATAAGGAATATCAGATGTTGCGGCGGGCGGCGCTGGATATTATCGACGCCCTGGGGGTGGAGGGGGGCTGCAACTGCCAGTTCGCCCTGGACCCCAACTCCATGGAATACGCCGTCATCGAGGTAAATCCGCGGGTATCCCGCTCCTCCGCCCTGGCGTCCAAGGCAAGCGGTTATCCCATTGCAAAAGTGGCGGTGAAAATCGCGCTGGGATACACTCTGGACGAAATCCCCAACGCCGTGACGGAGAAAACCTTTGCCGCCTTCGAGCCCACATTGGACTATGTGGCGGTAAAGCTGCCCAAATGGCCCTTTGACAAATTTGTGTATGCAAAACGGGAACTGGGCACCCAGATGAAGGCCACCGGCGAGGTGATGGCCATTGCCGACACCTTTGAAGAAGCTTTGCTCAAAGCGGTGCGGGGGGCGGAAATAGGCCTTGCAGACCTCAATCTGCCCAGACTGAAAGCCCTCTCCGACCGGGAGATTCACGACCTTCTGCACACCGTCACCGACGAGCGGCTGTTTGTGGTGTACGAAGCCATTTTGCGGGGTATTTCCATCGACGAAATCCATGCCATCACCAAAATTGACCGCTGGTTTTTGCACAAGCTTGCCAACATTGACAGCGGCCTATCCACAAAGCCTGCGGTTTACAAAATGGTGGATACCTGCGGCGGCGAGTTTGAGGTCAAAACTCCCTACTTCTACTCCATCTCCGGCGACGGGGAAAACGAAGCCCTGGAATTTATTCAGAAAAGTCAAAAGGAGCGGATTGTGGTGTTGGGCAGCGGGCCTATCCGCATCGGGCAGGGGATTGAGTTTGACTACGCCTGCGTGCACTGCGTCAAATCCCTGAAAAAGATGGGATACGAGGTGGTGGTGGTCAACAACAATCCCGAGACGGTGTCCACCGATTTCGACACCGCCGACCGGCTGTATTTCGAGCCCGTCTGCATTGACGACGTCATGCGCATCATTGAAATCGAAAAACCGGTGGGGGTGATTGTATCCTTTGGCGGAGGCACCGCCATCAAGCTGGCCAAGAAGCTCCACCAGCGGGGCGTGAACATCCTTGGCTTGTCGGCGGACAGCATTGATGTCTGCGAGGACAGAGAGCGGTTTAACCGCCTGATGGACCAACTGGGCATCAAGCAGCCCAAAGGCCATTGCGTGATGACCAAGACGGAAGCCCTCGACGCCGCCCAAGACCTGGGGTATCCGGTGCTGATGCGCCCGTCCTATGTGCTGGGCGGCCAGAACATGATTATCGCCTTTTCGCCGGAGGATATTGACGAATACATGGATATCATCCTGCGGCAGAAGCAGGATAACCCGGTTTTGATTGACAAATTCTTAAGCGGCAGGGAAGTCGAGGTGGACGCCATCTGCGACGGCGAGGATATCCTCATCCCCGGCATCATGGAGCATATCGAGCGCGCGGGCATCCACTCCGGCGACAGCATCGCCGTTTACCCGGCGGTTCACATCGACGATCAAATGGCGGAGAAAATTTTGGACTGCACCAAAAAAATCTGCCTTGCCCTGGACGCCAAGGGTCTTGTGAACATCCAGTACATCGTCGTCGGGGAAGAGCTGTATGTCATCGAGGTCAACCCGCGGGCTTCCCGCACCGTTCCCTATCTGAGCAAAGTCACCGGCGTTCCCATGTGCGAGCTGGCCACCCGGGCCAGCATGGGGCAGAAGCTTTCCGACTTCGGGTACGGCACCGGGCTCTACCGGGTGCCGCCCTACGTTGCGGTGAAGGTGCCGGTGTTTTCCTTTGAAAAGCTGACCGATTTGGACACCCAGTTGGGGCCGGAAATGAAATCCACCGGCGAGGTGCTGGGAATCGGCAAAACCCTGAAGGAAGCGCTGTATAAAGGCCTGATTGCGGCCGGCTATAAGATGAACGCAAAAGGCGGCGTGCTGCTGACCGTCCGCGACACCGACAAGGACGGCATCGCGGAAATCGCCAAGAAGTTCCACGAGCTGGGGTACACCCTGTACGCCACCAGCGGCACGGCAAAGGTGGTAGGGTCGGCGGGCATTCCCTGCAACACGGTCAATAAAATCCACGAAAACAGCGCCGACAACGTTATGACCGTTTTGGAAAAAGGGCTGGTTTCCTACATTGTCTCCACCTCCAAGCGGGGCAGAAACCCCGCCGACGACGCTGTGAAAATCCGCAGAAAGGCCTGCCATTTAGGCATTCCCTGCCTGACCTCTCTGGACACCGCCAACGCCATGGCCGATATTTTGCTCAGCCGGTACAGCGAAACCAACACCGAGCTGGTGGACATCAATCAGATGCGCACGCGGCGGCTGAAGCTGGATTTCACCAAAATGCAAAGTTGCGGCAACGACTACATCTACATCAACTGCTTTGAGCGGGAAATCAACTGCCCCGAAAGCCTTTCGGTCATCCTGTCCGACCGCCATTACGGCATTGGCGGCGACGGCGTCGTCTTAATCGGCAAAAGCGACGTCTGCGACGCCAAAATGAGGATGTTCAACCTGGACGGCAGCGAAGGGAGAATGTGCGGCAACGCCATCCGCTGCGTCGCCAAATATCTGCACGACAACGGCATGGTGAAAAAGAACAAGATTACCATCGAGACCTTAAGCGGCAACAAAACCGTCCATGTCAACACCCAAAATGGTTTGGTTTACTCCGCCAAAGTGGATATGGGCAAAGCGGAGCTTGCCCCCTCCAAAATTCCCGTGTTGCTGCCGGGGGAGCAGGTTGTCAACGCGCCTGTGACCATTGGGGGAGAGTCCTACCACATCACCTGCGTTTCCATGGGAAATCCCCACGCCGTGGTGTTCTGCGAGGAAATCGACCACCTGAATATCGCCGAAATCGGCCCTCAATTTGAACAGAACAAGCTGTTCCCAGACCGTGTCAACGCCGAATTTGTCAAGGTGCTGGGCAGGAACATCCTCAAAATGCGGGTGTGGGAGCGGGGCAACGGCGAAACCCTCGCCTGCGGGACTGGCGCCTGCGCCGCGGCCGTTGCGGCGGTGCTGAACGGCTATTGCGACAAGGGCCAGGATATCCGCGTCCTCCTGCTGGGAGGAGAGCTTATCATCAACTACACCGATGAGACCGTGTACATGACCGGCGACTGTTCCAAAGTATTTGAAGGGGTGATTGAAGTATAAAACCCATCCTTCCCGAGCACAAAAATACATCGACGCAACACCGCTTTTCACCCCGTCAACAGGAACCACAAACTTGACAAAATGTTGGCAATTACGCTATAATATCCCTTACATGGGCGTTGATGGAGAAGCACCTGATCCCTGTTTTGCAAAGCCCCGTTTGGTGCAGGGGAAAGGGGTACCAAGGGAATACGTTTCCGGAGCAGCTTCCCAAGCCAAACGCCGAGGGAAGACGGGGCACCCGTTACAGTGCGGGGTGTGTGTCACCCGATAAAGCCGTGAGCGGAAGCGACACGGCCATAGAGGTGGTACCGCGGTGAATTGTCGCCCTCTGTTGGATGGATTCCGGCAGAGGGATTTTTGTGCTTGATGGCTGCCAATACTATGGTACGGAAGACTGATACTGGGGAAGGAGAAGGAACATGACGCTGTTTGAGGAGCTGCGGCGCAGAGGTTTGATTGCCCAGATGACCCATCCGCAGGAAATTGAAAAGAGAATCAACGAGGGAGGAATGGTGTTTTATATTGGGTTTGACGCCACCGCCGACTCCCTGCATGTGGGGCATTTTTTGCAGCTGACCATCATCAAGCGGATGCAGCAGGCGGGCCACATGCCCATTTTGCTGCTGGGCACCGGCACCACCATGGTGGGGGACCCCACCGGGCGCACCGACATGCGCCAGATGCTCAGCGTGGAGGAAATCAATTATAACGCCGACCGCTTTTTGGAGCAGATGGGCCGCATTGTGGACCTCAGCCCCGGAAAGGCCATTGTGGCCCGCAACGGCGACTGGCTGATGAATCTCAACTACATTCAGCTGTTGCGGGATGTGGGCGTTCACTTCTCGGTCAACAAGATGCTCAGCTACGACTGCTTTAAATCCCGTTGGGAAAGGGGCCTTTCCTTCATTGAATTTAACTACATGATCATGCAGAGCTACGACTTCCTGGAGCTGTACCGCCGCTACGGCTGCGAAATGCAGTTCGGAGGCAACGACCAGTGGTCCAACATCCTGCAAGGCGTGGATTTGGTGCGCCGGGTGGAGCAGAAGGACGTTTACGGCATGACCTTCACCCTGTTGACCACCAAGGAAGGCAAGAAAATGGGAAAAACCGCCAAGGGAGCCATTTGGCTGGACCCCAACAAGACCAGTCCCTACGAGTTCTTCCAGTATTGGCGCAACGTGGACGACGCCGACGTCATCAACTGCCTGAAAATGCTTACCTTTATCCCCATCGAGGAAATTGAGGAGATGGAAAAGTGGGAGGGCAGCCAGCTCAACAAAGCCAAGGAGATTTTGGCCTGGGAGCTGACCAAAGACGTCCACTCCAAAGAAGCGGCCGACGAGGCCCTCAAAACCGCCCGAAGCCTCTTTGGCGGCGGGGATGCGGAAAACATGCCCTCCACCGCGGTGACGGCCGCCGACTTGACGGGAGATGCCATCAACATTTTGGACCTTCTAACCCTGACCAAGCTCTGCCCCTCCAAGGCGGAAGCGAGGCGGCTCATCCAGCAGAAAGGCGTCAGCATGGACGCCGGAACCGGCGAATACGCCCCGGTCACCGACATCGGCCTGATGATTTCCAAAGGCGCCCTGGCCGACGGCATTATTCTAAAAAAGGGCAAAAAGGTGTTCCATCGGGTAAAGCTGGAAGGCTGACAATCAACGCAATATTGGCAATCAAAACAAGGGAGAGAAACGCAGCGGTTTCTCTCCCTTTTGTGATGGTTTGTTTACTTTTCTAAAAAGTCCCGGTGAATGAGGCTGGGCTGGATGTCCCGGTTGTTCTGGTACTTTCCGCTGTTGTAGAGGCGGCGCTCCCCCTCAATGGTGTGGTAGTAGATTTGACAGATTTCCACCATGGGGTAGATGCGCACCGGGTGCACACAGTGAATTTCCAGGGTCCAGTAGCCGGAAAAGCCAATGTCGCCAAAGCCCGCCGTCACATGGATAAACAGTCCCAATCGCCCGATGGAGGAGCGGCCCTCCAGCATGGGGACATAGTAGTCGGTGGCGGTGTGCTCGTAGGTGCGCCCCAGATAGAGCACCCCCGGCTCCAGCACCAATCCTTCGGGGGGAATGGTAATGCGCCGGGTTTGTAGGGGCTTTTTCATATCCAACACCGGGTCGGTGTAAACCAGCAGCTCGTTGTGCAGCCGCAGGTTGCAGCTGTTGGGGCCTACCAGCTTTTCGTCAAAGGGGGTGATGGAAATGCGCCCCTCCTTGACCTGCCGGATAATCTCAGGTCCGGACAATATCATAGGGATGTTCCTTTATCACGAATTTTCAAAGGGAAGGGATTCTTCCATCAGCTTGGCCAGCACCGCTTCCTTTTGCTGCGGGGTTACCCCGATGAGGGAAAGATACGGCTCCACGCCGCCGTACCGGTCGTTGAGGTGCTGAAGCGTCGCCCGTATGATTTCGGGAGGAGAGGTGAAGGCGTAGGCGGGAATATTGGGGAGCTGCTCACCGGGGGTGGAAGGCACCAGGTCTTGGCTGATGCTGTAATCGGCCACAATCAAGTCCTCCTCCGCGCCGGCCAAAGCCAGCAACAGCATGGCCACAACGCCGGTGCGGTCCTTGCCGGCGGTGCAGTGAAACAGAATGCCGTAACTGCTGGGCTGGGCAAACACTTCAAACACTTTGGCAAAGCTGTGGCCCGCATGGTCCAGAAGCCCAAAGTACATCTCCTCCATGGTATCGGGGAAGTTCATTTCCCCGGCTGCCACCGTGGAGTTGATGTAGTCCAGCATGGGGACGTGATGGTAGAAAAACTCCGGGTCCCCCTCCACCGGGTCGGGCTTCTGTTTGCGCTCCAGCTGGGAGCGCAGGTCGACGATGTAGCGCACCCCCAAATTCAAAAGAGTCTGCCGGCCGTTTTCGCTCAAGCCGTGAAGGGAACCGGAACGCAAAAACCGGCGCGGTTGAATCCGGCTGCCATGGCGGGTGGGGTACCCTCCCAGATCCCGCGCATTGTAGGAGCCTTCCAGCTCTATGACTTGGCGGCGAACATCAAAATCGACCATTAATATCCATACTCCCCACCTAAGATAATGACATGAATTCGGCCGGGATTCCTCTGCCAGCCGGTAAACAGCTCCTGCGAGCAGATGCGGTCGTCGGAAGCGCAGTTGTGGCAGTAACCGGTAACGGCGCAAGGCGTTTTCTTGCTCAGGCGCATGGCGTTGGCAGGAGCGGCAATGGTTTTCATCCGGTCCACCGCGGCCTGCCGGTCGGTGACAATTTTATTGTAGCCGGCAATGACGATGACCTTTTTGGGCCCCCAGATGAGGGCGGCCAGCCGGTTGCCGTGACCGTCGATGTTGTAAAGTTCCCCTTCCTGGGTGATGGCGTTGGAGCTGGTAAAGTAAAAATCGCAGCTCATGGCCTGATGGTAGACCTCTTCCGGGTTGGCGGCGGGGTCGTACCGGTCGTAAAAGGTATAGCGTCCGCTTCGCAGGTAATCCAGCACACCGGTCTCGCTTAAGGTGACGGAGCCTCCCACCGAGCAGGTGGAGCCTGCGGGCATCAGCTGGTCCAAACGCTGGAGGAGCTGTTCCGGCGTTTCGATGTACTCGGCCTCAAAGCGGTTTTTCCGCAGAGCCTCTACGGTGCGTTCGATATGTTTTTGAATAGTTTCGCGCAGATGCTTGTCCATATATGTCCCCCCAAAGATGTTTCCTTTAGTATACCCCAACAGTAGCCGTTTTTCAACTGAGGACTTGCATCGGCAAAGTAGGGACGGTATACTAAGAGCAACGGAATGAAGCGCAAGGAAGGAGGGCTCCCCCTTGAACGGCTTTTCGTCCATGAGCGGTAAAATCAACCGGCGAGAAGTGGAAAAAATCATAGACCGTCTCGAGATTATTCCTTCTGACAATCTTGCGGTGTGCAATTCCCAATCGGTGACGGTGGCGGCGGTTCAAATGCAGGCAAAACCTTACGGCTCTCTGCCCGAATACGTGGTGGATATGAACCTCTACATTGCCGACGCCGTCAACCGCAGGGCACAGCTCATCTGCCTGCCAGCCTTTGCGGGTCTGCTTCCCATGAACTTTGCCCCTCAATTTCAGGCGCTCAAGAACCGCCTGGTCCCCACCGGAGACCCGGAGTGCCCGGTGGACCCTCACGGGCTCAACGAAGTCCTCTCCTATCTGTCGGACGCTACCTTTGACGCCTACTATCACACCATGTCGGTGCTGGCGGCTCGTCATGGTGTTTATCTGATGGCGGGCTCCACCCTTTATTTTCAGGAAAGCGAGCTTTGCCATCGGGCCTTCCTGTTCAGCGACGAAGGGGAGCTCATCGGCTATCAGGACAAAATTGCGGAAAGTGGGTTGGAGCAGGAACTGCAAATTCCTCCGGAAACGGAGGTCAAGCTGTTCGACACCCGGATGGGGCCTGTCAGCATTCTCATCGGCTCCGACGCCTACCATTACGAATGCGCCCGCATTGCCGCCCGGCTGGGCGCCAAAATCATTCTCTGCCCCAACGCTTTCATCAACGAATACACGCCGGTGGATTCCTCTTTGGGGCCCAACATGCGGGCCCAGGAAAACCGGATTTACGCCGTCCAGAGCAGCCTGGTGGGGGAGACGGGCCTGGGCTTTACCCTGGAAGGAGGCGGGCGCATCTTTGCCCCCAACGAGCTCCTGCGCCACAAAAACGGGGTAATGGCCAAAACCTCCGGCCGCCATGAACCGGATATGGCCTGCATCAGCCTGGACTTGGACCGGCTGGATGCCATTCGAAACCCCTATACCCAGGATAAAAACCCCGACTTTTTGCAAAAATACATTGACCGGCTCTATTGAAAGCCGACCTGCTTACCTTTTTTGGAAGGAGACCAAGGCCTTGAACCTGCCCAACAAACTGACTCTCCTGCGGGTGTTTATGATTCCTCTGTTCCTCCTCTGCGTCTTTTTTCGATTTTCTCATCACTATCTGTGGGCGCTTTTGATTTTCGGGCTTGCTTCCATCACCGATATGTTGGACGGCATCATTGCCCGCAAGCGGGGGCTTATCACCGACTTTGGCATCCTGATGGACCCGCTGGCGGACAAGCTTTTGGTGATGGCCGCCATGATTTGCTTTATTCCGGCGGGCATTGTCCACGCCGTGGTGGTGATTCTCATCCTTTCCCGGGAGTTTCTGGTCACCTCCATCCGACTGGTGGCGGCGGGCAAGGGCACCGTCATCGCCGCCGACAAGATGGGCAAGCTCAAAACCATCAGCCAGATGATCTGGATTTGCCTTGGCCTTCTCTATCTCGGGCTGGAAAGCTGGGCGGCGGCTCCGATTCTGTGGAACGTCTATCAGTTTTTCACTGGCCTGGTGGTGGTCCTTACCGTGGTTTCCGGCATCAACTACACCGTCAGAAACCGTTCCCTGTTTGCCGACGCATAAACCAAATAGAAGGGAAATAAATTGGATAAAAAGGGCTGGGGCATCTTGCGCCGGCCGGGCATATACTGTAAAATAAAAACCGGTTATCTGCGACGATCGGGGAAGAGTACCTGCATCCTTCCAATTCCACCAACAGAGATTGCCGTCACCGGCTGAAAGCGGCATACGGAAACGGAACGCAGGGAAGTGCGCCCCGGGAGCTGGCGTTAATCGCGCCCGCCTGGTCCCCGTTACAGGACCGCCGAGGGATAAATCAGAGTGGAACCGCGGAAAACTCCGCCTCTGTTGTGCTGCAAGCAGCACTGCGGGGGTATTTTTATTACTCTCGCAGACATCTTACAGTGGGAGTGATTGTTGTGTTTGAAGGACTTAAAGCGGATATTCGAGCCATTCGGGAACGGGACCCGGCAGCCAGAAGCAATCTGGAAGTCCTGTTGCTTTACCCAGGCCTTCATGCTCTGATGCTTCATCGCCCCGCCCACTGGCTTTACAAGAAGGGCCTTCACTTTCCCGCCCGGGCCATCAGCCAGTTCTCCCGCTTTTTGACGGGCATTGAAATTCACCCGGGTGCCAAAATCGGCCGGGGAATTCTCATCGACCACGGCGCGGGCGTGGTGATTGGCGAAACCGCCGAGGTGGGGGACGGCTGCACTCTGTATCAGGGGGTGACCTTGGGCGGTACCGGAAAGGATACCGGAAAGCGCCACCCCACTTTGGGGAAAAACGTGCTGGTGGGCAGCGGAGCCAAGATTTTGGGGCCGTTTAAAATTGGGGACGGCGCCAAAATCGCATCCAACGCCGTGGTGCTGCAACCTCTGCCGGAAGGCGCCACCGCAGTGGGCGTGCCCGCCCGCGTGGTCCGGCTCAAGGGAAAGAAGGTGGAGCAGCCCTTAGACCATGTCCATATTCCCGACCCCGTCGCCCAGGAGCTGTGCAAGCTGCAGGTGGAACTGCGTCGCCTGCGGGAACGTATGGATCAAATGGAAAAGGATATGCTAAAACAGGACGTTCAGGACGTAACAGAAAAAGAGGAGAACAACCATGAAACTGTATAACACGCTCACTCGCCAGAAAGAAACCTTCGTGCCTCTGGAAGAGGGTCGGGTGAAGATTTACGCCTGCGGACCCACGGTGTACAATTACATTCATATCGGCAACGGTCGCCCCATCTGCATTTTCGACGTGCTCCGCCGCTATCTGGAGTACAAAGGGTACGCTGTCACCTTTGTGCAGAACTTTACCGATGTGGACGACAAAATCATCAAAAAGGCCAACGAGGAAGGGGTTTCCGCCGAGGAAATCGCCAACCGCTACATCGAGGAGTACAAAATCGACGCCAAGGGCCTTGGGGTGCGGGAGGCCACCATCCATCCCAGAGCCACCGAGACCATGCCGGAGATTATTGCCCTGGTTAAGGAGCTGGAGGAAAAGGGCTTTGCCTACGCGGTGGATGGAAACGTCTACTTCCGCTCCCGGAAGTTTCAGGATTACGGCAAGCTGAGCCATCAGCCCCTGGAGGAGCTGGAGGCCGGCGCCCGCATCGACGTGACCGAAGAAAAGGAAGACCCCCTCGACTTTGCCCTGTGGAAGGCCGCAAAACCCGGCGAGCCTTTCTGGGATTCCCCTTGGGGCAAGGGAAGGCCCGGCTGGCACATTGAGTGCTCCGCCATGGTCCGCAAGCATCTGGGTAACTCTATCGACATCCACTGCGGCGGACAGGACTTGATTTTCCCCCACCACGAAAACGAAATCGCCCAAAGCGAATGCTGCACCGGGGAACCCTATGTGCGGTATTGGCTCCACAACGGCTACATCAACGTGGACAACCGGAAAATGTCCAAGTCGGCGGGCAACTTCTTCACCATTCGGGACGTGGCGGAAAAGTTCGGTTACGAGCCCATCAAGTTCCTGTACCTGCAGGCTCACTACCGCAGCCCCATCAACTACAGCTTTGATATTCTGGAACAGTGCAAATCGGCGCTGGACCGGCTTTACAGCTGCCGCGACAATTTGGACTTTGCGTTGGAAAATCACGGAGAGCCCGACGGCAGCGAGCAGGAGTTTTACGACCTCCTCGAGAAGCGCAGAAGCCAGTTTGTGGAGGCCATGGATGACGACCTCAACACGGCGGACGGCCTTGCCGCCCTCTTTGACCTGGCTCGAGACTGCAACATTTATTTCACCACCGCCCGCGCTCAGGGTACGGTGGAGGCAGCCATCGCCCTGTTTGACGAAATCTGCTCGGTGCTGGGCATTCTGTACAACCGCAAGGCGCCCGAGTCTCTGGACGCGGAAATCGAAGCCTTGATTGAAGAGCGTCAACAGGCCCGCAAAGCCAAAAACTTTGCCCGGGCCGACGAAATTCGGGATATGCTGGCAGCTCGCGGTATTCGCCTGGAGGATACTCCCCAAGGCGTCAAGTGGCATCGGGAATAATCGTTGTCGGCACACAAAAGAATAAACACCGTAAATTGCGGCCGCCGCAGGAAACATCCTGCGGCGGCCTTGGTTGTCTAGTAAAACCACTCGCTAGGCGAGTGGTTCAAAAGAGGCTTTTGCCGATGAGAAAGACAATAAAAACTCCCTTTGCTAGAATAGAAGTGCGGTCTGCCAACTGCACAAGAAATAGCA
>Ga0134102_1002502_pt1 | contig 12046 bp, 6 predicted proteins | sample 13_3_2metaG_FD_94447 | JGI IMG/M metagenome (GOLD analysis project Ga0134102, IMG submission 94447) | Switchgrass degrading microbial communities from high solid loading bioreactors in New Hampshire, USA - 13_49_3.3_201_A3 metaG | ecosystem: Engineered > Bioreactor > Semi-continuous > Anaerobic >...
AATACAAGGACACGGAAATACTCCTTTTACACAAAAGAGTACGGAAGTCTTTACATTGATGTAGACAGGATAATTTACCTGGAAAGCGTACTTCGCAAGATTAACATTTATACTGCGATGGAGCAGTATACCTACTATGCGAGCCTGTCCGAAGCGGAGGAAAAACTGAAAAAATATGATTTTGTGAGAATACATAAGGGATACCTGGTAAATATGGCGTATATCCAGCGGATAAACAAGAACAATGTTGTGCTTAAGAACAATATTGCTCTGCCGTTAAGCGAAAGACGCTATAAACATGTATTTGACAGCTTTACCAGTTATCTTGCGAGGTGCTCGATATGATACAGGACTTACCCATGCTTTTGGTCGAGGCAGCGACATCTCTCTTTGACGTTATTCTCATGGTAACGTTCTTAAATGGTTTTCTTATTGAAAAGGAAATTTCTCTCACCAGGAAGATTCTGGCTGTTTTAACAGCTTCAGCCTTAGTGTTTACAGGCAGCATCCTGTTTTCCAGGCATTCCGTTGCGATGATGCTGAATTATTTTCTGATAACGTTAATTTTCTCAATTGTCATGTACAATAACAAGCTCGTTCATAAGCTTTTTTCATGTGTTCTGCTGCTGGCCATTCTGCTTGTGGTTGAATTTATCACAGCCATGATGCATATTTGGATCACGGACCTGGATGCAGCCACCATTCGCTCTGATCCTTTTATGATGTTTGTCGGCGTAATAATTAAAAATGTCATTTCACTGGCAGCTATCCGCATCATATGCAGCTACAGGAAATCCAGTATCAGGGACGCGGGAAGACTGTATACTTTTTTCCTTATGATAGTCCCTGTCATCAGTATAATGGTATCCATAATCATATTTGAAATCGCCCGTAAATATAAGATCGAGGATATATCCATTATCCTGGTCGCATTTCTTGGGCTGATGTATATAAATGCCATTGTTTTTGCGCTGTTTGAATCAATCATGCGCCACCTGGACAAGGAATACAAGTACCAGATGATAGAAAACCAGCTGGAAATGCAGATCAGTCATTACAAAAAGCTCGCAGAAAACAGGGAGATACTTTCCGAGGTGGTCCATGATTTCAAAAACCATCTCAACTGCATCTATAACCTTTATAAATACGATAAAGGAGACGAGCTGGGGAAGTACATAGAAAACCTGATAAGCGTATCAGACACCGAAAAAGTCATAGATACAGGGAACCCTGTAATAGACGCACTTTTGCACGACAAATCCAATGCTGCCCAAAAGGAAGGAATCAATTTCAGGCATGTGCTTAACCTGCCGTCCGATCTCAATATCGCATACAGCGATATCTGCGCGGTACTGGGCAATTCCCTGGATAACGCCATCGAAGCCTGCAGACGGATCGAGGACAAGAACATCAGCAGGGACATAGAACTGTCAATGAATTACCGGGATTCATACCTTGTGATCGTAGTCTCAAATACCATCGACAAGCCGCCTCAGAAGGAAGGGAAATTCTTCAAGTCGTCCAAGGAATCCTCGGGACTTCATGGGCTTGGCATGCAGAGCATTGAAAGAACTGTCAGGAAATACAGCGGCAACATGGTCGTAAAATACGACAGCAGCCGCTTTACCCTTGAAATAGTAATGTCACTAGCTTAACAGGATAAAAACATCAGATCAGCCGTATGTCCCTTCACTCCGGCTAACTTATCAAAATCCATGTCTTTATCGCATTTCATAAAGGATCGTCATGGCAGGCTTATGAGGCTGCAGACGACCCGGGGGATCATTCATGTCTTTGGGTAAAAGCAACAATCATCCTGGCCGTGCCGCCCGGTCTATTAGGCAGATAAAAACTTTTTTTAGGCCAGGTTATGAATTATAATTAAAATGTCTCTGCCGCTTTTTGCATGATACGGGCAGATATACGCAAGCAGTTCTGAATGAAGGATGGACTGAAAATGGCTGTAAGAAGAATTTTCGTCGAGAAAAAGCCGGGCTTTGACATCGAAGCGGCCGGCCTTTGTCAGGATATCAGGGAGAACCTTGGCATCAAGGGGCTGGAAAAGGTAAGGATCCTGCAGCGCTATGACGTGGAAGGGATCACCGACAGTGATTATGAAAAAGCAAAAATCATGGTCTTCTCAGAACCCCCGGTTGATATAGTTTAAGAAGAGAATCTTATCATACCCGAAAACGACAGGATTATTGCCGTTGAATACCTGCCAGGCCAGTATGACCAAAGGGCCGATTCGGCAGCCCAGTGCATACAGATGATCATCCACGGCGAAAGGCCGGATATAAGGGTGGCAAAGATCATCATCCTTTCAGGGGATATTTCGGACGAGGAATACGAAAAGATCAAAAACCTTGTGATAAATCCCGTCGAAACCAGGTTTGCGTCTCTGGACAAGCCTAAAACGCTGAAAGAGGAATACCCGGTTCCGGAAGATGTGAAAAAGGTTGAAGGCTTCACAGAAATGCAGCCTGACCAGGTAAAGAGCCTCCATGGCGAGATGTCCTTCGCCATGTCCCTGGATGATCTGCTCTTCTGCCAGGAGTATTTCAGGGATGTCGAGAAGCGGGACCCCACCGTTACCGAGCTTCGCATGATCGACACGTACTGGTCGGACCATTGCCGCCATACCACGTTCCTGACAAGGATAGAAGATGTCGATTTCGGAGACGATCCTGTTTCGGCCAGGATCAGGGATGTCTACGGAAAATATCTTGATGTAAGAAAAAAGATCTATGCGGATAAAAGTAAGGATATATGCCTTATGGACATCGCCACGCTGGCCATGAAATATCTTAAGTCCACCGGCGATCTCGATAACCTTGACGAATCGGAAGAAATCAATGCCTGCAGCATAGTCGTCAATGCCATAATAGACGGCAGGGCCGAAGAGTGGCTGGTCATGTTCAAGAATGAGACCCACAACCATCCCACTGAAATTGAACCTTTCGGCGGTGCGGCCACATGCCTTGGAGGAGCCATAAGAGATCCCCTTTCCGGGCGCTCCTACGTATACCAGGCCATGCGTGTTACCGGTTCCGGCGATCCAAGGACGCCCCTTTCAGAGACCCTTCCCGGAAAACTGCCGCAGAGGGTGATAACTACCAGGGCTGCTCACGGATACAGTTCGTATGGCAATCAGATCGGTCTTGCCACTGGCATGGTAGCCGAGATCTACCATGATGACTATGTGGCCAAGAGGATGGAAATAGGCGCTGTAGTGGGAGCGGCTCCCCGAAGCAGCGTGATAAGGAAGACTCCCGAGCCCGGGGATATCGTGATCCTGCTGGGTGGGCGTACCGGGCGCGACGGCTGCGGAGGCGCCACCGGATCTTCAAAGGAGCACACCGAGGAGTCTCTCTATAAATGCGGAGCCGAGGTGCAGAAGGGAAATCCGCCCACCGAGAGAAAGATCCAGCGCCTGTTCAGGAAGCCTGCCGTTGCAAGAATGATAAAGAAATGCAACGACTTTGGCGCAGGCGGAGTGTCGGTGGCCATCGGGGAACTGGCTGACGGACTTGACATCAATCTTGACGCCATACCAAAAAAATACGAGGGCCTTGACGGAACCGAGCTGGCTATATCTGAATCCCAGGAAAGAATGGCCGTTGTGGTCTCCCCTGAGAACGTCAACAGGTTCATAGAAGAGGCCAGGAAAGAGAACCTTGAGGCTACGATGGTGGCCGTGGTAAACGATACGGGCCGCCTGAAGATGAGCTGGCGGGGAAAGACCATCGTTGACCTGAGCCGCGATTTTCTTGACACCAACGGAGTAAGACAGAACATATCAGTTAAAGTCAGGGGAGCGGATATATCAGGAAGCGTCCTTGGGAAGCTTCCCGCGGAAATAGAAGAACTGCGTGATAAGCCCCTTGAAGCATGGAAAAGAAACCTTCAGAGGCTGAATGTCTGCAGCCAGAAAGGTCTCGTGGAGCGGTTCGACAGTACCATCGGGGGCGGGACGGTCCAGATGCCTTTCGGCGGCAAACACCAGCTTACGCCTGCCGAGGGGATGATCGCCAAACTGCCCGTGGAAAACGGGAACACCACTACCGGTACCATAATGACCTATGGATACAATCCTGATATATCGAAATGGAGCCCGTTCCACGGAGCGGTTTATGCCATCGTGGAATCGCTGGCCAGGCTTGTTGCCATGGGAGGGAATTATAAAAAGGCAAGGCTGACCCTGCAGGAGTACTTCGAGAAACTGGGCGCCGATCCCGAAAAATGGGGCAAGCCTTTCTCAGCCCTCATGGGAGCGTTCCACACCCAGTATTCACTGAAAGTACCGGCCATAGGCGGAAAGGACAGCATGTCAGGCACATTTAAGGATATGAACGTGCCTCCTACCCTCGTATCCTTTGCGCTGGTTCCCACCGATGTGACCATCGCAGTCTCGCCCGAGTTCAAAAAGACCGGCAGCCATGTGGTGATTCTTCCGGTCAAAAAAGGCGAACTGCTGCTGCCCGATTTCAGCAGCCTTGACTCGGTCTATACAAGGGTCAACGGCCTGATAAGGAACAGGGAGATCCTGTCGGCTTCTGCCCTGAAGGCGGGAGGACTGGCCGAGGCCATCTGCAAGATGTCCTTCGGCAACAGCATAGGCGTAAGGCTCGAAGACATCGGGTTCGACCGCCTGTTTGGCTTGGATTACGGCTCCCTTGTGGCAGAAGTCGAAGAAGGCAAAGACCTGTCCAAACTGTTTGAAGGCCTCGAGTATATTGTTGCTGGTACGACGATACCGGAACCGGTCATAATGACGAAGCAGGGTTCCATGCCGATTAACGAACTGGTCTCCGCATGGATGGAACCCCTTGAGAAAATATTCCCGACAAGAACCGGCGATTCCGGCAAAACCAGGAACGTAAGCTTTACGGCCGGAGGAAAAAGAAAGGGAAGCGTACGGATAGCAAGACCTCGGGTCTTTATTCCTGTCTTCCCGGGAACCAACTGCGAGTATGACATCAAGCGGAAATTCGATGAAGCCGGTGCCATGACTGAAGTCATGGTGCTGAGGAATCTGAATGCCCGCGAAATAGAGGATTCCGTCGAGGAAATGAAAAAGTACATAGACGAGTGCAATATAATAATGATCCCGGGCGGATTCAGCGCCGGCGACGAGCCTGACGGCTCGGGCAAGTTCATAGCCACCGTGTTCAGGAACCCTTATCTTACTGAGGCGGTCATGGATCTTCTGAACAAGCGCGATGGCCTGATCCTTGGGATATGCAACGGGTTCCAGGCCCTCGTTAAGCTGGGCCTGCTGCCATACGGAGAGATAAGGCCGCTGGACGAGTCATGTCCTACGCTTACCTTCAACCGGATAGGACGCCATGTATCCACCCTCGTCAGGACCAGGGTAGCATCAAACCTGTCGCCGTGGCTTTCAAGGGTACAGGTGGGCGACGTATTCACCGTGGCTGTTTCCCACGGCGAGGGCAGGTTTGTGGCCAGCGAATCCATGCTCCTTGAGATGGAGAAATACGGGCAGATTGCAACCCAGTATGTTGATCCTGACGGAAATCCCACCATGGATATCCCTTACAATCCCAACGGTTCAGTATGGGCAATTGAAGGCATAACCAGCAGGGACGGCAGGATCTTCGGGAAAATGGCCCATGATGAGCGTTATACACCGAACACCTTCATGAACGTTCCCGGCAAAAAAGACCAGAAAATATTCGAATCCGGTGTCGCCTACTTCCTCTGAGTATCGGGGACGGAGGTTTTTACTCATTTTGAGTATCGGGGACGGAGGTTTCACGAAAGCCCCCTTGCTGCTCATTACTTTCCCGTACCCTGCATATCTATGGTAAACAGGAACAGGCTGACGGCAATCAGCAATTTACAGGCCGTTAGTTTAGCAAGGAGACAGCTTATGCACCAACACCAGGGACATCATTGTTCTATAAGACATACGCGGCAGCATAAGGTAAGGTTGGGAACAAGACCTGCGTTATTGCCTGCCGCTGTTTTACTGTTAGTTTTTTTGGCATCATGCGGCAGGCCTGTCATGGGAAAAGACATGTCACAGGGAAAAGATGCAGCCTTTTACGAGGAAACGGTATTTACCCCGGAGGCCCCCAAAAATGATGATCCGATGCCTGCCCCGGTTTCAAAAACAGAGCAGGCACATGTACCAGGATATTCAGGAACTCCAGATCCCTTGCCGACAATCGGCCCTGAAAATGAGCCTGTAAAAACATCCGAGCCTGTCGGCAAAACAATGCCTGAAAATACTTCCGCATCATCACCGGTACCGGAACCGGTGCCGTCGCATACACCAATGCCTTCGCCGGCGCCTTCCCCCACCCGTACGGCAGCACCTTCGCCAACGCCCCAGTCCCAGCAGCTTCAAGGCATAGTAAACCCATATGTGCCTTATACGTATGACCAGATGATCATTGACTGCCAGGAGCTTGCAGAAACATACCCGGAAATAATCTCGCTGGACGTGGCAGGCCAGTCCGTCGAGGGCAGGGACCTTGTCCTGGTGAAGCTCGGGAAGGGAGAGAAAAAGATCATCCTGTGCGGTTCCCACCATGCCAGGGAATACATAACAAGCTCATATCTCATGAAAATGGCGGAGGAATACGCCAAGGCGTATCATGACACGGGCAGCTACGGGAATTACAATGTTAAGGACATTCTTGACAGGGCCTGCATATATATAGTTCCCATGGTGAATCCCGACGGCGTCAACCTTGTCGTCAACGGCCCTGACCATGTAGGCGACAAGGAAGCCGTTGCCGCGATGGCCATGCTGCGGAAATCATATAGGGAATGGAAGGCCAATATTAACGGGGTCGACCTGAACCGTCAATATCCCGCGGAGTGGGAAAAGAAATATGATGAAATAGGCAGGCCTGCATCTGAGAGCTACAAGGGCGAAGCTCCTTCAACCGAGCCCGAGGTAAAAGCCATGATGGAGCTTTCATGTGCCAATGATTTCATTCTTGCCGCTTCTTTCCATTCCAAGGGCAATGTCATATACTGGGCCGACAGGGGAACAGTAGATCTTATTCCCGGAGTGAAAGACATGGCCAAAAGGCTGTCTAAGCTTACCAGGTATTCATTGATGCCTGTTTCCGAAGACCCGTCCGTATACGGAGCCGGTTATGAGAACTGGTTCAGGCTTGAGTTCCTGCGCCCGGCGTTTTGCATAGAGCTTACCCCCTACAATAATACCGATGTGCCCCATGATGACAGAAAATTTGACAAATTGGTCTGGAACAACGCAAAGTACATAGGTTTGTTCCTGGCCGATGAGGCTCTGAAAAGGTAACCAGGCTGTAAAAATTCGTTTTCTGGACATCTGCATTGATAAATCGTTATAATAATTGTTGTTGATGACAATAATCCTGCTGTGGCATGAAGGCCTGGTATTATGCTGGGGCCATCCGGCCAATATGGTTTGATGAGGTGCTTTATAGTGGAAAGATACTATAGATACAAAAGAAGGCGCAGGTTCAATCCTGTCAAATTTTTAACCGCTCTGATCGTTGTCGCTGTGGTCGCAGCCGGAATAGTTTTTGCCGTTACAGGCAAACTGCCTTTTGCGTCCGGCAACCTTAATGCTTCTGCAAGTCCCACTCCAGGTTCACCCCAGTCTTCCGTTTCCGGGAAACCTAATAGTGACGATACGGTCAAGCCGACCGAGTCGGCCACTCCGGCCCCGACTCCATGGCCGACGCCCGAGCCAATGCCGGAAGAGAGCACCGATCGTTCAGTGCTTGACGTATCATGGGAAGACCCGGCAGTATTTACCGGAGCCATGGCTTATCCGGACAAAAGCAAAAAATTCTACAAAAGCGACGGGACAATCCTGGAATACTGGGTCTTTGAAAACAATCAGCCGGTCGAATATGTGCCAAAGGATATTATAAGCTTCGGCTCCCCTGAGGAATATTCCGACCTCAGGGGCGTTACTGCGTTCAGGGGCAACCATTACAGGGATTCGGCATCCTACGGCACAAGGACCATTAGCGAGAAAAAGCTTGAGATAGTATGGTCCCACAATACCGGCGCTATAAAGGCTGAGAACAGCTTCTGGCCGGGGACAGGCTGGACAGGCCAGCCGCTCCTTGTCAATTGGCCCGAAGACATACGTAAAATGATGAATATTAAGGAAGAATACAAGGATAAGGACCTTGTGGAAGTCATATACCCGACATTGGACGGCAACATCTATTTCCTGGACCTTAAGACCGGCAAGCCTACGAGGGACAAGATCAACGTAGGCTATCCCATGAAGGGAACAGGAATGGTGGATCCGAGAGGATATCCCCTTCTTTATGTAGGAATGGGACTGAATGAGAACGGCGATAAAATAACAGAGTTCAAATACAAGATTTTCAGCCTCATTGACCAGACGCCGCTTTACGACATTTTTGGCCGCGATCCTGTGGCATTCAGGAAATGGGGAGCTTTCGACTCGTCAGCCATCCTTGACAAGAAAACCGACACTCTGATCGAAGCCGCCGAGAACGGCTTGATTTACAGGGTGAAGCTGAACACCAGGTTCGACCGTGAGGCAGGCACCATTTCGATAGCGCCGCAGCTTACGAAATACAGGTACAAGGATTCGGCCAACGTGGAACTGGGCATCGAAAACTCGCCCGCATATTATAAAAACTATATGTATTTCTGCGATAACGGCGGAATATTCCAGTGCCTTGACCTGAATACCTTAAAGCCTGTATGGACTTATGATGTTGGGGATGATACCGACTCCTCGCCTGTCATAGAGGAGACCGATAAGGGAGTATTCGTCTATACCGCCAACCAGGTTGACAAGAGGAGCCAGGCAAGCAAGAGCCGCGAGAACGCCAACATCCGCAAGTTCAACGCCCTTACCGGAGAGCTCATATGGCAGAAGGACTACAGCTGCGTTTACAACTATTACATCAACGGCGGAGTCCTGGGGACACCGCTGTTGGGAAAAGATGATATCAGTGATATAATAATCTTTACCGTATGCTTTACCGGTTCGGCCCAGGACGGCATCATGGTCGCCCTGGACAAGGAGACCGGGGAAGAGGTATGGAAACGACAGCTGAGCGCGTACAGCTGGTGCTCCCCTGTGGCCGTAAAAAGTTCCGACGGCAAAACCTATGGTCTTTTTGCCGATTTTAGCGGTCTTCTCCACCTGTTTGACCCTAAGACCGGCCAGGATCTGCATACGGTCAGCCTTGGCGCAAACGTAGAATCATCGCCTGCGGTTTATGACGATATGATCGTTGTGGGTTCATATGCGCAAAAAATATTCGGAATAAGAATCAAATAGTGTCACAGGGACGGTTCCGATGACACAGTTGTGCCAAGAGAACCGTCCCCATGGCACAAATGGAGGAATTGACATGAGCAGTAAAAGAAACAGCAAAAAGAATCAACTTATAACATTGGTAATACTTCTGGCCGTGACACTGGTCGTGCTGGTGGGCCTGCTTATATACCAGGGAATGCTTAACCCGAACGTAGCGTCAAATTCGCCTGCTCCTACGCCGGGAAACACATCCACGCCGGTACCGACGGGTTCGGCAGCGCCGGGGGCTACCCAGGAACCTACCCCCACCCCTGAACCCACTCCTACGCCTGAGATAACCGATCCGGCCAGGCTGGTTATTGATATCAGGGAGCTGCCTTCTTATGTAAGCAGGACAACTGTCTCCGAAGGCACATACCAGAAGAAATTCCCGAACGGCGGAGTAATTACATACTCCGTCTATCAGAACGGCAAGAAGGTGCAGGACTATAAACCTGATTATATTCTTGCGTTCCCGAGGGCCAAAGCCTATACCGAACAGGAAGGCGTAACAACCTTCAGGGGCAATAACTACCGCGATACTGCCGCATACGGGACCCGGAGCTTAAAGGAAAAGAAGCTCGAGATAATCTGGTCACAGGATACCGGCGCTATTTCTGCCCATAACAGCTACTGGCCGGGCTCCGGCTGGACAGGCCAGCCCATAATAATCCACTGGCCCAAAGAGACGGTCAATAACATGAATGTCAAAGACGAGTTCAAGGGCAAGGACCTGACAGAAGTCATCTATCCCATCCTGGACGGCAATATCTACTTTTTGGAACTTGAAACAGGAAAGCCTACCCGTGACAAGATAAACCTCGGTTATTCCATCAAGGGGACAGGCATGGTGGATCCCCGCGGATATCCGCTGTTCTATACGGGTATGGGCCTGAATGAAAACAACGGAAGATATACCGATTTCAAGTACAGGATATACAGCCTGATCGACCAGAAGGAATTATTCAGCATCATGGGCAAGGATTCATTGTCCTACAGGGGCTCCTGGGGGGCCTTCGACTCATCGGCCATACTGAGCAAGGAAACCGACACATTGATCAATGTGGGTGAAAACGGCCTGATCTACAAGACTAAGCTCAATACGCATTACGATGAGAAAAATGGTACCATCTCCATATCCCCGGAAGTAACCAAGTTCCAGTATAAATCCTCATTTAACGAAGCAGCGGCAGACTACGGCATAGAGAATTCTCCCGCGATTTACAGGAACCTGATGTATACGGTCGATAACGGGGGAACCCTCCTCTGCCTTGATATAAACAACCTTGAGCCGGTATGGGTTTATGATGTCGGGGATGACACCGACAGCACCATCGTTATAGAGGAAGAAGAGGACGGCGTTTTCATCTATACCGCCAACGAAGTTGACAAGCGCTGCGCCAACGGCAAGGCAAGCAAGGCCGATGCCAATATACGCAAATTCAACGCCCTCACGGGCGAACTGGTATGGCAGAGGGATTATACCTGCTACTACCGCTCGGGCATAAACGGCGGGGTTCTGGGTACACCGCTGCTGGGCAAGGATGACATAGCCGACAGGATCATCTTCCCCGTTTGCTTCACCGGAAGCCAGATGGACGGAAAACTGGTGGCGCTGGACAAGAAGACGGGCGAGGAGATCTGGGTACGCCATCTTGAAAACTACAGCTGGAGCTCACCCGTTGCCATAAAGGACGAAGACGGGAAAACCTACGGGCTGCTGTGCGGGTATGACGGCTACATGCGCCTGTTCGACCCCATGACCGGCGAGGACCTGGACAAGATTTCGCTGGGAGCCAACATAGAGAGCTCGCCGTCGGTATATAACGATATAGTCGTTGTCGGTTCCTACGCAAGGAAGATTTTCGGTGTAAGGATTAAGTAAAGATTATTGGCAATGAAATGGGGTACTGAAAACCAGTACCCCTGTTATTTAATCCAAAATCATCTTAATTGCTACAGGCACGCTGACCATTTTATAACCTCACTTTCACCATTTGAATAATTACTTTTTAGTGTTGTTGATTATCAAGCGACATGGAAGGGCAAGCGCGTCCGGTTAGTGAATTAGCTTGCAATAAATGGCATAAAAAATCGGGTATATATCAAGGATGAATGCTATAGTAGAACAGCGGCCTGAAAGGAGTTTATAGTGTGGTTGGCTTGACAGAGGGTATTCAAAACGCAATTGAGTATATTGAAGATAACCTCACGGAGGACCTGATCATTCAGGATATTGCAGAAAAAGCATGCGTTTCGGCATTTTACTTCCAAAGAATTTTCAATATACTGTGCGGTTATTCGGTAGGAGAATATATCAGAAATCGCAGGCTCAGCCTGGCGGCGCAGGAACTTTCCAGTACGGATGCAAAGATAATCGATGTTGCCGTTAAGTATGGCTATGATTCTCCCGACAGTTTTACCCGCGCAATCACTAAATTCCACGGTATACCTCCTTCGGCGGCGAAAGCAAGAGGTGCGAGTCTCAAATCATTCGCACGGGTCAGAATCAGATTGAAATTGGAGGGCGGTACCATGCTTGAGTACAAAATTGTTGAAAAGGCCCAGTTTACGGTCATGGGCAAAGTCAGGAAATTTAATTCTGATACTTCTTATCAGGAGATTCCGAAGTTCTGGCATGAGCATATTCACAGCGAGGACAGCAAAATAGTCTGCGGGATGTATGGGATTTGCATGGATTTTGACGGCAAAATTTTCGACTATATG
>Ga0134102_1002516_pt1 | contig 11965 bp, 10 predicted proteins | sample 13_3_2metaG_FD_94447 | JGI IMG/M metagenome (GOLD analysis project Ga0134102, IMG submission 94447) | Switchgrass degrading microbial communities from high solid loading bioreactors in New Hampshire, USA - 13_49_3.3_201_A3 metaG | ecosystem: Engineered > Bioreactor > Semi-continuous > Anaerobic...
CCTACTGCCGCCCCGACTCCTCATAACGCTCGCTGCTCGGCATCTCACGTCCTCAACGGTGTTGAGCGACATCCTTGACTCGGGTTCGCCCGACTATCTGAACTCTGTTCATTTCCTCGACCGCCACTCGTTGCGATTGTCACCCCTTTGACGGCGTTAACATAATATGGTCCGCGATGCAATGTGCGCTCGAAAGGAGGTCGCTCAAATGTCCGGGTTCGGCGGAGGTTCCAATTGGGCTTTCATCCTGTTCCTGATTCTGATCCTTCTAGTCCTGGGGTTCATGTGCTTCTGCTTCTAAAAACCCAGAAGCTGCGGTTCCACCCCTCCATGTCACCCATGCGGGGACTCCGTGGGGGTCCTCGCATGTCCCCATTCGCCCATCCAAGACAGCGTCATCTTCTCACAGGGTATCGTTATGGAGGATTCTTAGTCATGTGGTCTTCAACCTATGAACAAAGGGATAAAGCTAACTAACCAATTGGGACAAACGTTGGGGGAGAACAGAATTTGGGGGTAACGCTGGTGGGCCATAAAGGACTCGAACCTTTAACCCCCCGATTAAGAGTCGGATGCTCTACCATTGAGCTAATGGCCCACTTTATGGTAGCGGCGACTGGATTCGAACCAGTGACACTACGGGTATGAACCGTATGCTCTGACCAACTGAGCTACGCCGCCCTAACGACATCCTTGATTATACCAAAGGAAAGGCTATCGTCAACAGGTATTGGACTCCAGAATCGCCGCGAACTCGGAATACGGCCCCTATGACTCCACAGCTCTTCGTGAGATGTGTGATCTCTTGACGATTTTTGCGGAAATCCGTCTATTGCTGAAAGGGAAATACCCACCAAAGCTAGAATATGATTACAAAGATGAGTGCAAAACCGAGTAGGCCTTGAAGCAAGGCGGACGTCACATTCGGCTTTCATCCCCTGCTCACATGGCTTACCGTTCACAGAAGGCAACGTTTGGGATGTTGCCAACGACAGCATCCAGGAGGTTTACCCTTGGCTTTCATTTTGTCGATTTCAGGCAGCACGGTCCGTTCCGAATCCAAACGTCTTCCCGAACTATTTCAGTGGCACACACAAGGAATGGAGGTTGGAGATTTCGCGTCCACCAGGGACCTGGACTACATCGTCTCCAAGTGCAAGAAGTGTTCAGTCAAGCTTGGCCTACACACTCCCCTGCTTCGAACTGATGACCGTCACGGATTGCTGTGGGATTCCTCCACCACCGCTTGGGATGAACTCCGCCGGAATCTAGAGTTTGCCAGGGATCACGAAATAGCCTATGTGCTGGTCCACTTCCCCTATATCTGGGATAAAGGAGGAAGGAACCTGGGAGTCGAGGGCGTCCGCTCCGCCGTGCACCGGCTAAAGCGCCTTGAAGAATGGTCCGGGGTTCCAATCGTGTGCGAACCTAAGCTGGGGCCCAACAGAGATCCTTCGGTGTTTATGCTTCTTTGGTCGATCGGAAAACAAGAACTCCGCCAATGGGATATCTCCTTTGCCCTAGACGTCGGAGACATCTATCTGGCCAGCCAAAAGCTCCGTGGCCGGTGGGAGCCTCTCTTCAGCCACTTGGCTCCATGGTGCTCGGTAATCCATCTTCACAACGTCTGGGCTGGCGGAAGGCAATACTACTGGACGCCTGTCTCGCCACGCGGAAACGTCCCGGTGGACAAGATGATGGCTTACCTGGACAGCGAGAACAAGGACATTTACGCCGTACTGCAGCATAATCCCCATCGTTCGGGCGGCCGGGAAGAAGTTGGCGAAGGCATTAATTGGCTGCTTCAAAACGCGGGACCTTGGAAAGACCGGGAAGGTTACGACACCTGGGATGGGAAGTACACACGTGTGAAGTGATCCAAAGGTACGTCAATGACCCCGTCGGGCATGGCCCGAGCGTAGGCCGACCGTGTAGCGGGTCATTGACGTGACTAGGCTTCTCCCATATCCCGGTCGATTGGATACCATTTAGTCCACGGTCCTAGCACATCATCATAGAACCAACAGCCCCTCCGCACCGGGATCAAGTTGGCTTGCTCCGGGTTGATCCCGAGTGCGGAGCACAGGGCCTCCTTAAGCGCGTCTCTTTCTGAGATTGTCTCCGCGTAGCCTATTAGCAGATAGTCGAGGTCGGCGTCGGGATATCCGTCTTCGGGGATTCCGCTCCGTACAACGGGGATTGGTTCCTTGGACACCTTAATCACTGAAGAGGTGCGTGAGACTACGGCTTCGGCAGCTTCCCCCAGGTCATACCAATCCATCTCTTTGGGAAGCGCAGCGGATGAGCCCCACACTTCTACTTTCCAGCAGTTCACGCAGGGAGTAATAGGGTTTTTCCATAATGACACGGCTTCTCGACATTCGGCGCATTTCGATGGCCAATCGCGGGCGTCAGATGCTCTGTATTGGACCCATACTTCATCCTCACTGACTAGGACTTGCCTCGCCGGCGCTTTTTCGCGGTGTGGGTGGTCAGCCTGTTCAGGGGACGCCGGACCCACCTGTGCCTCGTGAGTTCGCGGCGACTTCGCCGGTGGCCGTGGGTCCGCTCCCATCCTACCTGTTAGTCGTGGGCCGGCGCCGGTCCCTCCCGTTGATCGCGAGTCTGCGTCCATCCTGCCCTTTGGCCGTGAGTCGGCACCGGTCCCTCCCGTTGACGGACTACCTTGTCCCTCAAGCAAACGGGAAGGTTGTCTGTCGTCGACCGGCCGGACATAACCCAAGCGGCTCTCCTCCGTACGCTTCGCTTCGGCTGGCCTGAACTCCGGCTGTCTACGATCCTCCTGTCCTTGTTCAAGGCGCTCTGGGTGCTCTCGCCGGGACTGCTCTCGCTCTGGCTCTCCTCGTTCTGGATGCTCTCGTTCCGGTTGCCCGGGTTCCGGCTGTCTTGTCCTGCGGAAACCGTATATCACAACTCATCACCCCAAGAGACACATATGAGGGAGTTGGGGCGATAGAGAACGACTGACCCAAGCTGGATCCAAGACCCCCGAGTCATCTATAGTTCTGGGCTGACACACGGTTTACGATTGACACACAACTTGCGGTGCGCATGCATTACGGCTTCTGAAGCCCCAACAAGTCGTCCGCCATACGGGACACGAACTTGTACGAATCGTAGACGCCCTGGTTGTAGAAGTAAGGCGCCAGTTCTTCCGTAAAGAAGTCCAAGACAAGCGCAGCTGCTAAGTCCCCTAAGTCCTCGTCCCGTTCCTCCAGAAACCACTTCCGTATCTGCCCGATCATCTCGTCACGCTTTTCTTTGCTGAACTGGAACTGCTGGTTCACGGGCTTCACCTGCCTTCAAGCGTCTTTGCCGAAGCGTTTGGATTCCGCCAAGCCTTCGCCGCGGACTGGTAATCCATACCTACAAGCATAGGTTCCCCATTCTTGCGCGCGGTACCTGCCCGCTACGCGAGTGTATCTGCCTGCCCAAACACGTACATCCCCACGCCGAGAAACGGAAGGGTATCTATACTGGGCCACGCTGGTCTTAACCGGATGACTTGGGGAACAATCTGCGTCCGGAACTCCCGCTTCGTTTTGCCAGTCAGAGATGTGTGGTAGATTCATGGTGACACCGCTCCGGTAGCAACACTGCTTCAGACGTAATTGGACTCCCACGTACACAGCGTCGGTTCGCGGCAGTGGCTGGTTTATCCAGGTTGTTGCTTCTGGTCGGGGGGAGTAGTATGAAAACTACGACTGAGCGACGGCAGTAGTTGAATTCTTACAACTCGTCGGGGCGAGTGGTACCAAAACTACAACTGGGCGACGGCAGTGGTTGAGTTCTTACAACTGGTCCGAGCCAGTGGTACGAAAACTACGACCCGGCGGCAACAGTGGTTAGAATGATGCTACTGCCCGCCGTAAGTGGTAGGAAGACTACAACCGAGCGACTGCAGTAGTAACAATCTCGCTTTCGGCCCGGAACCGTAGCATCTTTGAGACTCCGGAATTGCCCAAGAAAGGGGCTTTGAACATGCGCAGCTTATACAGAGGCAGATCTCGCCTCGTCATTCTTATGATGGCCATGCTTTGCGTTACACTCCTTACCTCCTGCAAGCCGAAAGAACCTGATTGGAGCGAGGAGTACGTTCTCGAGCCCCATGTGATCAGGACTTACCAAAGCGAGGACTGGGTTTGGGCCGGCGACCCGTCAAGAGCTATCTCCCCTGATGGGAAGTGGCTCCTGGTCTCCCAATACGGCATGTCAAAGAGTATCCTGGCAGTGCCATTGAAGGCTGAAGAAGGACAAGACGCCCAGGGTGCCCAAAGCGGAAACAGTCAGGTACCGACCCCGGTACCAATGACTGCCGCAGCAGTGGAGTTTAAGACCGAAGCGGACCGCGCTCAATTGCTGCCCGTCGGTTGGCTGTCAGATAGCAGGTGCGTTTTCCTTGTGGAAGGATACCATGACCAACCTCCTCATAAGGGCCAAACGGGAGTGTCCGTCCTCTCTGGAAATGTAGCGGACGGTGCGGTTGAGGAAATCTCCTTTGTCCCAATCCCCGAAGGACAACTTAGAGAAGCGAGCATATTCCCGTCCTCCAACTGGCTCGTTCTCGATGCTATGGGGTCTATATGGACGGTTGACCTGGGAACCGGGGAGGCTAGAGCCTTAAGGAAGTTGGAAGTCCCTGACTACAGCGGCCTTTTCACCCCGAAGGTTTCTCCTGACGGCACAAAATGCGTCTATGCATCGGATGGGATTGGGTCCGGCCAAGGCGAGAGCGGGCTCTGCCTGCTTGATCTCAAGACGGGAAAGGAAACACTCCTAGCCAGAAACGATGACGAGTTACACCTCTACCCCGAATGGTCACCTGATGGGAAGATGGTCGCGACTTACACTGTAGACCGACGGTCAGGAACCACAGGCGCCGCTTGGTCAAACTTCGAGATTTACCCGGGGGATGACGCGCCGATGGCTTGGGGAACGGCCATCCGCGTGCTCGACCTCAGCGGCAGTACCGTCAAAGAGATTTCGGTAGAAGACAAGATACTGGGTCTTTTCAAATGGGCTCCGGACTCCAAATCTCTCGCTTTTCTTGCCGCGCGAAAAATCCCCGCTCCGGATATCGACGGCAACTGGGAAGTCGTGATGCCCAGTCCCGACAGCGTTGTGATATCGTCGGTGGACCCCTCCGAGCGGGCAACCACGATAGCCGATCTGGGGCAACAAGCCGCCAACACCTCAACCGGATATCTAAGTTCGTATGTAGTCGGGTTTGATCCGGAATCCAAGGGTGTGTTCTACGAGACTCTCAACGAAGAAGCTTGGTTGATATGGTACCGCGCCAAAGGTAAGACGGGGATTCAGTCAGAGCCGGACAAACCGGTAATAGTGGCTGAAGGCCCGTGGCACCACACCCCGAGCATCCCTGCGTTTAAGGAGCAGGGCAAGAGCTTTGTCGCTTTTATTACTGGAAGCGGCCCCAAGCTCAGCATGTACCTGGCCGGTCCTACCGCGATTAGGAATGTGGCGAACTGGGAAGGCCTAACCAGCGTGATAGTGGCCTATGATGAAAAGACGCTGGTAGTGAGCACCTTTACCGATGTCTACAGCCTATCGGTATACGAGATGCACTCGCCGGCTAGGAGAACACCATAGTGCCAGAACCAAGGGTAAGTCATCAATCTTTGATGGCCTCTCTCCGCGCGGCCTCAGTTTCTCAGGATTTCCCTCGGATTCGTGCAAGCTGAGACATCGCGCCCGCAATAGCGTAGTATTGCTCTGGATGGGGAGGGATCGACGTGAGCAACAGACGAAGAATCACAAGCATCAAGCCTGGACGCGCACCATCGTTCTTGGGTGGAATCGGTTCTGTCTTCGCGGTCATCTTCGGCATATTCTGGACCGCCATGGCATTCTCGATAACAAGACACTCGCCGTTTGGCGGCGTCTCGATCATTTTCCCCCTGTTCGGCATCTTGTTCATAATCATGGGAGTCGTTAACGCGGTATACAACTTCAGACAGGCCACACAGAAAAACCGGTACTCGGTTCTGGATATCACTGACTCAGAAACCGAACCCGATCCGCTGAATGAACGGTTCGGCCCTATCATCGAAGGGCATGTGTTCGAAACTCACCAAGGTGATGTTGAGTTCGAGGCTCATGATGACGGCACACGTGATAACCGTCGTCCGCGTTTTTGCCCGTATTGCGGGGACGACCTAGGTGAGGACTTCCGCTTTTGCCCATCGTGCGGCAAGCGATTGCCGGAATAGGCCTAGACGACGGAGAGCGAGCTAAAACTGTTTCGAGAAAAGCAAGCGCTTGGCGAGATTACGAGGCCTGCCCCCGACGTCTCAGTATCCTACTGATGAGCAGTACGACGGCCATGCCTGCGCATACCCATGCCAGAACAGACTTCATGATGTCAACGATGGTGGTTGGGTCCAACGGGGCGAGTATGCGGAGGTTCTGAGGGGGCAGTTCGTTGAAGTGCGCCACGTAAGTGTTGCCTTTGCGTTGGAATCCCTCCAAGGAGGTTTGAATGCGGATATGGGCCGGCACGTTAACCGTGACAGTCAGGTCAGCGAAGTCCTTCCAATACCGGGCCGGCTCCAAGAAGTAGTAGAACTCAGCGGTCGGGTTTACGTACGAGTAACCCTTGCGCTCCTTGATGACAGCAGCCTTTTCGGAGTAGGTTACCTCAAGGGTATGCGTGCTCCCGGCCGCGAAGTCCAACTTAAACATTGATATCTCAAGGTCATAGCCAGCGTTGGTGTCGCCCGTTCTCTCACCGGTACTCGCGAATCGCAGGATTTCCTCAAAGGTGGGTTCCCAAGCGCCGTACTCGACCCACGATCCCACGTTGTCCCAGTGCCTAGACAACAGGTCGCCTACATAGACCTCCTTTCCTGATATGTTCCACGGCATCGTCTTGGATCCCAGGACTTGAACACTTGCCCCGTCAACACGCACTTGAGCCTTAGTCGAGGGGTTGTTGGCTACGAAAGCCACCAGGGTGGAAACATCCTCCTGCGAAGTGTTGCGCATCTCGTAAGTAGCGGTGATATCGGCGTAAGCCTCTTCTTCGCCCGTCACCTTTATGTCGTATACCAGGTCTTCCGACACTATCTCGATGAACTCGTGCTTGACCGGCAGGAAAAACACGGCGTCGCCGTCCTCCACGGATTTCGGAGGACCGGCGTTGGCGTAAACAGTGGCAGCGAAAAGGTTCGGCAAGAAGAGCACGCTAATGATGATAGCAAGCGTCATCCTTCCATACATCCGTCTATCCATCGGAAAAACCCCCTTAGTCTCTGCCACCACGCGGTATGCCGGACTCCCATGTTGGGCTGTCTCGCCTCTTCAGCTGTCGTTGGACTCCAGTCTCGGTTTATCTGTTCCACGTCGAACAGTCAACTTGCCCTCGGGGTGGTACGCTGCTCATCAGTCTCGGGAAGGGAACACGCCCCACTTTGTCGTATAAAGAGAGGGTCAAAAGCGGAGCATTTTGCGCCTGCGACGCTCAGACCGGCTCAGCTTGGTCCGACAACATCGTGAGGAGTGCTGCGGATGCTCGAACAACATTGCGGGACGCGCAGCATGCGTAGAACGGGCAACCCGCGGGTGACCTTGGAACAGCGCGCGTCTGCAGCACTGTTTAGGCGCGCCCATGCGGTATCGTTGACGTTTGCTGGGCGTACACTGGCGGTACTGTTGGCCTTCTGCCTCTTGGTGCCTACCCTCGCCTCTTGTACGCTTCCCGTTATGGCCTGGCGCCAAGAACCTCCTTCTCTGTACATCGAAAGCCTCTCCGGCACCATCCCGGCGTTCCGAAACGCGTTCACCTGGCCCGCGTCTCCCGAAGGACTTAAGCATCTCGAACGGAAAGAGACGTCGCCGGAACCGGCTTACGTAGCGGCGACAGCTCCCGGCGAAACTCTCCAATTCACCCTTAGGGGATGCCCAAGAAAGCCTCAATCAGTTTTTTTGGAGCTGTTCGATTCCTCGGTGTTTACGGACCCTGACGCTTGGGAGCCCTTGTACTCTTTCACTTGGGACTCCGCGGCCTTGTATTACACACCTCTTGTGGGAAACGAAATGACGTTGAGCTGGACCGTCCCCCTTGAGGGCGCGAACCGGAAAGCTGAAGGCCTCAACCCGCAGGACATCCCACGCTGGGACAAAGACGACTATTGCTTGTCAGTTTACGTCCTGTGGGACACTCCAGAAGAGACGCTCGCCACTCTCAAGCCGATCCACGTCCAGTACATCGCGCGCCTCGCCATCGCTGACAAAGAACTCATAGAGCGCGCCGCGCAATTATCAGAAGAGGTGTTCAGAGCGGCATGGGAGGGTGACCAGGAAACGATCGCCGCGTTAATCCCCGACGTTTGCTTGGAGAACGAGACCAACGGTACCGGGGAAAGCAACTATCCGAGCAATCCTTTTGACACGCGGATGGAGTCCTGGGAGTCCATACTCTGGGAAAGCGATGAAATGGAGTTTTCTTTGGCGTCCGATCCCCAGTTCCACCTTGCGGAACTGAGAAGCCATTCGGCGGAGCCATACGCGAAAGTAGATATAACATACAAAGTGAAGGTCAAAGACAACGAGGGCAGGTCGGGGTTGTGGAGTTTCAGAGAGTCGTACAGGCTGGAATTGGGAAAGTCGGTCACGAAACCGTTGAGTTTCATGGAAAGGCGCGGGGAACCAGACTTCGACGAGAATACCCCGCCCGAGTGGCTGCCGAAGGTGTCCCGGGAAGGACAAGTGTCTAAGGTCGGTCCGTTCTGCGATTTGTCGTGGCCCTACGGTGTTTGGAGCGATGACGGCAAGTACATGGCGTTCATCGCCTGTGAGTCTACAGGACACGCGGGGATCTGGGTCGTCTCGCGAGACGGTTCCGAGCTTAAGCCTCTGTACATCCTCTATGAGCCCGAAACTCCGGTCCCGCCCACCTACCTTCACCTCCTAGGCTGGGCTCCCGACCAACACAAGGTGCGGTTTTACGTAAGCGGGTATCAGCCGGGTCCAGGTCCAGACGCCGAAGACTGCGGGTTCTGGTTCGCTGAGGCTGACGTCGCTACAGGAGAAACGCGAAGCGTAGCGTTCTTGAGGTCCGGACGGTGGCGGGTGTCGAACAAGCACGTGACCAAAGACAGAAACGATGTCATCGTGAGAGACCCAGATAGCCTTTGGCGAGTGAACCTGGTTACCGGAGAAACCGTTAGACTTGCCGAAGACATCCGCCCACCCGGATACGATCTTTTCAACTTGCGCTTCTCGCCTTCGGGCTGGTACGCGGCTGATGTCGCATGGGAGGAAGATGGGCTTTCCCTGGTCGTGTACGATATGAAGACTGGTGTGAGGACCGACATCCCTTTTCCGGGCAACTATATGGACCCCAACGTTCAGGGCTCTGATGTTGTGATCCCGTTCTTTCTCTCGTGGACCTCAGACGAACTGCTGACCGTCGGCCTCGCGGATAAGGAACATGTAGGCAGCGATTCAGGTTTCGCGGTCGGTTTCCAGAAGCTCCAGTTTTACTCCCCCGATGGAACGCTGCGCCGCGAACTTGAGCACCCGGGCGCGACCATCGGTGCATGGGCTTGGACAGACAACGCGGATAAACTGGCATATACGCTGGTGTCCGTGTCAAAGGGTTCGTCCGACCCCGTGTCTCCGTGGAATTGGCAGGGTTTCTACTGTGAGCTCAAAGAGGTCTGGGTGCAGGATGCCGCTCATGAAGACCCCTACCAACTGGCTTCTCTAACCGACCAGCCCAACGCCATATCCGCGTCCATGAGCTGGACGGAAAACGACACTGCCTTGGAAATATGGTTTTACCCGGACTACTGGGAGCCCTCGGCAGATAGGCGCGGCGTACGGATCAACTTGGACGGCGAGATAACCCCTCTGTCGCAGCCTTCCAACCGCCTCGACGTCGCATGTCCGTGCGGGACCATCGGAGACACTTCGTATTACGTCCTACGCACTCAGGAAGGGTCCCGCGTCTTCGCGGTTGATACCGCGGGAAACGAGACAGTCATCTACGAGGGATCCGCTCGTGACCTGACAACGGAGGTTTACTCAGACGTGTTTCTGACGGTTGTAGGCGAGTCGCGTTGGGACATGTTAGGACATCGCGCGTATATCCTCCTCCATCAACCGCAATAGGACTCCTCTTTAGGTAGCTTGATTAGCGTCGCGGGCAATCCCTTGCAGGGTGGACTGGAGCGGCGTTTTCTCCTGTAGAGGCGCACCATCGTCCGTAACTTTACATAACCTGTTTACGATAACAACATGCCCCTATCAATCCATTGGAGGTTGAAACCCATGGACGACGCGAAAGCAACAGGCATCTTTGACCAAGTGTCGGACCGCAAGAGGATCTTAGCGGAAATCCGGTTTTGGGTGAGGATTCTGAAAGAGCATGCTCTCTTCATTCAACTTGGCCTGCCTTGCAACAGGCCCGACCTTATAGCTGAAGCCGGGAGATTCTACGACCTCTTTCAAGGGCTTCAAGACCAGGTGGAATGCGTCGCGGTGGTGGACCAGGCCCTTCTGGCTGAGCTTGTGAGGGCAGTGGAGGCCCTGATAGCCTTTAAGCATTCCCTCCTCAGGTTGATGGTTCAGTGCGAGTTGCCGGGCGCGAATCTCTATCCGCTGCTCCTGGCCCATATCACGCGAGAGGCGATTCATTTTCTCGAGTTCCTCCGGGGTATCGCGATGGCCTCGGACCCACTGGTCGCCATCCTCGCGGAGCAATCTTTTTGGCTGCGGCAGATGAAGGAGCACATCGAGTTCATCATCGGATTACTAGACCCCTCAGAAAAAGAGTTGTTGGCCCAAGCTCACGCGACTCGCGTTGAGTTCTCAAACCTCTTGGAAACCGCCCGAGACCTCGAGTCAATGGCCCTGTCCCGACCGCAGACCTTCAACGCGGTCATTCGGTTTACCGAGACGTTACTAGAGAGAGTTACTGAACTCCGGAATTTCAAGGCCACCGCTTACGAGCTAGCGGTTCTCTGCAGACTTCTGAGCGCGCTACCGACTCCCCTCTTGCTCGACCATGTCCGACGCGAGGCTGATAAGTTCCTCGACGAGCTCCGCGAAATGCTAAGAGACCTTACGCGCTGGGAGGGTTGCCCGCGTCAGAAGCAATAAGGAACTCAACAACACGCGCAACAGAACGCCCAGGCAAGGGTGCTGGACGGCCGTGTATCCGATTCGCCTCGGGTAGAGCGACCGGATGTCACCCGGCGGCAGGCCGGCGCCCTCACATGGGCTTCTTGTTCTCGTTGAGGCGGCTCACGATCTGCTGAAGTCTCCTGGCTCTGGTGCTCTCTGTTTTCGCGTCGAGATAGTGCGCCGTGTACGTCCTCCTCACCGACGGAGACATGTTTTGAAAGTTGGTAAACGCGGGCTCGTAACCCCTCAAGGCCTCGGTCAGAATGTCGATCTGTTCGTCAGATATAGGGCTCTGCTTGGGAGCGTCCCATGTCCCGGCCTTCTGCAGGTTGTTCAAAAAGTACACAGGCCTGAGCCCGCTTGAACACGTTCGCGCTCGCCGGCTGTCCCGGGCAACTCTGGAACTGCGCGACGCCCGTAAGCGGGTGCTGGATGTAGCGTTGGAGTATGCCTTCGGGTCACACGAGGGTTTCACACGCGCGTTTTCCAGCGAGTTCGGGATATCGCCAAAAAGATACCGAGAGACCGCTCCGCCGCTCAGGCTGTTCCAGCCGCGAAGTGCCTACCACACCTATCTGCGCGACAAGGGCGATAAGAAAGGAGACGATTCTGTGGAGAAAGTGCAGACAGTCTTCGTCCAGGTAATCCAGAGGCCGGCGCGCAAGTTCATCCTTCAACGAGGAATAAAGGCCGAAGACTATATGGAGTATTGCGGAGAAGTGGGCTGCGACGTCTGGGGAGTCCTGGAGAGCCTGAAGGGCGCGCTGTACGAGCCCATAGGCGCCTGGCTGCCTGA
>Ga0134102_1002526_pt1 | contig 11912 bp, 14 predicted proteins | sample 13_3_2metaG_FD_94447 | JGI IMG/M metagenome (GOLD analysis project Ga0134102, IMG submission 94447) | Switchgrass degrading microbial communities from high solid loading bioreactors in New Hampshire, USA - 13_49_3.3_201_A3 metaG | ecosystem: Engineered > Bioreactor > Semi-continuous > Anaerobic...
ATGCATAGCCCCAGGCACATCCCCATAGCGAGCCCGTTAGATTGAGCATCATCTTTCTTATCTTTCATTACATTTCACCTCAGTAAATACCATAACATTCGAACGACCTGACTATGTGAAGACTAATGATTATTCCTGTTCAACACCTGAACCGGCCGGTAAATTTTACTATTATAGTATCAGAAATCTATTTCCAAAACAAGCTTTCGTATAGCATTTATTCGTAAGAACATGTCATCAGGTTTTAGGTCCTCTATTCGTATTCGGTACATAGCATCGTATTCTATCAATGCAAATCAAACATCATATAAACTGAAGAAATTAGTTTTAGACAATCTGCAAAGACCAGCTCGGAATAATCATGGAAAAGAGGTGAGTCATAGACCGCAGCAATATCAAAAAGATCTGCGCTTAACCTTCCATTAGACTCTAATGCATCCGTAACTCTTATACGATGCACTTCACCTAAGTCTGATAGTTCATCCCATCTATATTCGGAATGCTTTGAGCTTAATCAGATTGTAAATTGCAATTTACCACGTATTTTTAAGCAAGTACTGTAATTTGTTGCTTCCATTGCTATATAACCATGAACACATATATATATACTGACAACGTAAATTGTGGAAAAATGCCTGCGATGGAAAAATAACAGCTTAACCTTTTTCATTTATGGTCTTATTCCTGTAAACCAAGTCCTCACGTGCTTTGAAACCTCGCTTTTCCCAAAAAGAGTTTCCCAGTTCATTATCTGAAAAACAACTAATGCTACTTTATTGATTCCTTCTCTCTCAAGTGCATTTATGGCTGCTTCAACTAAAGCGGTTCCGACTCCGTTTTTACGTTCTGCTTCGGCTACTGTAGTATGGTGAATATACCCCCGTCTGCCATCATTCCCGCATAGGATCGCACCGATAATCTTATTATCTTTTTCAGCCACAAAACATGTCTCAGGATTACGCCTCAAATATTTTTCGATTCCCTTCCTTGAGTCATCCAGATCATTCAGCCCTATTCCGGGTGTATTCAACCATAAATCATATACACTGTCATAATCATCGATCGTCATTTTTCTTATAAGCATTTTCGTTTCCTTCCCGGTAAAGATATATAAATCCAAATGTTCAGATATCACTTTAGAAATATTTGCTGATTATTTCACTATAAAACTTCGCTGCACCATGGATCTCCTCTTCAGTAGGATTCTCCTTATTGAGTCCTCCAATAAGCTTTCATCAGTATATCTGCGAATGGCTTGAGTCTGCCATATTGCCGTGATACGCTGAAATTATCGTGCGTTAAAATCTGACCGTTCATCTGAGTAATCAATCAATACTTTCTTGCAACTTCTGCACAGAAAAGCCGTAACAGCAGAGCCTTTCAAAAAAGAAAGTTCAGACAGTACAACTGACCCGTCATGAAATGCCGCTCTGCCAAAAAGGCGTTTCTTTTCGCCTTTTAACCATGCGATTTCCTGAGAACTTTGGATCAATCCCTTTTCCATATCATTATTGCAGTACGGACACTTCATCAAAACATCTCCTCAATAATTCATTTTTAACTCACTATCACAAGTACTCATAAACATTTGAATTGATAGAATTGACTTCAGCAAATAAGGTAATGCAAAATCAGCAGCATTGCCAGAAAAATCAGATTGAGTAAGGTAAACAATCCAAGATAAGCTGTATTCCGCTTACCGGCTGTCGTTCCATAATATTTGAATGAAATCAGGCTCGCCATAGAGGCAATGATCGTACCAAGGCCGCCTAAGTTAGTGCCTACAACCAATTGTGATATATTATCCGTAAATCCGGAAAGGAGAATTGCCGCAGGAACATTACTGATGAACTGGCTGGCAAATACTGATGTAAGCAACTCTCTTCCATGTATGATGCTTTTCAACCAGAGATTGATCTCCGGAATACGCTTCATATTACCGATAAATACAAATAAAAAAACGAATGTAAGCAGCAGAGCATAATCGGGTTTTCGCAGGACCTTACGATCCATCACGAAAACAACTGCCAGAATCACTGCTCCTATAATATAGACTGATATTATGTGAGCAATGCTTGTCAAGGCAAACAGGAAAAGCAAGAGATAGATAAAAGCTCTCCCTTTTTCCGTTGCCGTAAGAGTATGATGTGATTCCACCCTCAGGGCAGCTGGCTTCCCGTCTATCAGTATTATACAAGCACCTAATAATCCGATGAGTGAAACCATAGTATAAGGCAGCATCAATAAAATGAAATCGCCCAGACCCATACCGCTCAAAGAATAAAGATATAAGTTCTGCGGATTGCCTATAGGTGTCAGCATACTGCCCAAATTGGCAGCAATGGTCTGCAATACAATAACCCGGATCAGATATTTCTCTAAGCCGGCCATAATAAGCACATCAATGGTAAACGGCACAAAAGCGATGAGTGCGACATCGTTTGTTATAGCCATGCTGAATACGAAACACAGCAAAACCAGGACTATTGATAAACTTCGCTTATTACTCGTCCTGCCCAGCATCCAGCTCCCTATCATCGTAAATATACCAAGGCTTCGCAGTCCCGCCATAACGATCATCAAACTGAGTAAGATGGTCAATGTGTGAAAATCTATATAACTGATATAATTATTGTCCAATGGAACAATTGCCATGGATATAAGGGCCAGCAAAAAAGATATGCATAGCACAACTTCTTTTTTTATATAATGCAAGATCGATTTCATCAAATTGATGCTCCTTGATTATATAAATGCACTTTTAGCGCTTTCTTTGCTGCTGCAGTAATACAGCAAATTTGATACATTTCACCATTCATCAGTTATAACTCCTTTAGCATCATATAAATCTTAGTATTCCATTACGATTTATCTTTTCTATAAACTTGACACGACCGGCTAAGTATCTTCCGCATTTATATGTACTTTTCCATGAAACCTACGGTAAACGGAAGATGATCGAACTTCTTTGCAAAAAGATGATTAAAGCCATTTTTCAGATACCAGTCTTTTAATATTTTGTTTTCTTCTATGATTTCTATCTTGATCTTACCACACCCCAATTCTTTTGCTCTCTTTTCGCAATAATCAAGCAGGTTCTTACCGTACCCTTTATGACGGTAATCAGGTAATACTGACAGGTTATGCAGTTCAGCAGCATTATTTTCATCAATCGACATAGACACATACCCAACAAGTTTCTCTTGATCATACAAGCCAAACATTTGATATCCTTCCGCAAACCGCTTTTGCAATGTATCTATTTTCATGAAGCTGGGATGCCTTGGGCAGTTTTGCTCTGTCAGATTAAATTCTTTAGCCACTGTTGCAAAGCTTTCGTTTATTACCCTTAAGCAATCCTGCAGGTCATTTATACCAATTGGCCTGATCTTCTCCATTTTATACATCCTTTCCATACATAAGATGCTTTCTTTACATCATATGACCTTAATAATCATCACGGTTGCACTTTGAACCTTTCTCCATGCAAACTATCAATACATACCTATAAAGATTTGAACTATTTCTTTAGCTGTATTACCAATAAAGGCAAGATTATCTGATATTGAAAATTTCCTGACTATTCGTGATTCTGCCCCATCCTTATCACCCACACAAAAATGGGCAGTCTTTTTCATATCACTGATATAGCATTTTCTAACATGAACGCAATCAGCATTCCTTTTACCTGAATCATAACATAATTAACCGGTTTACTAAAGGTCAAATTTGAATGATATTATATTGATCTATCCTATAAGGACAGTTGAATATGTTTCCTCGAACAATAAAAAAGAAGGGTTTCCAGCCATTATCAACTTAGGCTAAACAGCCAAAGGTAAAGAAAATGTCTGGAAACCCTTTATTAACATTAAATTTGAGCGGTCTATATCTATGTATCAGCCCTTAGCAATGCTACGCACTCAACGTAACTCGAGTCAATGAATTAATGCCTGATATACACTATTGGAACCATCTTTTCATGGGGAACATGTCAGTCTACCAATCATATTTCCAACTGGTACACGATTTATTTCGCGTAACTCAAGTCTTTCCAGTCTCCGGTTTTGCCCAAAGTTTTATAATTATGTGTATAATATTGACCCTCTCCGATCCACATTACAGGAGCGGCCATACGTAACCGATCATCTGCACTTATTGACTTATCTATTAGATCTTTTGCAACTAATGTATTGCGGATTTTACACAGAAAAACCTCGCTGCCATCCAGCGGTATTGAGTGCTTGACTTCTAGCTCAAATACCCACGGACTGTTCTTTAATACCGGAACATCCAATACCGCCCCTCTTTCGACTTCAATTGGAATATTCATTTTTCCGTTAGTATATCCTTCCGTGTTTCCCAAATAGTCCGCAAGTTGCAGCATAGATTCGCTTACAAGGTTAGCAGAAAACACTTTGTTTGTCTTGATGCGATCTTTCGTTAGTTTTTCGCCGCCGATGCAGGCCATGACCCCCAATTCGCCATCCCAGCAATAACTAAACCAACAGAACAGACCGAAGTTCGGTGTTCCGTCCTCTTTGTATGTGCCATACAGAAACAATGTCTGAGGGCAGAAATTATTATGCGGGCCGAAAGATATTTTTTCCACTATTTTTATGCTCCTTCCTTTTCAAGATTTTCGATGATCCGTCTTAGTTGGTTCTCAAAAGCGGTTATTTCATCATCCGTAAAGCCATCATAAAATATTTCGCTCATTTTATCCGATACAGAGTCATACTTTTCACGGTATGTTTTTGTCTTTTCAGTCACCGATATTAATGTCTGCCTGCGGTTACTTTTATCGGGCATTCTTTCTATCAAACCGGCTGCTTCCATGCGGTCGAGCATACTGGTAAGTGTCGTTTTAGCCAATGATGTCAACCGACCTATCTCTGTGATCGTTAACTGTCCATGTTCCCACAACACGTAAAGTATTCGGCCCTGCGCACCGTTAAAAATGTCGACGCCACTATCTTTTAACAGTTTCTCAAAAACTCTTCCGCTAAGATGCTGAATTCGGGACAAAAGGAAGCCTCCATACGTCTTCGTCATAATCACCTCTCAAAAACAATAGTTCTATATAGTATTATACTATATAGAACTATTATTATCAATATCAAATTTTACTTATTCAACACGTGTAAAAACACAAGTTAATGGAACTTGTTGCCTTTTCCCTTAATATCAATATTCTCTTAAGAATACGTTATCGGGAATAATCAAACAGTTCGATGCGTTCGCCTGCAGGGCCTTTGAAGAATATGTTCTTTACTCCGTTAGGGAAGAAGTCAGCCATGCGATTTATATTCTCAGATTCGAACTCCACGCCGGCGGCTTTTAATTCTTCCACCAAAGCCTCAATTCCCATGACCTCCAATGCTATATGATCCACTGTTCCGGGGACCGGTACCGGACCTCTTTGGATGAATTCAATCACACAACCGCCGTTTTCCACAAAGCACAGTGTCATCTGGCCCAACTTTTTCTCATAGAAATGGCGAAATCCAAGTTTCTCAACATAAAACTCAGCACATTTTTTAGGATCCTCCGCCATAATTCCGATGTGTGCAAGGCCTTTTACAATATAATTGCTCATGCTTCTTTCTCCTTTTATATACTTTTTGGATCGCAGACAGCGACCGTCAGACATGTTTACTAATTAAAAATTACTCCTATTAGTTCATCTTTTCAAGTATTTTTTACGCCAAACTTTCACAGTTTACTCCCGTCACGAAAGTTTGCCTGTTCAAATCTCTTCAGACTGTTGGCAACCAGCCGGTAACCTTTTTTACTTGCTAAACCTCATAATTTGTCTTGCTATATTTCTCCTGGTCAGTATAATATTGTCTATGTGTCTCTTCACGGCCACTATGCCTGAAACATATAGATAAGGAGGATGTATGACGGCTTGTCATACGCATTTTAATGGATAAGAAATTGAAAGTCATCGCCGGAGTTATAGCTGCAGGAGTCGTTGTAGGTGGTGCCATCGGTATAAGCCGCTCGATCCGCAATTCTGACCCTCAACAAACCCCGGACTCATACCTGGTCGATAACATCAGGTCTGAAAAAGCATTTGAGCTCCCCGGAAACCTTGAGCAGTACCTCGGTAAAACGATCGATGTATTGTCAACCGCAGTCGGAGCTGAGCCGGATGTAACCATGTACGGTGAAGGCCAGTTCGGGTATCCCGAGTTTGCATTTTTCGAATATGAATGGGAGCGCTCCTTCTATGGCTCATTGACTGTCGATCCCATACTCAGCAAGGGGATCCACGATTCGACACTCTACATATCAAGCATATCTATAGGTCTGCCGTATGAAAATATTGCGGGATTGGAAAAGAATGATGACGCGGAAACCGTCAAAAGCAAGATCGTTCATTGCGGATTAAGCTATGAAGTCGTTGACGATCATATCGATTTTGAGTATGGGCGTTATAAATATTCCGTGTATATGTACGGAGAGAACAACACTGCCGATCAAATAATGATGGAGATCCTTCCGGCCCATAGACGGGATGAGGAAACGTTCAACAGATATGTTGAAAAACTCACAGGAGGCTATATCCTCGATAACGGAGATTATCTTGTTATCACCGAAGATGGGCTTATCCAGATATTCCGCAACTCGAACGGATTGTGTTATATATCGTCCTCAAAAGGGACTCTGGAAGAAACGGAAGAAGGCATCCTTTATACGTCGGATACCGGCAGGACTAAGTACCTTATCCATGGCGACGGCAGTATCATGCAGCTGCCCGTTCCCCCGTCCGAAAGCGACAGTCAAACGCTTGAACAAGGCCAAACCAGTCAGCCTGAAGTACAAGCACCGGCAGAAAAATCTGCGTTGGACAAGTACAAAGATGCTGTACGTGTATACATGCCTTATGCGCTTGACAAGTTCGATTACGTCTCAAAAAGATTTTACAGCGTAGCCGATTTAACTCACGACGGTATCCCTGAACTATATACGATACACAACAAATCATCCCCCAACACATACGGCAACGCAGAACTGAAGATTTTTACTCTAAAAGACGGTGAAGTTAAATTCCTGGAATCGTTCATCGTCTCAGAACCCAGGGTCTCGGGCGGCACCGAATTTACGAATTATTATATGACGGTCATTCCGGGGGAAGGTGCTTACCTGATAGAAGACAGGGTCAATACGCGGCTCGGAACCGGTCATTATGTCATTGTATTTTATCTGAACGGGGACGGCAGCCTGAATATTGTCGACAGCGTAGAATTCGCCTACCCTAACACTGATTTGGAATGCGGTTATGGTATCACCGATTTCCCAAGGGCACAGGAACTGCTCGAGAAGTACAGTGTTTGCTATGACAACCTTCTCTTCGGTCTTGATCATAATCACAGGCTTTACTTTGGTAACACTTATGCCTCAAGCGGAGACTCCTACCAGTACTTGCAGTATCTCATTTCGGGCGAAAAAGACGACGAGATCAAGTATGTATTGACAGGCGAGCTACCCTAAGTACTTAGTCCTGCATATCAAAGTCAGATCGACATAAAATCGCGTATCGGTCATCCTTTAACAAGATGCCGGATACGCGATTTTTACAGTGATTAATTCGTCAGACAACACCTGCTGCTTCAGGACTAAAAATGCAATCGACATTAAATTATATATAAACAACCGCAGCAGAAGTCGCATTGTCAGGCCAATTCACGGGCAAACAGATATCTCAACTAAGTTCTCTTACTTTAGCATGCTTTCTCGGAGGTATCCTATGATACTTTACATCCGGATATCCGATAACAAGACAGGCGACGGGCTTTTCCTGTTTCCCGAGGGAGAGTATTTTCTTAACTTTCCTGTTAATCTTGGCATTTATAACTGTAAAGCCGCTGTACAAAACTCCGAGTCCCATGCTTTCCGCCTGAACTTCCATATGCGCTGCCGCAAGAGCACCGTTCACATTGCCGCCAAATGTGCTTTTCATTTCGGAGACAAGTATAGCCACCGGTGCATTAAAGAAAAAGAAATGGTCATCGATTACAACATCCCTTGCATAGGAAGAAAACGGTTTTGCCAGGCGAATAAGCTTCCTGAAAAAGTCCACGCCTGCTTTCTCAATCTCTGCCAGCTTTTCTCCTGATATGACCGTAAAGGTTACATTCTGGGAATTTGATGCCGTAGCAGTATATCGGCCTGCTTCAATGATTTTATGTATCTGTTCCGCCGTCACAGGCTGATTTTTGAAACGACGGATCGAGCGTCTTGATTTCATTGCCAGGAGCATTTCATCTTCATCAAATCGTGTAAAGGATCCTATCCTGTCACAATTGCTGCAGTCATACTCCGGCATGGATACAGCTCCCGTCGGACAAATCGCATAGCAATGTCCGCACTCGATGCAACCTGATTCTTTAGATTTCGGTTTCCCGTTTTCAAGGTACAGGTTACCCGCGCAGCAATCCTCCACACATTTGCCACAGCCTATGCACTTTTCTTCATCAAATAATACGTGACTCAATATCTGACACCTCCCATAAATACCTCCTGTTCATATTGTTATATATGCATCTTCTAATTAGCCTTATCCTCATGATAAGGAGTAATGAGTTAAACTGATTATTCTTAGATCACTTTGTACATAAACAGAACATGCTCCCCATCACAGAAACCATTTTTTCTATAAAAAATCGGTGCCGGCGTATAACGATTTGTATTTAAAGTAAATCCAGCTAATCCTTTTTTCTTTATGTAACCTTCAACCGTATTCAAAAGAGCGGTTCCGTATCCCTTCCTTTGTTGTTCAGGTGATACAAACATTTCCTCAACAAAAATTTCGTTGTTATTCCACCATGTTTTTTCACGACAAAGTATCGCACCTTTTACTTCATTATCAACTAACAAGGTAAAGCCAATAAAATTTCTATAATCGATAATTTCTTTGAGATATTCCTTTGCTTTCTCAAAAGACCAAAGGCATTGCCACGTTTCATTATTGTAGACTGACATGAGTATTCTTGCGCATGGCTCTAAGTCCGATTCCTCAAATTTCCTTATCATTTTAACTCCACTTTTGCTGCATCAACTCAGATGCTGTTCATTTCATGCACCGTTTTTGCATATATGTTTCCATGTACGCATTTTTGCCCTTCAGGTCGAGCAGACAACTTGGGTGTAATTCCGAAAATCCGCTTAAGTAAATGTTTGCTGCTTTGACATCAATACTACCGTCTCAACGTGGAACGAGCCAATTAGATTGATGTCTTGGGCTGATTTTTGAACCTTGCGTTTGCGGGAACATATCAATGGGTTTTTGGCTATTTTTGAAAAAACCGAGGTATGAGGGAACATATCAATTATAGACAAAGGTACCTGAAGTAAATATTCTCTTTTCACTTATTCTCTATAATAAGCGTTATTGAGATGATTTAATTATTTATTTTTTCGCTCCCAGGATTGCATTTTTATAGAGTATATATTTTTCATTCTTCAAAATCTTGTTGATTGAGCTATTATGCTATCTGTAATTGCCTGCCCTGTCAGAGAATCCCTCATCTTCCAGATTATTGCTATATGCCGCTTGCTGGATCCATATGTAAGGCAAGTACGACATATCACTCAGTAAATGACTTTTTATACTTGGGCAAAACCAATTTCCAGAAAACAAAACCATTAATAAGCAATAGTACACCGAAACTTACCCGTGCAATCCATTCCGGAACTAACAGGGCAATGCCATTCATATCACCACCACCAAAAAATCCACACAGTAAACTTAAATACAGCGGATCGATAAGCAGCATTGAGATTGTGACATAGTACATACAGGCTTTGAATACTTTGGATTTTGCTGTGCAAATCTTATCCGTTGCAGCAACCAACCCATAGGCTGCTATCAGAGTAGCAACTGCCCCCACAAGGCAGAAGATACCAAGCTGTGTGTCGCTCATTCGTTCGGCATATACATCAATCTGCAAACCAAGTCCCAAAAAATTAATTTGCTTAAATGTACCAATGAATAGAGCGTAAATCAAATGTGCTCCCTCGTGAATGATATTGTAAGCGGCTACTGCTGAAAGCACTCCGAAATATTGTCTTGTCCGTTTGCTCATTGTTTCCTCCTTTAACCTCATCAACAAATTCAAATCTCTTACTCTTAATACGAAAACAGTATTCATGTATGATATACTTTTTTTCGCTGATGAAATATCCGTAAACGGTTCATTATAGCCATAAAAACAATCCCTAAAAATAATATCCACTCAAGATATCTACCAAATAACAGATAGAAACTTTTTACATTCTTTATCTCAATGTTTTGTGCTATGCTGCCCTTTTTACCATATCCAAGTTCTGCAATAATCCTGCCATTGTGATCAATAATCTGGGATATTCCATCCTCATTTGATACAACAATAGGGACCGCACACTCTGCAGCTTTCATTACAGGAAAATACCTATGAATATTATGATAGATAGAGTCAAAGCCACTATCATTAAAAGGTGCTAAAATTATCTGGGCTCCGTTATTTTTAAGTTGCTCTACTGTTTTAGCATTTATATCATAGCAAATTGATACTCCTATTTTCCCAAATTGTGTTTCATATACATCATAATCTTTTCCCTTTGAATAATTCCTGGACTCACTAAAAGGCACCAGATTTCTTTTCCTGCTTATTCCTACAATTTTCCCATCATTAAGCAGTAAGGCAGAAATAAACCTTTCATCCTTACTTTTTGTAACACTGTTTCCTTCAGTAACAGTAAATAAGGCGAGACCACCTAATTGTTTAGATGCATCAATAATATTTTTCCTGAATGTTTGATCAACTTTATTCTCTGTATCATAGATCCCCAGTTCAATCTCGGGGAATACGGTAATATCTGCATCTGTAAATTCAGCAAGTCTCATATAGTATTGAAACTTTTGGTTTATGTAATCTTCGTAATCCGTATTACCTGATGGTGAAGTATAGCTGCCCTGTATGCTTGCAACCGACACTTCTTCCAATATCTCAGTATCAGCTGATAAATCCATTAAGTTCGGTAATAAAATTAATAATGCACATATTGTAAGAACAATACCACTTGATCTAATACTTTTAAAATCACATAACACCTTTGCAGCTGCAGATAATAGCAATGTAACGAGCAATAGAACCACGCGGCCACCAAAAACAGTTGCTGCTTTAATTATAAAACTATGGGTTGACAAAGGTGACAAGACAGGTATCATATGGATGAAGCTAATTGCCGGTATATTCTGAAATATAAAATCAAATGAAAAAAAGAACGCTGGTATTACAAAAAAATTTATGGCTTTTTTCACTACAATTAATCAATATTCTATACAAAGTCCTTGCAAACAAATCTCCCAGAAGAACAGCCAATACAATTCCCAAATAATATGGAAACACATTATTCCATATGCTAATGGCAAGCATAAGAAAATATGGCGCCAAAAAACAATATATATTTATCCTGGTAATATACCCCCGTAAAATGAGATAAGAAGCCAATATAATTCCAATGTAAAACAGAAATGCCGCAAAAGGCAGAACATTTCCAGCTATAAGCATAATCCCTGAAATCAAATATAGAATGGGAATAATTGCGTATTTAAGTATTCTACTTTTCTTCTTGAAGCTATGCTGCTCATATATTGACATATTAATACCTCCCTTCATATAATGACTTTAGTCATATTATACTATAATTTACCCTGATTGTAATATTATTTGACACATATGTTAGCAAGACCATTCTTTATTTAATGAAGATAAGAATGATATAATTGTCGCAAGTATAAGTCAAGTCCAAAATAGTGTGTAAATTACCTCGGTTATCAAACGGTAGCTAATGAGACAATAGCCTAAGCGTTTATGCCGCGAAAGCTGTTGACGATGAGAACATGGCATGTTAGGCTGTTG
>Ga0134102_1002560_pt1 | contig 11775 bp, 9 predicted proteins | sample 13_3_2metaG_FD_94447 | JGI IMG/M metagenome (GOLD analysis project Ga0134102, IMG submission 94447) | Switchgrass degrading microbial communities from high solid loading bioreactors in New Hampshire, USA - 13_49_3.3_201_A3 metaG | ecosystem: Engineered > Bioreactor > Semi-continuous > Anaerobic >...
AACCTCCACATGGTGGATTGGGAGCGGCCACACTCCCACCATGTATCATTGGTTCTGACTGATGCTTTTTCAATGGGTTTCCATTGCACGAAGTCCGGGTTATTCACGCGAAACTTGAGCTAGTGGAGGATTTTACAACCGGCCGTAACAGTGGTTCTGGTTGCTCTACGAGCACCCCGGAGCCGTCTGATTCGAGTTGCTGCTCCCCGGCAGCTCTTGCGGATCGCTCGGCCGCCTCTAGGGTTTGCTGTGGCTAGTCATCGGCCCCTGTTTGCCGCGTCCATGGTTGCGCTCTCGCTCCTGGGCGATTCGTTTCCGCATCCCGTCCTTCCGGTCTTCTATCCCGACGCCCGAATCCGCCTGGTTGCGGTGGGATGGCTACTCGGCTTGTGGGGGCTCGTCGGCGGTATCATGGCCCTGGGTATGTTGTTCGACCGGACGCAGGGTTAGCACCCCAAGATGGCCTCGCAAAGGAACTCCACAACATCTTCGTGAAGTACCACGCAGTGGCAACACGGAGATGGGACTGGACTCCGACTAGCATATGAGACAGTGCATCGCCTGCACCGCGAGATGGCCATGAGACGGAGAGGCCGATCGAGCGGGAACTCAACCTGAAGTCCGCCTGCCCCTGCGCGCAGGTCGCCGGACTCCCGACTTGGCGGGTGCACGCGTCTTTCGGGGCCACACGGGTGAAGGGGTGGCCCTGACCCCGACAAGCAAAACAGGCGACGGCGCTCGTCCCCGATCGGAGGGGGAGCGCCGTCGCTTTGCTCTGCTCTAACCCATTGCCCTGTCCCATCCCTTGCTGCCCGGGTCGACCGCAAGCATGGGGCCTTTGTGGTCACGGGTGAACGATAGGAATCGTGAGCGCCAAGGGTCAGGACACTAGTGACAAGTGACAGATTCTATTTTGCGGTGGCAGAAACTATTGGACGGTGACAGTTACTATTTGGCGTCCACAAAGGGGATGCCGCCTGTCGCGCACTTCACTCCACCGTCACGCTCTTGGCCAGGTTCCGGGGTTTGTCGACGTCGGTGCCGCGGGCGGTCGCGGCGTAGTACGCCAGCAGCTGCAGCGGCACCGCCGCCAGGGCGGGCATGAGGTACCGGTGCGTACGGGGCAGGGAGAAGAGCCGGTCGCAGTGCCGGGCTGTCTCCTCGTCGCCCTCCTGCGCCAGGCCCAGTACGAAGGCCCCGCGGGCCCGGGTCTCTTGGATGTTGGCCGCCGTCTTCTCCACCAGCGCCGACAGCGTGTTCAGGGCCACCACCGGCACCCCGTCGGTGATCAGGGCCAGCGTGCCGTGCTTCAGCTCGCCCGCCGCGTAGGCCTCGGCGTGGATGTAGCTGATCTCCTTCAGCTTCAGCTGCCCCTCCAGGGCCACCGCGTAGTCCAGGTTCCGGCCGATGAAGAAGACGTGCTCGTGCCGGGCCAGCTCCTGCGCGGCCGCCTTCACCGCCTCCTCCAGGGCCAGCACCTCCTCCATCTGCCCGGGCAGCCGACGCAGGCCTTCGACCAGCGCCGCCGCCTCGGCCGGGTCGATGCGGCCATTCTGCTGCCCCAGCCAGATGGCCAGCAGGGTGAGGACAGCCAGCTGCGTGGTGTAGGCCTTGGTAGAAGCCACCGCGATTTCGGGTCCCGCCCAGGTGTACAGCACCCAGTCCGCCTCGCGGGCCACCGTGGAGCCCACCACGTTGGTCACCGCCAGGATGCGCGCACCCCGGCTCCGGGCCTCCCGCAGCGCCGCCAGCGTGTCGGCGGTTTCACCGGACTGCGAGACCGCGACGAAGAGCGTGCGGTCGTCCACCATGGGCTCCCGGTAACGGTACTCCGAAGCCAGGTCCCACTCGACGGGAATGCGGGCCAGCCGCTCGATCAGGTACTTGCCCACGAGCCCTGCGTTCGCCGCCGTGCCACAGGCGACCACGGCCACCTTGCTGAGCCGCTGTACGTCGGCCGCATTCAGCCCCAGTTCCGGGAGCAGCACCCGGCCCTCCGCCGGGTCCAGCCGGCCCGAGAGCGTGTCGCGCAAAGCGCGTGGCTGCTCGTGGATCTCCTTGAGCATGAAGTGGGCATAGCCGCCCCGCTCGGCCTGGCCGGGATCCCAGTCCACGTGGGTGATCCGGGGCTCCACCGGCTCCCCGGCCACGGTCGTGATGGTGACGCTCTCCCGGGTGAGCACGGCCAGCCACCCCTCCTCCATCACGATCACCCGCCGGGTGTAGGGCAGCAGGGCGGGGATGTCCGAGGCCAGGAAGGTCTCCCCCTCCCCGAGCCCGATCACCAGGGGGGAGGCGACCTTGACGGCCACGATCTTCCCGGGCTCGTCCTGGCAGACCACCGCCAGGGCGTACGCCCCGCGCAGCAGCGGCACCACCCGGCGCACCGCCGCCACCACGTCGCCGTCGTAGTGGGCGGCGATGAGGTGGGGAATCACCTCGGTGTCGGTATCGGAGCGGAACGCATACCCCCGCCCCTGCAGATCCGCCTTCAGCTGGGCGTAGTTCTCGATGATGCCGTTGTGCACCACGGCGAACCGGCCCGACGCGTCCGTGTGGGGGTGGGCATTCTCGTCCGACGGCCGCCCGTGGGTCGCCCAGCGGGTGTGGCCGATGCCCACGTGGCCACCGGCCGGGATCCCGCCCAGGGCGGCCTCCACCTCGCTCAGTCTCCCCTTCCGTTTCACCACCCGGGTCGCGCCCGCCGCGATGACGGCCACACCTGCGGAATCGTATCCCCGGTACTCCAGACGCTTCAGTCCGTCGATCAAGATGGGCAGGGCCTCTCGCCCGCCGACATAGCCAACAATGCCACACATGGCGCTTTTCCTCCTTGAGCAGACGAAAAAGGGCCGTGTCCGCCCAACCCACGGGGGCTCGCCCCGCAGGCCACCGTCTGGACACGGCCAACAGACAACAGGATGCCCGGGACGGTCACTGCCCGTCCGCGGCCTCACCTGGCCCCTTTGTCTCCGGGATCGCTCCCGGCCTTTGTAGAGCCGTTTACGGTCGTGAGCAACCGGGGGTCACCCGCCGAATACTCCGAGATCCCCCACCTCGTCAACTTGCGGCCAACCCGGCCGCAAGTCCAGGCGCTTGCATGGATGGCACGTGTCCCTATGCGCTTTTGCAAACCGCAAGTCGGTGTGTCTGCCTTCCTCCCTCCCTTCTTCCCCAGATGTACGGAGCAGGCAGAAGACCTGTGCGCGCCGGGTGCCGGCGTGCCCGGCGTCCGGCCTTTCTACCCGCCGCCATACAATATGACCGGTTCGACCTGGTACAGGTTCCACGCCTCCAGGTCAGCCCGGCTCACGGGCTCAGACCAGACAAAGCCGTCCAGCTCCGCCGGACGCCCGTCCACTCGCAGCAGCACCGCGTCGACCCCGGGGATTTCGGTGAGCGTGTAGACCAGGCTGGCCATCACGGCGTCAGCCGCTTCCCCGCGCACCGCCTCCACCTCGGGAGAAAGCTCCACCACCGCCACGCCGCCCACCAGGTCGGGGGCACCCGCGGTGGTGCCGGGCGGGAACTCCCCGTAGAACCCCACCTCCAGCGGCGGATGGAGCAGGTGCTCCAGCGCGTCCGCCACCGGGGTGGCGGTGGCCGGCACCTTGATCTGCACCGGCTGCAGGGTCAGGCCGCCGGTCTGATCATCCAGGTAGTACACGGTAAGGAACGTCGTCTCCGCCGCGCCGCCGGAGCGGTCGATGGCAGACCGGCTGGCGGCGGGAGCCCATCCCTGCGCATAGGCCTCAGCCCATGCACCGGCTTCGGCCGCAGCGTCGGTTCCGGCCGCCGCGGCTTCCACCGGCAGGGGCTGCTGGTCCCCAGTCGACTGGGTGGAAGCGGTCTCGCTTTCCTCACCGGCCTGTGCGGGTGAGGCTGCCTCAGCCGACGCCTCCCCCGCCACGCCCGCCTCCGACGCAGACGCAGCGGCGGGCGCCGGCGCCTGCTCGTCCTTCGTCACCCAGTAGCCCAGCGCCAGGAGGAGGAGTACCCCCAGGAGCACCGGTGCGAGCGGGCTGGCCAGAGCCTGGCGGCCGCCATTCGAACGGCGCGCGCGGCTGCGGGCGCCGCGTTTCACGCGGGCGCCCGTCGCAGAACGTCGTTTCGCCTTGCTCGCCTTACCGGAGTTCAGCGCGGACCACCTCCCCGATGGCCGCGGCCAGGCTGCGGAGCTGGTCCATGTCGGGCCCCTCCAGCATCACCCGGATCAGCGGCTCGGTGCCCGAGGCGCGCACCAGCACGCGGCCACGGCCCGCCAGCGCCGCCTCGGCCTCCGCCACGGCAGCCCGGATGGCCGGGTTCTCCTCCCAGCCCTCCTTGCGACTCACCCGCACGTTCTCCAGCCACTGGGGCAGGCGCTGCCACTGGTTCGCCAGCGCCGAGAGGGGCTGGCCCTCACGGGCGACCACGGAGAGCAGCTGCACGGCGGTGAGGATGCCGTCGCCGGTGGTGGCGAGCGCACCGAAGATCACGTGGCCTGACTGCTCGCCGCCCAGCGTGTAGCCGCCCTTCAGCATCTCCTCCAGCACGTACCGGTCGCCCACCTTGGTCCGCAGCAGGCGGAGGCCGTGTTCGCGGAGGAAGAGTTCCAGGCCCATGTTCGACATCACGGTGGCCACCACGGTATCGCCGGGCAGGAGGCCGCGCCGCTTCAGGTCCAGCGCGCAGATGGACATGATCTGGTCGCCGTCCACCAGCTGGCCCCGCTCGTCCACGGCCATGCAGCGGTCGGCGTCGCCGTCGTGGGCGATGCCCGCGTGCGCCTTGTGCGCCAGCACCGCCTGCTGCAGGGCCTCGGGGTGGGTGGAGCCGCAGCCGTCGTTGATGTTGATGCCGTCCGGCGCGGTGTTGAGCGGAATCACCTCCGCACCCAACCGCCGCAGCACCTCGGGGGCCAGACGGTAGGCGGCGCCATGGCCGCAGTCCACCACCACGCGCATCCCACGGAGCGGGCTCCCGGTGGCCACGAGGTGCTGGATGTAAGCCGCAACCTCAGCCTCGCTGGTGCGGATGGTGCCCAGATCCGCCCCCGTCGGGCGGGGCATCGTATCGGTGGTCGAGCGCACCAGCGCCTCCAGTTCGTCCTCCACGGCGTCGGGCAACTTGTACCCGTCGCGGGAGAAGAACTTGATGCCGTTGTCGGGAGCCGGATTGTGCGAGGCCGAAATCATCACGCCGAAGTCGGCCTGCATGTGCGTCGTGATGAACGCGACACCGGGCGTCGTCACCACGCCCAGGTCCACCACGTCGCCGCCGGCGGAACAGATGCCGGCGGAAAGCGCCGCGGCCAGCATGGGGCCGGAGCGCCGGGTATCGCGGCCGATTACCGCCACCGGGCGTTGGCCCGCGTCCCTGCGGGCCAGGGTGGCCGCCGCCCGGCCCAGCGCAAAGGCGAGTTCGGGGGAGAGATCGGGAGTGTTGGCCACACCGCGTACACCGTCAGTTCCGAACATCCTGGGCATTCAGCCCGCCCCTTTCTAGTCAGTTTCTACCGGAGGAGCAGAGATGGTCACTTCGACCACCGCCGGGTCGATGGCCGACTCGACGATTTCGGGCGGGTACGTCACCTTCACCGGCAGCCGGTGGGTGCCCGGCCCGAGCCCGCCCACGTCCACGAAGGCGCCCACGGCGCTCGCGTCCAGCGGGTGGATCAGCGTATAGCGGCCCGTCAGCCGCACCTGGACGGTGGGATGGCTGAGGGCAACCTCGAAGCCCTCGGGGGCGTTCTGCACCATGATGGGCACGGCGCCGAACACCTTCTCCGCGGTGAGCTCGCGGATCGTAACGGTGACCTCCACCGAGGTCTGCGCCACGCTGGTCCCTTCGGGTGCGATCAGCCGGGCCACCGTGGTGAAGCTCTGCGTCTGGCCGGTAAGGTCCACCGGCTCCGTCAGCACCGTGGAGACCGCGGGCAGGGTGCCGTCCAGGCTGGCCGAGCGGATGGTGACGGTCTCGGGGGAGACGCTGAGGCCGCCCAGCTCAAACCCGGCGGGCAACTCGCCGGTGGTCTGGGGCTGCACCGTCACCCGCTTGCCCGGCGGCAGCTCCTCCCACGTGATCACCACGTCCGCGTAATGCTCTGCCAGCTTCTCCACCGGCTGCATCACCGCGTCGACCAGGCGGACGGGCTTCTGCAGCCGCATGCTCGACTGCGTGAGCTTTCCGTCTTCCAGGGGCGGCTCCAGGTCAGAGCTCTGCAGGGAGACCACCGCCGTGCGCACCAGCCCCAGGTAGTCCGACCGGCCCGACACGGAAATGGTTTCGCGCACGGGCCGGGCGGTGTACCGGAACTCCCGGTCGCCCACGGCGACGATGCCGGAATCGGGGGTGACCATCACCGGGACCGTGATGGTGCGGTTCTCCACCAGCGTCACGGTCACGGTGGGCGGGGTGGCCCGGTACTCCAGCTGCCCCCGGTAACGCTCGGGGCCCGATACCTGCACCCGCACCTCCTGGGCGCGGCCGGGCTGCTGCACGGTGCTGTAGTCGACCCACGCGTGCAGGTCGTCGGCGGTCAGCGAGGAGACCAGGAGGTTCGGCCCGGTCACCCGCACCTCCACCTCGGTCTCCAGGTCCAGCCTGCCCTCGTAGACCTCCCACTCGGGGTGCGAGATCACCTCCAGCGGCACGTCGAACGAGACCGAGGTCACCTTATTGTAATCCTGTACCACCATCGCCCAGAGCAGGACGGCGGCAACCACCGCCAGGGCCTTCAGCCAGAAGTCCTGTTTCACGAGGGAGAGCAGCCGCTTGATCATGACGAAGACCCCCAGCCGAAAAGCCCCCGCACGCTGCTTGGCCGCTTGCCGCGGTCCATCAGCTTGAGCAGTATCTCCCGCAGGGATTTCTCGTCCAGATTTCGGGTCAGCCCGCCCTGATAGGCCACCGAGATGATGCCCGTCTCCTCGGAGACGATCACCACGACGCAGTCGGTCTGCTCCGTGATGCCGACCCCCGAGCGGTGGCGGGTGCCCAGGTCATGCGAGAGGACGGTGGACTCGGCCAGGGGCAGCCAGCAGGCCGCCGCAGCCACCCGGTTGTTCTGGATGATGGCAGCGCCGTCGTGGAGGGGGGTCTTTTCCACGAAGATATTGACCAGAAGCTCGGCGGAGACCAGGGCATCCAGCTTGATGCCGGAGTCGATGTACTCCTTGAGGCCCGTCTCCCGCGCAAGCACAATCAGGGCGCCCGTCTTGTTGCGCCCCAGGATCTCCGCGGCGCGCACCACCTGGTCGATGGTGCGCCGCATCTCCGCGTCCTGTTCCTCGTCGGATCGCAGGCTCGCCTTGATCAGGCGGCCCCGGCCGAGGTGCTCCAGGGCGCGCCGCAGCTCGGGCTGGAAGATGATCGGCAGCGCCACCGATGCCGCGATGAAGACGTTCTCCAGGATGAACTGGATCGTATACAGGCGAAGCCACTCAGCAACCTGGAGCGCAACCACGAGCGTGATCACGCCGTTGATGAGGGGCACGGCCCTGGTGCCGCGAATCAGGGAGAACAGCTTGTAAAAGATGTACGCCACCAGGGAGATGTCGAGAATGGTACGGAAAAAGTCCCAGGGGGAGCGCATCCCAACGGCTGCCATGAAGTTGGCGATATGGTCGAGGTTTACGGCGACCACCCCCTCGTGGCAGAGGCCCCAGCTTCTCGCTCCATGATAGCATGGCTTAATCGACCGGACTATTGGACGAAACGGCGCCCAGAAAAGTTCGGCGGCGCCCCTCAGGGGAACGCCGCAGCGACAAGTTTACTCCCCTTCGCCCGGATCTTCCTCGCTGGCGGAGGTGTAGTAGGCGAGGCTCTGGAGCTCAATGGTCAGGTCGATGTTCTGGATGAACACACCATCCAGCTTCAGCTTGGCCGGTGCGAAGTTCAAAATGGCCTCGATGCCGCCCTGCTTCATTAACTCCGCGGTGGACTGTGCGGCGGAGGCCGGCACGGTGAGGATGCCGATCTTCACGCCCTGCTGGCGGCAGGTCTCCACCAGCTGCGACACGGGTTGGATCCGGACGCCCATCACGTCGGTACCGATCTTCTCGGGGTCGGTATCGAAGAGTGCGGTGATCTGAATGTCCTTGTGCTGTGAGATGGAGTAGCGGGCGAGCGCGTGCCCCAGGTGACCCACGCCGACCAGTGCGGCCCTCACCCCGCGGTGCAGGCCCAGGATCCGGGCGATGCGGCGGCTGAGCAAGGACGTGTCGTAGCCCACCCCCCGGGTGCCGAACGCCCCGAAGTAGGCCAGGTCCTTGCGAATCTGCTCCGGCGAAAGTCCCGTCCGCTCCGCCAGCTCAGCCGATGAGATGATGGGCACGTCGGCGGCCGCAAGCTCGCTGACGACGCGCAGGTAGATCGGCAGACGCCTGATCGCAGCCTCGGGAATATTGGTCCGTCGCATACCGTTGCCTCCTGATCACCAGGATGAAAACCGGATATCAGAACTTCCGGTTGACAACAAAATCGGCAAGGGTCTTCAACACAGGCCGGGTGGTCAGCGTGGGCACCCGCTCCAGCGCCCGCACGGCCCGGTCGATGTGCTCCCGCGCCTTCTCCCGGGCGTAGTCGAACGAGCCGGAGGCCGCCAGGATCTCCTTCACCCGCTCCACCTCTGCCGCACCGATCGACCGCGTGCCGATGATCTCCCGCAGTTCGCCGCGCATGGGCGAGTGGTGCAGGGCGTGAATGACAGGCAGCGTCAGGATGCCGATCTTCAGATCGCCGCAGACGGGCTTGCCCAGCGTGCTCTCATCGCCGAAGAAGTCGAGCAGATCGTCGGCGATCTGGAAGCTGAGGCCGATGCCCATGCCGTACTCGTAGACGGCGTCAACTTCCTCCTCGCCGGCGCCGGCCATCACGGCCCCGAGGCGGCACGCCTCTGCGATCAGGTACCCGGTCTTCTGGGCAATGCGCTTGAAGTAGTCCTCCTCCGTCTGCTCCACATCAAAGTAAGAGGCCATCTGCGCCAGCTCGCCCTGGCTCATCTCGCGCACCACCTCGGACATGAGGCGCACGACCCGGTTGTTGCCCGTCTCGGAAAGCAGGGTGAAGGACTTGGCGAAGAGGTAGTCGCCGACCAGGACGGAGACCTGGTTGTCCCAGATGGCGTTCACCGTGGGCCGTCCCCGACGCAGCGTGGCGTTGTCCACCACGTCGTCGTGCACGAGCGTGGCCATGTGAATGAGTTCCACCGCAACCGCCACGTCGATCACCTTGTCGAGGCTGACGCCCGGGAAGCGGCTGGAGAGGATCACCAGCGCCGGACGGATGCGCTTGCCCCCTGCCCTGAGCAGATGTGTGGAAACTTCTTCCAGCATCTTCTCGCGCGTCGACAGGGCCGCTTCAATGGCGGTCTCCACCCGGCGCAGATCGTCGGCAATGGTTGCGAAGACGTCCAGCGGCTTCAGATTGTCGGCGAGCGGTTGGAAACTCACCTGATCACCTGCTTTTCAGAGGGTAAGCTGGCTGAGCAGATGGAGCATGGCATCATGCAACATCGAGCTTGTGAATCATTCCTATTGTACCATGACGAGGGTCATTCGCAAGCTGTAAAGACTACGTATTGCGGTTCACAGGAGGGCGTCCGAAAGCGCCATGAGCTGGCGCATCCGGTGTGCCGCCCCCGATTTGCTGACCGGCGGACGGCAGAGTTCACCCAGCTCCTTCAGGCTCGCGTCGGGATAGGCCAGCCGGAGGGCCGCCAGCTCCCGCAGGGGCGCGGAGAGGCTGTCCAGGACGCCGGCGGCCTTCAGCCGCTCGATGGCCTCCACCTGCCGCGCCGCGGCGTCGGCCTGCTTCGCCACGTTGGCCAGTTCGGCGTTGACCTGCCGGTTGACCCTGTTCTTCATCTCCTTGAGGACCCGCACCTGCTCGTAGCGCAGGAGGGCCTGGTGGGCGCCGATCACGCCGAGGAAGCGGACGATCTGCTCCGCCTCCTTCACGTAGAGAACCAGCACATCCCTGCGGGCCACCATGCGCGCGGCGATCCCGTAGCGGAAGAGCATCTGCCCCAGCGCGTCGGCCGCCTCCGTGGCGCTGGTGCTCAGCTCCAGGTGGTGCTGCTTCTCCGGCGCCGCCACCCATCCGGTGCCCAGGAACGTCCCCCGCAGGTACGCCCGGCAGCAGTGGTCGTTGGCGAGCTCGGGCGGCTCCGCCCACTCGGTGAGCTCGCCTTCCGGGGTGACGAAGCCCGCCATCCGCAGCAGCTCGCGGATGCCGGGCTGCGGCGGGATGAAGACCCGGTAGACCAGGTTCTTGCGCAGCTTGCGCCGGCGCATCACCACCAGCTTATACTCCACCTGCGAGACCGTGCGCAGGAGCCGGATCGCTTTCCGCGCCACCGGTCCCGAGTCTGTGGAGAGGGTGAGCGCGACGCGGCCCCCTCCGTGCAGCTCAATCCGGCCGATGGCCCGCACGAGCCCCGCCAGCTCCATCCGCTGGCAGCAGGGCAACTCCGGGCCCGGCAGTGCCAGCTCGGCCTTGACGGCGGCGGAGAAGGACTGTTCTTCGGCCAACGCTCACGCCCCCCCGGGCTGCCCGTAGCGGGTCTGCATGTATCGGAACAGCCGGCGTCGCTCCTCCTCGGGCAGGATAATCGGCTCGCCCAGATGGCTTGCGATGCAGTAGAGTTGCGCGGCCTCCTCCACCCCGACGGCCACCGCATAGGCCCGGTCAAGGGTGGGCCCCACGGCCATGACGCCGTGGTTCTGGAACAGCACGGCCACGTCCTCGTCGCCGAGGGTTTCCACGGCCGTCTGCGCGAACTCCTCGGTGCCGCTCGGCGCGTACGGCGCGCAGCGCACGGCGCTGCCCACCAGGCCCGCCAGTTCCGTGGAGATCACCGGCAGTTCCCGGCCGACGCAGGCGAAGGCCGAGGCGTAAAGCGAGTGGGTGTGCACGATGCCGCCCACGTCGGGGCGCCGGCGGTAGGTCAGCCGGTGCAGCGGGGTCTCCGTGGAGGGGCGGCGTCGCGCGTCCACGACGTTGCCGTCAAGGTCGAGCACGCAGATGTCCGCCGGTTCCAGGCGGTCGTAGGGCATGCCGCTGGGCGTGATGGCCAGCAGGTCCGTGCCCGGAATCCGGCAGGACACGTTGCCCGAGGTCAGCCGCACCAGACCGTCGGCCTGCATCCGGCGCGCGATGGCGATCACCTTCCGCCGCTCGGCCTCGTAGGGCAGCGCCGGTTCCGCCTCCTCAGCGACGCTGAGCAGCAGGCCGTCGACCCGGGCGCGGCGGCCCTCCCAGTCGGGGGAGACCGCGGCGACGCCCCAGAGCAGCGGAGCATCGCCCACCACCGGCGGCTCTCCGGCCGCCATCACGGCCGGGCGGGTGCGGTCCAGCACCTCCAGGGGTGAGAACTCCGGCGCCACGAGGATCGCGTCGTCCGGGTACGCCGTCCCCTCCAGCCGCCGGGCCAGCCAGCGGGCGACCATCTGCAGGGCCTGCGCCCGCTCCGCCAGCTCCTCGCTGCGCGCCATCACCCCCGCCACGAGCGCGGCCGCCTCCTCCAGGGCCGCCGGCGCGGCCAGGCCGTGCTGGTCGATCAGCATGGTGACCCGTTGCGTGAAGGCCGCGTCCTGCAGGGCCTCGCGGCACTGTTGCAGCACCACCCTCCCCCCGAGGGTGGGCTGCCGCTCGATCCACGTCTCCAGGTCGGCCAGCCCGCGGGCCAGCGCCTCCCGCAGGCGTCCGATCTCCGCCGGCCGGTCGGCGCACCGCGCCCGCTCCGGCCTCTCCGGCGCACCCCCCCAGACGATGCGCCCCTCGGCCGTCCCC
>Ga0134102_1002565_pt1 | contig 11742 bp, 9 predicted proteins | sample 13_3_2metaG_FD_94447 | JGI IMG/M metagenome (GOLD analysis project Ga0134102, IMG submission 94447) | Switchgrass degrading microbial communities from high solid loading bioreactors in New Hampshire, USA - 13_49_3.3_201_A3 metaG | ecosystem: Engineered > Bioreactor > Semi-continuous > Anaerobic >...
AGAACGAGCAGCGGGCCGCGGCGCTGGGCTACAACGTGTTCGCCTTCAAGCTCGGCTCCCTGGTGCTGGCCGGGATGGTGGCCTCCCTGGCCGGGGTGATGTACGCCGCCACCGAGAACTTTGTGGTGCCCAGCGTGGTCGGCGTGGACACGACGATCCAGGTGCTCCTCATGTCGATCATCGGCGGGGTGGGCACCCTGGGCGGACCGGCCCTGGGCGCGGGGATCATCCGCCTGGCGGGGACCCTGCTCTCCAGCTACACCGAGCGGTGGCGCCTGGCCCTGGGGGCGCTCTACGCCCTGCTGGTGCTCTTCCTGCCCAGCGGCCTGGCGGGCCTGGCCCGGGCCGTGGGGCGCCGGCTGGAGGCGCGGCGGGTCCGGACCGGCGAGGGAGGGGTGGTGGCCGGTGGAACCGCTCGTGCGGGTTGAGTGGCAGGGCCCGGTGGCGGGCCTCACCCTGAACCGGCCCGGGCGGCACAACAGCCTGGTGCCTGAACTGCTCGGGGCGCTGCTGGAGGCCCTGGGCGCCCTGCGGGACCGGCCCGACCTGCGGGCCCTGGTGCTGCAGGCCGAGGGGCGCTCCTTCTCCACCGGCGGCGACGTGCGCCGGTTCTACGCGCAGGGAGAGGGCATCGGCGAGTACGCCGACGGCCTGGTGGGGCAGCTCAACCGGGCGGTGCTGGCCCTGCTGGACTTTCCGGCGCCGGTGGTGGCCGCCGTCCACGGCATCGTGACCGGTGGGTCGCTCGGGCTGGTGCTGGCGGCGGACGTGGTGCTGGTGGCGCCGGAGGCGAGCTTTGCGCCCTGGTACAACGTGGTCGGCTTCAGCCCCGACGGAGGCTGGACCGCTCTCCTGCCGGCCGTGATCGGTCCGCGGCGGGCGGCGGAGGTGCTGCTGCGCAACCTCACCATCACCGCGCAGCAGGCGGTGGAGTGGGGACTGGCCTCCCGGGTGGTGCCGGCTTCGGCGGTGCGGGCGGAGGCCTGGCGGGTGGCCGCCGAGATCGCCGCCCTATGGCCGGGCTCGGTCCGCCGCACCCGGCGGCTGCTGCGCGGCACCCTGGGCGACGTGGCGGCGCGGCTCGAGGCCGAGCGCCGGGAGTTCTGCGCCCAGGTGGTGACGGCCGAGGCCCGGGAGGGCATGCGCCGGTATCTGGGAGAAGAGTGAAATGGAGGCGGCAGAGGTCATCCCTCTGCCGCTTGCGTTGCGTTCACCTCTGGGGAACTGGCGAGGCGGTCTTACTCATCGATGAGTTGCTGCGGATTGCCCTACTTGATGCGCCTGACGCGCAGTTTTTTGGTTACAGTCCAGCCTCGAACCGAGGCGCCGAGGAATCTCTTAGCGCTGAGTACCCACTCGCGTTCCTGCAGGACATCCATGGTGGTGCACAGAAAGGCCAGGAGCGTACAAGATTCGCGCGTACAGCGACTTCGTCCGCGTTGACTACGACCACTACTGGAAGCAGGGCCTCTGGAACTTCTGGGTGTGAGAGGAGGGGGACCCGTGAACCGCTGTACCTGGCTGAAAGCCGTCTTGAGTACCCTGATCGCCGGCATGATCTTGCTGAGCGGCAGCGGGGGTTCGACCGCCTTGGCCTCTGAGGCGAACGCGGCCGTGGAGGCCGCCGAGCGTGCGCTCGATACCTACAAGGGGTTTGTTCCGTGGGACCAGTTTGGCTTTGCGAGCGAACAGGAACTCCGCCAGGCCCGGGTGGGCGAGGGAATTCCGATCTACAGGCTCGACTTCTCAACGGCTGCGAAGGACCCCGAGACCCTTGGGGATGCGATCAGAGACGTCAAGATGCTGGAGTTCGTTGTTTCCAGCGACGGCCGCCCCATCACGCGCCTCACGCTCAGGCAACTGGAGACCGGAGAGTACCGGCGCTATGAATTTGGCGGCCAAGGGGAGTACCTGCAGCGCGGCCTGTCTGCCCTCCCGTCGCAGGCCGGCGTGAAACTGGTGCGCCTGGGGGCCATGGAGTTTCTCTACCTGAATCACCAGGGTACGGAATACGTGGTCCCCATCGGTCCGATTCCCCTGTCTGGCGTTGAACTGCTGAAACTGTATACGTTTAAGGAAGTTCAGCCCGCCATTCAGAAGTTCGCCCTCAAGACGCTCGAGGCGGATCCAGACGCATCTGGCGGTCCTGGCGGGGCTTCCGCCGGTGAGGGGTCGTTCCCGGCATCCTGGTGGATGCTGGCGGCAATCGGTGCGCTCCCGGTTGGCATCGTGGCGCGCACGGTCTGGTGGCTGGCTCACAGGTAGTTGGCGCTGCGGAGGAACCGGGGCTGGCGGGGGCCGGTGTGGGGGTCCCCGGCGCCTGTGGCCCGGGGTGCAGAAAAGGGGGGCCGAGTGACACGGTCACCCGGCCTCCCCGGTTTGTGCCAGCTGTCCGTCCGCGCTACACCAGCTTCCGGATCCACTCGTCCCGGTCACCGGGCAGGAAGTCGATTACCGGAATCTCCAACATCGTGTAGCACCCGGGCCGCTGGCGGGCGGCGGCCCGCAGGGACGCCACCATCACCTGCGCCGTGAGCGCCGGATTGTTGATGCGCATCTCGAACCGGAACAGCTGGTTGTGGGTGGCGCCGGAGACGCCCTTGCGCTCCATCACCACGCCGTGCCCCATGTCGATGAGCTGGCTCACGTCCTCGACCTGGGTCACCCGGGTCTCGTCCTTCGCGAAGTAGGGATCGGTCTTGATCGCCCGCTCCACGGCGGCGAAGTCGGCCCCCGGCTCCAGCTCCACGTACACAGCCCGCTTGTGGGTGCCCATGCCGGCGGGGATAGTGAGCGACAGCGCATCCTTCACTCCCGGAACCGCCCTCACCGCCACCGAGTGGCCCATCGACATGCCGGGGCCGAAGTTGGTGTAGGTAATGCCCCGCGGCGCCATGAACTCCAGCATGCCCCGAATCATCGAGTCGGTGCCCGGATCCCAGCCGGCCGAGATCACCGCGACCGCCCCGTGTTCCTTCGCCACGGGGTCCAGCCGCTTCCGGAGGTCGGCCAGCTCGCCGTGGATGTCGTAGCTGTCCACGGTGTGGATGCCGCGCTTCAGGATGTCCTCCGCGTACTCGGGAACAGATCGGGTGGGCACGCAGAGCAGGGCGCCCTGCACGCCCTCCAGCTCGCCGATGTCCGTGACGACCTTCACGCCGGCGAGCTCCGGCGGGGAGGCGGCCAGCACACGGCGGCGGACCACCCCGGCCAGCTCCATGTCGGGAGCGGCCTGCACAGCCTCCAGTGCATAGCGCCCCACGTTGCCGTAGCCCACCACCGCCACACGCAGCTTGCTCATCTGGGCAATCGCCTCCTCGCGATTTGGTTAGGCTTCATTCTACCCCACGAGGCTTCGAGTCGTCTACTCGAACGAGGCGACGCCCCCGCAAGACGCGACAGGCCCGCAAATTCGGGCCGATGTCGCAAACTGAAAATAGCCGCAATAAACAGGGAACTGGACAAGTTGCGTCGTATCTCTTTCTCCATCTGACTGTCGGAGGGAGAGACCTCATGGGCCTGCCGCTGCGCCGTTACGTGCGGCTGCTCACGCGGTACCTCAAGCCGGAGTGGGCGCAGGTCACGTTCCTCGCGCTCCTGCTCGCGCTCAGCATCGCACTCCAGCTCATCAACCCGCAGGTGTTGCGGCGCTTCCTCGACGTCGCCGCTGGCGAGGCGTCGGGGGGGCTGTCCCTGCAGGCGCTGGCCATCCTCTTCATCGGGTTGGCGTTCGCCGCCCAGGTGGTGAACGTGGCTGCCCGGTACGTGAGCGAGTCGGTCTCCTGGCGCGCCACCAACGCGCTGCGGGCCGACCTGACCGACCACTGTCTCCGGCTTGACCTGGGCTTCCACAAGAGCCGCACGCCGGGCGAGATGGTGGAGCGCATCGATGGCGACGTAACCGCTCTGTCGCAGTTCTTCTCCCAGCTGTTCATCGGCGTGCTGGCCAACCTGGTGCTGATGGCGGGCATCCTCGTGTTGCTCTTCCGCGAGGACTGGCGGGCCGGCGTGGCGCTGACGGCCTTCGCGCTCTTCACCCTCTGGGTGCTGGGCTGGGTCCGGAACCTCTCCGTGCCCTACTGGACCCGCCAGCGTCAGGCCTCGGCCGAGTACTACGGCTTCCTGAGCGAGGTGCTGGCCGGGACGGAGGCGATCCAGGCCAGCGGCGCCCGGCGCCACATGCTGAGCCGCTATCTGCGCATGGTCCAGGAATATTACGGGCATAACCTGAAGGCCAGCATGACGGTTGCCCTGATGTGGGGTTCCTCCATCGTCACGTTTGCGGTGGGCGCCGCACTCTCCCTCGGGGTGGGCGCCTGGCTCCACGCCCGCGGGGCGATCACGGCCGGCACGGTCTACCTGCTTTTCCACTACACCGAACAGCTCCGGCGGCCCATCGAGCAGATCCGGACGCACCTGCAGGAACTGCAGAAGGCGGGGGCGGCGGTGGAGCGGGTGGAGGAACTGTTCGCCGTGCAGACGCGCGTGCCCGACGGTCCGGGGCGACCGCTGCCGCCGGGGCCGCTTTCGGTGGAACTGGACGGCGTTTCCTTCGGCTACGAGCCGGGGGCGCCGGTCCTGCGCGACGTCAGGCTGTACCTGCGCCCGGGTGAAGTGCTCGGGCTGCTGGGGCGCACCGGCAGCGGCAAGTCGACCATCGCCCGCCTGCTCCTGCGCTTCTACGACCCCGACGCGGGTGCAGTGCGTCTGGGCGGCGTCGACCTGCGGGAGGCGAAGGTGGCGGAGGTGCGGAGCCGGGTCGGATTCGTCACGCAGGACGTGCAGCTCTTCGCCGGGACCGTGCGCGACAACCTGACCTTCTTCGACCGGTCCATCAGCGACCGGCGGCTCCTGGCGGTGCTGGATGAGCTCGGGCTGGGCGCCTGGGTGGAGTCGCTGCCGCAGGGGCTGGACACCCCCCTGGAGGCGGGCGGACTCTCCGCCGGCGAGGCGCAGCTTCTGGCGCTGGCCCGGGTCTTTCTGGCAGACCCCGGACTCGTGATCCTCGACGAGGCCTCCTCCCGGCTCGACCCGGCCACGGAGGCCCTCGTGGAGCGGGTCATCGACCGGCTGCTGGCCGGCCGCACCGGCATCATCATCGCCCACCGGCTGGCCACGGTCCACCGGGCCGACCAGATCCTGATCCTCGAGGACGGAAGGGTGGCAGAGTGGGGCGAGCGGGCCCGCCTTGCCGCCGATCCCGGCTCCCGGTTCGCCCACTTGCTGCGCACGGCTGCGGAAGAGGTGCTGGTGTGATGTCTACCTGGCGGTTCGTCTGGCACCTGGTCACGTACAAGCCCTGGCTCTACCTGATCAGCCTGGTCCTTTTCACCACCATGTACCTGCTGCCGGTGCTGCCCGGCCTGCTCACCCAGGCCTTCTTCGACCGGCTCACCGGCGCGGCGCCGGCGGGGCTCGACCCGGCCACGATCATCGCCCTGCTGGTGGCCGTGGCCGTGGGCCGGTTCGCCGTGCTGACCGCCGGTTTTCTCACCGCGGCGACGGGGCGGGAGTACGTGGCGGCCCTGCTCCGGCGCAACGTGCTGGAGCGGATCCTTGAGCTTCCCGGTGCAGCGGCGCTGCCTGAGGCGCCCGGCGAGGCGCTCAACCGGCTCCGGGACGACGTGGTGCAGGCGGAGGAGACGGCCGACTTTCTGCTGGACGTGGTCGGCCAGACCACCTTTGCCCTCGTGGCGCTGCGCATGCTGCTGGCCATCGACGCCCGCATGACGCTCCTGGTCTTCCTGCCGCTGGCCGCCGTGCTGGTGGTGACGCGGGCGGTGGGGAACCGCATCCTGCAGAACCGCCGGCGCAGCCGGGAGACCACGGCCCGGGTGACCGGCCTGCTGGCCGAGCTCTTCGGCGCGGTGCAGGCGGTGCAGGTGGCCGGCGCCGAATCGCGGGTGATCGCCCATTTCCGGCGCCTGAGTGAGGAGCGGCGGGCGGCGATGGTCTCCGACCGGCTGCTCGTCCAGGTGCTGGAGTCGGTGGGGCTCAACGCCTCTTCGCTGGGCATGGGGCTGATCCTGCTCCTGGGCGCCCGCTCGATGGCCGGCGGGCAGTTCTCCGTGGGCGACTTCGCCCTCTTCGTCTACTACCTGGGCTACGTGGCCGACTTCACGCACTTCACGGGCCGCTGGCTCGCTCTGTACCGCCAGACCGGCGTCTCGAAGGACCGGTTGCTGGCGCTCATGCAGGGCGCACCGCCCGACCGGCTGACGCGGCGCAGCGAGATTCGCCTTCGCGGCCCGGTGCCGGTGCCGCCGGAGCCGCCGATTCCGGCCGCCGGCCCGCTGCAGGAGCTGCGCGTGGAGAGGCTCACCTGTCGCTACCCCGACAGCGGCCGAGGCATCGAGGACGTGAGTCTCACGCTCACCCGGGGCAGCTTCACCGTGGTCGCGGGCCGGGTCGGGTCGGGCAAGACGACTCTGCTCCGGGCGATCCTGGGCATGCTGCCGGCGCAGGCGGGCACCATCTACTGGAACGGGGAGCCGGTCGCGGACCCGGCCGCCTTCATGGCGCCGCCCCGCTGTGCGGCGACGCCCCAGGTGCCGCTGCTCTTCAGCGGCACCGTGGAGGAGAACATCCGCCTGGGCTGGGACGCCTCGGCGGCCGAGGTGGCGGCGGCGGTCTACGACGCGGTGCTGGAGCGGGACCTCGCCGCGATGGAGGAAGGGCTGCAGACCCGGGTGGGGGTGCGCGGGGTGCGCCTGTCGGGCGGTCAGATGCAGCGCACCGCCGCGGCCCGGATGTTCCTGCGCCGGCCGGAACTCCTGATCATGGACGACCTCTCCAGCGCCCTCGACGTGGAGACCGAACAGGCCTTGTGGGAGCGGCTTTTCCGGCGCGGCGACGTGACCTGCCTGGTGGTGAGCCACCGGGAGGCGGCGCTGCGCCGGGCGGATCAGATCATCCTGCTCCGGGACGGCCGGGTGGTCGACCGCGGGCGGCTGGACGAGCTGCTGGAGCGGTCGGAGGAGATGCGGGCGCTCTGGCAGAGCAGCACGGTGCGCCAGTCATCCGAGGCCCAGGACTGATCTCCCTTCCTGGTCACCTGCACCCCGGGGCGTTAGCGCCGCAACCGGCACGGGTCGTCAGGCGGGACAGGTACCCGTGCCGGCTACTTGTGCATAGAAAAATGGCATTTTGAGGGGGCACCCCCAGACCGGCTGTGCATGCGCCGAACGACTCTGGTGAGCAAGGATCACAGGAGGGATCGGCGCATGCACACGAAGTTGCTTTCCTCACGGTTACACAAGGCGATGGCCATCGGCACCGCCCTGGCCATCTCCGCCGCACTGGGGGCCCCTGCGGTGCTGGCCTCGGGCTCCGTCCGTCTGGCCCCGCCCCGGAACCTGGCGCTCACGCCGCCGCGGGTCACCGAAGACGGTCACGTGGCCCTCAGCTGGGATTCCGCCCGCTCCGCTGACGTCGTCGGTTACGAGGTCCACCGACTCTACGGCGAGGGAGTCTCCCCCCGGGCGGACGAGACCACCTACGTGGGCATGACCGCCGACCTCACGGCCACCGATGAGCTCGCCGCCGAGGGCCGCTACCACTACGCGGTGGTCGCGGTGGACGAGGATGGGAACCGGAGCGCGCCGTCGGCCTGGAAGTCGGTGCTCTACGACGACCCGGCCAACGGGGACGAGATCGCCACCGACACGACGGCCCCGGCGGCCCCTGCCGACCTGGTGGCTGAGCCCGCCTACACCCGCGACGGCGCCGTGACCCTCAGCTGGACCCCGCCGGAGGACGAAGACGTGGCTCGGTACCTGGTCTACCGCTCTGCGGGCGACGAGCGGGCGCAGTTCCTCGGCTACGTGGAGGCGGGGCTCGCCTTCTTCGACGACCGGCTGACCGGGGACGGCGTCTATACCTACACCGTCGTGGCGCAGGACCTGGCGGGCAACCTCAGCGGCCGCGCCGCACCGGCGACGGTGACGATGGATACGGTGGCGCCCGCAGTCACGATCCGCACCCCCGAGGCCGGCAAGGTCTACCGTCCGGAAGGCTCGCTGGCGGTACGGGTCCGGGTGACGGATGCGGGGGCCGGGTACGATGAGGAGGACGTCGCCTACTTCCTCGACGGAGCCGCCCTCGACCAGCCGGTCATCCCGCTGGCGGACCTGGCCGATGGCACACACCGGTTCGGGGTGCAGGTGACCGACCGGGCGGGGAACGTGGGCACGGCCGACGTCTCGTTCGAGATCCGAAGCAGCCACCTGGACCAGGCGCCGGTCATGCGCACGAAGTCGGCGGCCACCAACAGCCGGACGGTCAGGTTCTCCTGGGAGGCGCCGCGGCGTGACGTGACCGGCTACAACATCTACCGGGCCGAGGGCGACGGCGAGTTCGGGCTGCTCGCCACCGCCGTGGCCACCGAGCGGCAGTTTGCGGACGTGGTCCCGGGCGAGGGCATCTGGTCCTACCGGGTGACGGCCCTTTACGGCAGCGACGAGAGCGTGCCGTCGGGCACGGTTGTCTTCACGGTTGACCAGACCAAGCCGACGGTTCGCATCAGCGCGCCGGAGGATGGCGCCGAGTACGTTGCGGAGGGCGAGCTCACCCTCTCGTACTCGGTGCGGGACGGGCTGTCCGGCGTCGCCCGGGACGGCGTGAAGGTGGAGCTGGACGGTGCGGCTTTCACCCAGCCGAAGCTCGACCTGGCCAGGCTGGCCGAGGGGGAGCACGTCCTCCGGGTGACGGCCACCGACAGGGCCGGTAACCAGGCGACCGCCTCCGTCGCCTTCACCGTGGTGGCCCCGCCGACCGGTGGCGACGAGGGCGACGACCCCGCCGCCGATGAGGGTTTCCGGCAGACGGTGCTCGCGGTGCTGGCCAGGTGGGAGTCCAAGATCCATCACGGCCAGTACAACGCCCTGAAGGCCAAGGTGATGAACGGCAACTGGTCCTCGTTCGTCAAGCAGGTCGTGAAGTTCCAGGGCAAGTTCATCCATCCGGATGCCGCGAAGGAGCTTCTGGGGCTGTTCGGCGCCTGGGACGGCGCGGGCGGTCGGTGGGAGCAGTGGCCTGGCGACGGCAGCGACCGGGAGAACCGTGGGAATGACGGCTGCGGGAAGTCCGGCAACCGCTGGACGCACGGCGACCGGGATGACGACGACGATCGCGACGACGATGATGACGACCACGGCGACGACGGTCGTCGCGGGAACCCGGGCAACGGCAACAAGGGAAACAAGAAGAGCAACCCGGGGCTCGGCAAGGGCCGCAACAAGTAGGCAGCAGCTGCCCTGGCATTCACCCGTAGCACCGTCCTGAGAACGGTCACCCGGACAGGCGGAACACGGTCCGACCAGGCCAACGGTCGCCGGCCGCTGACCGGGAGATGTTGTCAGGAACCTACCAGAAACACGCGGTGCCGGGCCGATCGCTCATGCTGGAAGCAAGCGCCGCCGCGGCGGGAAAAGCCCGCTGCGGCGGCGTTCTCGCACTTTCAAGGGGTCTCCTCCTACCTGGGCGACCGGCGCACTCGGTCGGTGCAATCAACCCGGCAGAACGCCCGCGGCGCACCCCTGGCAACAGATTCCTTGCATGAGGTTGACCAGTTCGTTGCAGATTACAGGCAACAACATAACAAGGAGGCGCTCAACCATGGCAACCAACAACAACAACAACAACTCGATCCTGATCGCACAGGCCCGTGCTGCCCTCGAGCAGATGAAGAACGAGACCGCGGCCGAACTGGGCATCCAGAACTATGCCCAGCAGTACAAGGGCGACCTGCCCAGCCGGGTCAACGGTTCCGTGGGCGGATACATGGTGAAGAAGATGATCGCTCTGGCCGAGCAGCAGCTGGCGGGCGGCACCGGCACCACCACCATCCGCTGACCGTGGCCGGTAAGCAGTAAGGGAAGGAGCAGTCAGCATGGCAAACGTCTTCGGCACCGGCTTTGGGGCAGGCACCACGACCCCGACGACCGGCTTCCGGTCCGGCGGGGGCGGCAGCAGCAACAACCAAGTCCTGGTCTCCCAGGCCCGGGCTGCCCTGGAGCAACTGAAGCAGCAGACCGCGGCCGAACTGGGCATCCAGAACTACGCCCAGCAGTACAAGGGCGACCTGCCCAGCCGGGTGAACGGCTCCGTGGGCGGGTACATGGTGAAGAAGATGATCGCTCTGGCCGAGTCGCAACTGTCCGGAAGCACGACGGTTCAGAGCTGACCCCCACCGTGCGTGGAGGCAGGAGCGGGTTGCCGCCCCTGCCTCCTCAGTTGATGTAGCGAAGCAGGTCCTGGGCGGTCACACTGGTGTGAAGCACCGCGTTGAGGCTGCCCGCGATCAGTTTGGCCAGGTCTTCAGTCAGCTCGTCGATCTCCTTGGGCGTGACCACGAGTTCGCCCACGGTGGGAGAGAGCACGTCGCTCAGGAGCTTACGCCGCGACTCGGGAGAGCGGAACAGCTGGAAGAAGGGCTTGGTTTCGGCGAAGCTGCTCGCCATGGCCTCGAAGGCGTCCTGCACGATGGTGGTCGCGTGGACCACCGTCGGCACGCCGATGGCAATCACTGGAACGCCCAGCGTCTCCTTGTTCAGCGCCTGCCGCCGGTTGCCGATGCCCCCGCCGGGCTGAATGCCTGTGTCGGCGATCTGGATCGTGGTGCCGATTCGCTCCACGGACCGGGCGGCCAGGGCGTCGATGCAGATCACCGCGGCCGGCTTGATGCGCTCCACGATGCCGTGGATCACCTCGGCCGTCTCGATGCCGGTGGTGCCGAGAACGCCCGGGGCGATGGCGGCCACGGCCCGCAGCCCGCCCGCCACGTCCGCCGGCACGTAGTCCCGCAGGTGCCGGGTGACCAGCAGCTTTCCCGTGACCCGCGGCCCGAGGGCGTCCGGCGTGGCGTTCCAGTTGCCCAGCCCCACCACCAGCACGGTGTCGTTCTCCTTCAGGTCGAGCAGCTGGTCCAGTTGCTCGACCAGAACCTTGCCCACCTGCTCCTGCAGCTCGCGGTTGCGCCGGCGCAACTGGGGTGCCTCGATGGTGATGTAGTTGCCCATCGGCTTGCCGATGAGCTGCTCGCCCACCGGGTCGACCACCCTGACCCAGGAGACGGTGGCGTGCTCGTACTTCTTCTCTTCCATGATCACACCCGGGACCTCGGTCTTGGCGTCGCCCCGGGCCGCCGCCGTCGCCTCCAGAGCCAGGTCCGTGAACGGGTTCAGGTGGTCCAGCGATTGCATCTGTTTCCCTCCCGGATTGGTGGGTTCCACCTGGGGCTATTCTCTCCCCCGGCATTCTCTGGCATACCAGGGGATTTGGTGGTGGGCGGATTCAGCTGCCCTCACAGCCAGCAGCCCATCTCATCGCTCAAGGCCCGTGCCAGCCGCCTACCCCCGTTCTTACCGCCCAGTCGCCACCGCGCAACGCTTTCTTTACGCCATTGTTTGGTTCGTCTATAGTAGTAGGCAGCACGGGGGTGAGGGCTGCAGTGGAAGAGAAACAGGACGGGCTGAAGCCCCGCCACGTCGACATGGGCGAGAGGGGCATCTACCACACCGACAACCGGCTGAACGACCTGACGGGCAAGGAGTGGGTCTTTGCCACCCGGTCGGTCATCAACAAGAGCTACCCGCCCTCCTTCCAGTTCGCGCTGCGCAGCCGGCACGGCGGGCAGAAGCCGCCGGAACTGTGCGCGGACCTGATCTGCACGTTCACCAAGGCCGGCGAGCGGGTGCTGGACCCGTTCATGGGCGTGGGCGGCACCCTGATCGGGGCAACCAT
>Ga0134102_1002572_pt1 | contig 11713 bp, 10 predicted proteins | sample 13_3_2metaG_FD_94447 | JGI IMG/M metagenome (GOLD analysis project Ga0134102, IMG submission 94447) | Switchgrass degrading microbial communities from high solid loading bioreactors in New Hampshire, USA - 13_49_3.3_201_A3 metaG | ecosystem: Engineered > Bioreactor > Semi-continuous > Anaerobic...
GAAGCCGCTTCTGCCCATGCCGATTAAAGCCGCGCCGTATAAGCATCAGATCGACGCTTTCAATTTCGTATGCGGCAAGTTCGGCCTGATTCCGGCGAGCGGGATGGCATCTTCCGGCGCGGCGCTGCTCATGGAAATGGGCACGGGCAAGACCATAACCAGCATTGCGGTCGCCGGCGCTCTGTATCAGGCGGGTAAAATCCGCAGGGTTCTGGTGGTGGCCCCGCTCTCCATCCTTGGTGTTTGGGAAGAGGAATTCGCCAAGTTCGCGGATTTCGATTACAGCCTTGCGGTTCTTGAAGGCAGCGCCGCAAAGAAGAACGATACCCTGCGGCACATGCGCGGCTCTCCCCTGCAAGTCGCGGTGATCAATTATGAATCGGCGTGGCGGCTGGAAAAAGAAGTTGCCGCATGGAACCCCGACCTCATTATTGCGGACGAAGGGCACAAGATCAAAACCCACAACATCGCGGCTTCCAAGGCTATGCACCGGCTGGGCGCGCGGGCAAGGTACAGGCTGCTGCTTACCGGAACGGTTATTACCAACAAAGCCATCGACGTGTTCAGCCAGTACAAATTCTTGAGTCCCGCCGTCTTCGGCCAAAGCTTCTATGCGTTCCGCAACAGGTATTTTGATATGGTCGGCTACGGAAACCACACGCCGGTACTGAAAAAATCAATGGAGCAGGATTTGATGAAAAGGCTCCACAGCGTCGCGTTCTTTCAAAAAATATACTCAAGCAAAGTAACGAATAAATGAAAGATGCCATATAGAATAAGGTAATGAATCCTACAACTTACTAAAGAAACTTGATAACGAAAAATACAACATGATACGGAATATGCCTAAACTCCCCATTGCCGGAGACAATCCGGCGGTGGGGAGCATTTTCATGTTGTAAATAGTATTTGAACATTAGACCCTTCGTATTGATAGTCGAGCCAGTTCACTATATAATATCGTTAGATGATATCGTTATACGATATTGCAGGAGGGGTGTCTATACCAAGGAAAGCAATGGTAATCTTGACAGAAGCAATGTTCTCAAAACAGTACTTGCGGTATTGCTTGTTTTCGCATTTCTTCAGAATTGGGGAATGTCCATCACAAACGAAAAGAAAATTCCGATTGAAGAGTATAACGGTACAGTTCCTTTTGCAACGATTCAGGATTTTGCAGGTGAAGGCAGCTCAGACTATACCCTGACAATGATGGGATTGAACATGGGCTTCAACGTTGTCAAAGTATACTTCTTTCAGAACTCGGCAAATTATACGATGCCTATTGAAGAATGGGCGGAGATGATTTGCGATAGTTTGGGGAATAACAAATCTTAGTTTATTGTTCTTACTTCAAAATCAGAAAGAGCCTGCCTTTCTAGATTATACCGAGGACGCATATCCGTACAGGTAAAGGCGGAATATGATTCGAACTGTTTCAGCTTCATCCTCATTTAGATCAATGGGTTTAGGCTGATTCTATTTCCATGTATATTGAAGCAATAATGTGCTTTATTATTGGACATGTATTGAGTTATAATTAGAAAACCATGTATGCAGTGATAACAAAAACAGCTGTGTATTTATTTTTTGCTTTATCTGGAACGCCCTATAAACCGTGAGGGAGTGTGACATTGATGAAAAAAAGGTTTCTTTATAATAGAGTTATAAGGGTAATAATTTATGTTCTCTTGCTTGAAACCATAGTTTTTTATCCAGTACTTTTTGGCTTCCTTGGAATACCAATAAAGCATAGGTTTGTCGAAGAATATAAATTTAAAGTAGTAGAACCATCTCAGATAAAACTTGCTGTTATACTTCCATCCGATGGGCCTTATCAGGAAATAAGTGATATTATTTATGATTGGGATGGCTCTACAGAATTAATCGATTATGGTACTGCGCAGGTTTTGCGAATTTCTGGAGATGTTGAAAACAGTGTAAGAATTAAAGTGAAGTTTACAGCGAAAATGAAAACAGGTAGAATAAATTGGGATGAGAAGATATTAGAGAACCACATACAAGACGAGAATGATATAGAATCAACTGATAGATTAATTATGAACAAAGCAAATTCAATAACAGATGGGAAGTCAACAAAGGATGTAAGAGAAATATACAATTTTGTTAATGAGCATATTAAATGGCCAACCGGGGACAGGATTAGCTACGGTGAAGTTAAGCAGTCTGCTCTGACGGCTCTGGAAACCGGAGAAGGAGTATGCGGCGAGTTTGCCAATTTAATGACTGCATTGTGCAGAGCTAAGGAGATACCAGCAAAAAGTGTTTCAGGATTAAATATACCATTTTTACCTATATCTAAAAAATCAAACTGGAGCCACCAAGCTGGAGCCCATGCCTGGGTAGAGTTTTACTCTGATGGAAAATGGCATTTTGCAGATCCATCACGGGGAGGAAGCAGAAATTATAATAATGTGGACGGACTTCATTTATCCTATGGAGAGAAAGAGCACATAAAAAAGGTTTTCGATGAAAGTGTTGAATGGGCAGGTACTGATTTTAACATAATTGGCGCTATGAATAACCCATTGCAGTTTGTGGCAGCAGCGTCAAGTGAAAATACTGTCATATCGCCTGTAGGGTATATTGATATCAAAAACAGATACATATTGTTTTTTATAGTGGTGATCATTATTGCTGTTATTGAGGGCATGATAAAAAGAAAATTGAGACATCAAAAGTTTCTTTTTGAAAGTTGATGACAGCTCAGATTGTTTTGCCAATCTGCAGACAGCGGTAACTAAATTATGGGGAGATGACTCTCTGGACAAGAATAACAGCATACTAAGCGCACAACAAAGACTGTACAGAAAAATAGATCTATTTTGATTATAAATTTCCCGTACAACATTATTCCTCCATGATACTCATGTGGAGAGTGTTGATTTATACAGGGATGAATTAGGTTTTTCAAGTTATATGGTACATGTGTAATGTGAATGCTGATAATAGCTGATGGAGGCGTATATATGGGTGTATGCGAAATTCATGGCTTGACCAGAGATTACGGTAATGGGCGCGGGGTGTTTGATTTATCTTTTTCGATTAAACAGGGCGAGGTGTTTGGATTTCTCGGGCCTAATGGCGCGGGAAAAACCACGACCATTCGCCACCTTATGGGATTTTTAAAGCCGGAGAAAGGATATTGTACCATCGGGGGAAAGGATTGCTGGAAAGATCGCGCCGAGATTCAAAAAACTCTGGGATATATCCCGGGAGAAATGGTATTCTTTGATGATATGACGGGTACAGAGTTTTTATCTTTCATGGCAAAATACCGTAAGATAAAATCAAACGGGCGTATAAAAGAGCTGCTCGACCGCTTCGAACTGGATCCGCGGAGTAAGCTTAAGAAAATGAGCAAGGGAATGAAGCAGAAGGTAGGTATTGTGACAGCCTTTATGCACGACCCTGAAGTTTTAATACTTGACGAACCGACAAGTGGACTCGATCCGCTGATGCAAAACAGATTTATAGAACTGGTACTGGAAGAAAAAGCGAAGGGTAAGACGATTCTGATGTCTTCCCATATGTTTGAGGAGGTAGAGCGCACCTGCGGCCGTGTTGCCATTATTAAAAACGGAAAGCTCGTAGCGCTTGACAATGTGGAAACATTGAAGGCAGCACAGGCAAAAAAGTATGTAATCACATTGGAAAATGAGAATGCAGCCGCCGCATTTGCAGGAGAGGGACTGCGCGTATCGGAGGTTTCACACAATCAGGTTACCGTAATTGTGCAGAACAATATTAAAGAACTAATATCTGTTATGAACCGTTATCCCGTGATAAACATTATCACACCTAATCAAAGCCTTGAAGAAATTTTTATGCAGTATTACGGGGGTGGCAGGTCATGATAAATTGGATTTTATATAAACGTGGTATCCAGGGTAGCTGGAAGATGCTTCTGATTTTTGCTGCTGTAATTACCATGTATTTTACCGTTATCATCTCCATGTTTGATCCTGCTTTAGGAAGCGTGTTGAATGAGTTTGCCAAAGCCATGCCGGAACTGATGGCTATCGCAGGTATGAATCCGGCATCCGCTGAGCTTGTCAGCTTCATGGAGGCATATCTTTACGGCTTTATCATGCTCGTATTTCCTATGCTTTTTAGCATACTCAGCGCGAACAAACTTATCGCCCGTCATGTTGACCGCGGTTCCATGACTTTTCTGCTGTCAGCTCCGGTAAAGCGCGAAACAGTTGCAATCACTCAGATGAAAGTCATGGTCACTGGGCTGTTTGTGCTGGTTTTGTATGCAACCCTTTTGGGTATCATAAATTGCGAGATATCATTTCCCGGCGAGCTTGATATCGGAAAGTTTATTTTACTCAATATCGGAGCACTGTGCCTGCATCTCTTTATAGGCGGTATCTGCTTTTTATGTTCTTGTATTTTTAATGACAGCAAATATGCTGTCGGGGTAGGTGCCGGAATTCCTGTACTTGGATTTATTATTCAGATGATGGCCAATGCGGGGGAAAAACTAGAAAACGCTAAATTCGCTACATTCTTCACATTGTTTGATTCAAAGGGCATTATTGCAGGGGAAGCAGGCTCAATCTGGGGAATGGTTGTCCTTTTCGCAGGAGCCATCGTACTGTTTGGAGCAGCAATTGTTATTTTTTCAAAAAAGGATTTGCACATTTAGAAAACCGCATTCCAAAGATCATAATATTCCATTGCAGCTTCATCCTGAGTGTTTTTGTAGCTTTCCAGGTGAAAAAGCGAAATGTTCGCAGAAAACTCAATCGATATCCAATTGTATCTTATGCAAAATCAATTTCCAGTCATTCCTATTGTAATGACAAAAAATAATGCTGCTTATATTGAGAATAATATTAAATATGGTTATGATTGTGTAGATTTAGACTTTTTGATAAACAATATGATTGGCTGATCAAATGGAAAGAGCAATGTAAGGCGATGGGCAAGGATTCACAGATATAAACGCTTTACAAATGTTGGATACAAAATGTGAACTTTACAAGGAAATTACCCTTGACAGGGCAAATTGGTATATGCTAAAATATCCGGCAAAGCGATGACGAAGAGAAGTAGCATGAATTATCGTTCACAGAGAGCGGGGGAATGGTGAGAGCCCTGCAAAGTGAATTCATGTGAATAACACTTCATCAGCTTCAATCTGAAAGTCGTATTGCATATGACGAGTAGGTGCGACGTACGCCGTACGTTACAATGGCAAACACTAAGGAGTGACTGTACAATGGAGTACAGTAATTCAGGTGGTACCGCGGACGATTATAGTGCTGTTCGCCCTGAAATTCTTTTCCGGGCGAGCAGCTTTTTTATATTTATAGGCGCTCTCCCGACACAGTGAAATAATTAAACATGAGGAAGGGAGATTTTATGTCAGTGATTTATCGTACCAAAACAATGGATCAAATCACGGAAAAAGATATCGGCACTTTCCTTAAAATTGCCGGTTGGGTTGAAAACATCCGGGACCATGGCGGCGTGTCCTTTATCGACCTTAGGGACATGTACGGCGTTATGCAGGTGGTATTCAGAAATATCGAGCTTCCAAAAGGTATCAGAAAAGAAGAATGTCTATCCATTGAAGGTGTGGTGGAAAAACGGGATGAAGAAACCTACAACCCCAAGATTCCCACTGGTACCATTGAGCTTGCAGCACAAAAGGTCACTGTTTTAGGCAAGGTCTATAAGGATCTGCCGTTTGATATCACCACCTCCAAGGAAATTCGTGAGGAAGTGCGCCTAAAGTACCGTTATCTTGATTTGAGAAACCGGAAAGTAAAGGACAATATTCTGTTTCGATCCCAGGTCATCAGCTTTTTAAGACAGAAGATGACCGAAATGGGATTTGTCGAAATTCAAACACCAATTCTTTCAGTATCTTCGCCGGAAGGAGCAAGAGATTATATCGTTCCATCAAGAAAATATAAGGGAAAATTCTATGCGCTGCCACAGGCGCCCCAGATATACAAGCAGTTGTTGATGGTGGCGGGTTTTGACAAGTATTTTCAGATTGCTCCATGCTTCCGTGACGAGGATGCGCGGGCTGATCGTTCTCCTGGCGAGTTCTATCAACTCGACTTTGAAATGAGTTTTGCCACCCAGGAAGATGTCTTCCGTGTGGGCGAGGAGGTGCTGACTGCAACTTTTAAAAAGTTCGCGCCCGAGGGGTATGAAGTCACCGAGGCGCCGTTCCCCGTTTTCAGCTACAAACAGGCCATGTTGGAGTTCGGTACCGACAAACCGGACCTGCGCAACCCCCTGCGTATCATCGATGTGACAGATTTCTTCCAGAAATGCGCTTTTAAACCTTTTCATCATAAAACAGTCAGGGCCATCAAGGTTCATGCCGAAATGTCCAAGGGCTTTCATGAAAAACTGTTGGAATTTGCACTTTCCATTGGCATGGGCGGGCTCGGCTACCTTGAGGTTCAGGAAGATATGACCTATAAAGGTCCCATCGACAAGTATATCCCTGAAGAAATAAAAGGTGAACTGGCTCAAATTGCCGGCCTTGTTCCCGGCGATGTGATATTCTTCATTGCTGACAAGGAAAAGCTTGCCTGCAAGTACGCTGGTCTAATCCGCAATGAACTGGGCAAACGCCTTGACCTCTGCGAGAAGAAAGCTTACCGTTTCTGCTATGTCAATGATTTTCCGATGTATGAAATCGACGAAGTGACAGGGAAAATTCAATTTACCCATAACCCCTTCTCCATGCCGCAGGGTGGGCTGGAGGAGCTTACTACCAAGGATCCTCTGGACATTCTGGCTTACCAGTATGATATCGTCTGCAACGGTGTTGAGCTTTCCTCGGGTGCGGTCCGGAACCACGACCTGAATATCATGGTCAAGGCCTTTGAAATTGCGGGTTACGATGAGGAGACCTTGAAAAAGAAATTCGGAGCACTATATAATGCATTCCAGTACGGAGCGCCGCCCCATGCCGGCATGGCTCCAGGGATTGAACGGATGATCATGCTCCTCAGGAACGAGGAGAACATCTGCGAGGTTGTAGCTTTCCCAATGTGCAGCAATGCACAGGATCTGATGTGCGGTGCACCCAGCGAAGTATCCGAACAGCAGCTGCGAGAGGTGCATATTAAAATCAGGAGTTAAGAGAGTTTGATTTATCCCGGCAGACTTAGCAGCCGGATGTAATTGGAAATGGAGTGAGGACTGTGGCAATTTCTAAAACCGAGATAGAAAAGCTCGCGAAACTTGCAAAGCTGGAATTTTCGGATGAAGAGCTTGAGCGATTTACGGCTGAATTTGATGAGATTATAGCATTTGCAGATACCATCAACCAATCCATCGAAGGCGGGACTGAACAAATAAAAAGTGTGGATGCCAGGATAGTCTCATTTGATGACCTGCGCCCTGATGAAGTGGTGCCGTCACTGCCCAATGAAAAAATCCTTTCCAATGTCGAAGGATATAATGGGTTTTTCAGCCTGGAAAGGAGTAAAAAATGAGAGCTGGAATATTGGAACTGGCAACTAGGCTTCGTAACCGCGAAATTTCTGCGGTGGAACTGACAAAGGCATATATCGATGCCATTGAGGAACTGAATCCAACCCTCAATGCTTATGTGCATCTTACCTTTGATACCGCCCTGAAAGCTGCGGAACAAGCCGACCAAAGGCTTAAGGAGGATGATGCACCGCTGCTTTGCGGCATCCCCATGGCCTTGAAAGACAATATTTGCACTGATGGGCTTGAAACCACATGTTGTTCAAAAATACTAAAAGGCTTTAAGCCTTATTATGATGCTATTGTCTGGGAAAAACTGAAAGCCCATGGTGCGGTGCTCCTGGGCAAGACCAATATGGATGAGTTTGCCATGGGAAGCACCTCGGAAACCAGCTGCTATGGGGCGCCCCTGAATCCCAGAAACACGAATTATGTTACCGGCGGCTCTTCGGGCGGATCAGCAGCGGCAGTTTGCGCCAATCTTGCAGTTTACACCCTTGGCTCGGATACAGGAGGTTCTATCCGTCAGCCGGCTTCCTTTTGCGGTGTTGTGGGCCTCAAACCCACCTATGGCGCGGTATCCCGCTACGGGCTCATCGCTTACGGCAGCTCCCTGGACCAGATCGGACCACTGGCGAACAGTGTAAAGGACGCTGCCATCGTTTTCGATGCTATCAAAGGCGGCGATAAACGTGATCAAACCAGTGTGAACTATGATTATGGTTCTTCTTTGGCTGAATGCCTGGACCGGGATATCAGGGGCATGCACATCGGTATTGCAGAAGAGTTCTTTGACGGAATCAATCCTGAGATCAAGTCAAAGATTGAGGAAGCCATAATGTTGCTTGAAAGAAATGGAGCCGTGATAGAAAACATCAGGCTTCCGGCCCTGAAGCTCGCTCTTCCGGTATATTACATTATCGCCTGTGCCGAAGCATCTTCCAACCTTGGACGGTATGACGGAATCCGTTATGGATACCGCACATCCTCCTATACCAGCATTGAGGACATGATTGTCAAAACCAGGAGCGAAGCTTTCGGCGACGAAGTTAAGCGCCGCATCATGCTGGGGACCTATGTGCTGTCCAGCGGCTATTATGATGCTTACTACAAGAAAGCCTGCCTGATTCGCGAAGAGATAAACCGGGAATTTGATGCTGTCTTTGAAAAATGTGATGTACTCGTTGCTCCTACAGCGCCCAATACTGCATTCCCGCTGAACTACAAGGGTGCAAGCCCGGTTGAGATGTACCTGTCGGATATCTGTACCGTGCCTGTCAATATAGCAGGCATTCCTGCCATATCAGTCCCCTGCGGGGAGGATGCCAGTGGGCTTCCTATCGGCATGCAGATCATCGGCAGGCGGTTTGATGAGGCATCGATTCTTCGAGTAGCTCATTTTTATGAACAAAGTGCCGGAGAAGTTATCAGCGCTTACGAAGGAGGTGCCAGGATATGAATTATGAAATTGTCTGCGGTATTGAAACTCATGTTGAACTGGCAACCAAAACCAAGATTTTCTGCGGCTGTACCACTGAATTTGGGGGAGAACCCAATACTCATTGCTGTCCTGTTTGCACCGGTCAGCCAGGTTCCCTTCCCATACTTAACCAAAAAGTGGTGGAGTATGCCATTAAAGCCGGTCTGGCGTTGAACTGCAAAATCAATACCAAATCACATATGGACCGAAAAAATTATGTATATCCCGATTTGCCCAAAGCCTATCAGATCTCGCAATATGATGAGCCCCTCTGTGAAAAAGGCTATATTGAGCTGGATAGCGGCAAACGTATCGGCATTACCCGCATTCATATCGAGGAGGATGCCGGAAAGCTCGTCCATGAAAACGGATATACCTATATTGACTACAACCGCAGCGGTGTTCCGCTGATTGAGATTGTTTCTGAGCCCGATATTTCTTCTGCCGAAGAGGCAAAAGAATATGCCGAAAAGCTGCAACTGATCATGCGCTATATAGGCATATCAGACTGCAAGATGCAGGAAGGCTCCATGCGCTGTGACGTAAATCTTTCACTGCGCAAGCCCGGTGATCCCCGTCTCGGTGTGAGAACTGAAATCAAGAATATCAACTCATTGAGTTTCATTCAAAAGGCTGTCATGGCCGAGGCGGAAAGACAGGCTGATATCCTTGATGCGGGAGGATCAATTGTTCAGCAGACTATGCGTTACGATGAGGGAACCAATAGTGTTACCCCTATGCGTGATAAGGAAAATTCTGATGATTACCGCTATTTCCCTGATCCCGATATTCTGAGATTCAGTATCGATGATGAGAAAGTGGAAGAAATCCGGGCATCTTTACCTGAGCTTCCCTTTGATAAGCTCAGGAGATACGTGAATGTCCTGGGACTTCCAGAAGCCACAGCCAGACAGATTTTCAGGTATAGAAAGGTAGCTGAATTTTTTGAAAGTGCACTGGCCGAAGGAGCAAGCGTTAAAAATGCGGCTAACATGATTATTGGTACCATCTTTTCCAATATGGACACTGAGGAGGAGAAGGAATTATTCGCCATCAGGATTTCCGCTGCCCAGTTTGCCGCCCTTGTAAAACTCGCAGATGAGAAAAAAATAAACATCGGAGTTGCCCAGAGCACTTTGCAAAAGATGCTGGAAAGCGGCAAATCTGTAGAGGAGTTCATTAAGCCGGAGGATCTTGTTGGTATCTCCGATGAGGCGCTTGAAAGCCTATGCAGGGAAGCTATTGATGCCAATCCCAAGGCGGCAGCCGATGTCAGAAGCGGTAAGGACAAAGCCATAAACGCGATGTTTGGATACATTATGAAGAAAACCGGTGGGAAAGCAGATATTCGCAAGGCTGAAGTCTTGCTGAGAAAACTGATTGGGCAATAAAAATGCATGATATAAAGATGGAAGCGTATTTTCAATTTTATACATTGCAAAAGAATTTTGTTAAAATAATCTATATTTTAAATTCATTTAGTTATATTATCAGAATGTAGTGTACAAAGAATATTTTGGCCAGAATCTTTTAAATAAATAGTGTTTTGTCGGAAACAAAGGCGTTTCACAAGAAAAGTGAAGCGCCTTTTGTTAGTTTTTATTCGGTTATAACCGGTGATGAAGAATTTAAAAAATTAATTGCATAAATTTAACATTTATGCTATCATCTTAATAAAATTATTGAAGGCGAGGTTGTCCAATGCCAGCGTATGCTTAACTGGACCAATTGAATAAGAGTATAACAAAGCATTTTCTTACCCTTTTAGGGGTTTTGTTGTTATGCTTTTTCAGTTTATCAAGTTAAGAATAGCGGTATTTTCAACCTTGCTGGTGTTATAATACTAACCGAAAAAGACTAACTAAAGGAATATTGTTGATTCCTTTTAGATGTCGTTGTATGTATGAAATATAAAGTGATACCGTGCTTAACTGCAAGGTATTTTTATCTTTATCTACTCTTATATTGCGTTAAGGCTGCATTTGTATACCAGTGAAGACATTTGATATGATGCTTTATTCTATTGGTTATGTGTATAAGACTGCAGGTGAAAAAGCTTTTGCTATTCGCCTGCAGTCTTTTGTTTGAGATTTAAAGGAGACTTTGAAGCTGAAAAAAGGCAAAGTTTTTATAGCTAGAAAGGGGTCAATAAATGAGTATCATAAACGCAATTAATCTATCCAAAACATATAAAATACATGAAAAGCAGGAAGGTCTTAAAAATACAATAAAAGACTTTCTTAAGCGTAAATACGTGTACAAAGATGCAGTTAACAACCTGAACATGACAATAGAAAAAGGCGAAATTGTTGGGTTGCTTGGTGAAAATGGGGCAGGTAAAACTACGACTCTTAAAATGCTCACCGGCATTCTGTATCCAACATCCGGTAAAGTTACCGTTTTAAATTATACTCCAACACAGAGAAAACGGGAATTTCTCAAAAAGATAGCGTTTGTTATGGGCAATAAAAGTGAGATAAACTGGGATTTGCCGGCCATCGATACCTTTAAATATCAAAAGCTTGTCTATCAGGTACCTGACGAGTTATATGAAAAGAATATAGATATGCTGGCAGAGATGCTAAATGTCAAGCATTTTTTAAATATTCAGCTACGCCTATAAATTGCAATATTAAATGCCGTGAAAAATTTGGTAAATCCATTGCTTACTGGAATAAATTCTATACATCATACCGCCATTTCTATGGCTGACCTATAACCAAACATTCTTCTTGGATA
>Ga0134102_1002582_pt1 | contig 11668 bp, 7 predicted proteins | sample 13_3_2metaG_FD_94447 | JGI IMG/M metagenome (GOLD analysis project Ga0134102, IMG submission 94447) | Switchgrass degrading microbial communities from high solid loading bioreactors in New Hampshire, USA - 13_49_3.3_201_A3 metaG | ecosystem: Engineered > Bioreactor > Semi-continuous > Anaerobic >...
AGCAGCACCAGCTCGCCCTGCGCCAGGTTGATCACGCCGCTGGCCTTGTAGCTGAGCACGAACCCCAGGGCCACCAGGGCGTACAGGGCCCCGACCACGATGCCGTTCACCAGCAGGTTCAGGAAGAAACCGAGGTCGCTGTTCATCCGACTCCACCTCCTCCCGCGGCCCGCGGCTCGGGCTGTTCGGACTCCTCGGACTGCCCCGGCACGGGCAGCAGCTCACGCACCTGCAGCACGGTCTCGATGACGGTCTCCCGGCCGTCCCGGTAGCGCACCCGGCTCTGCACCGGGATCTCCTTCGCCCGGTTGTAGAGCCCCTCGATCACCGGGGCGTACTTCTGGTAGACGAAGCCCCGGCGCAGCTTGCGGGTGCGGGTCAGCTCCTCGTCGTCGGCGTCCAGCTCCTTGTGCAGGATGACGAACGACCGGATGCGGGCGGCCTCGGGCAGGTCGGCGTTGACCCGGGCGATCTCGCCGGCGATCAGGTCGATCACCGGGCCCTTCTGGGACAGGTCCTGGTAGGTGGTGTAGGGGATGCCCTGCCCCTCCGCCCAGTGGCCCACCGACTGCAGGTCGATGTTGATCATCGCCACCACGTGGGTGCGGCCGTTGCCCACCGCCACCGCTTCCTTGATGTAAGGCGAAAACTTCAGCTTGTTCTCCAGGAAGTTGGGCGAGAAGATCTCGCCGGTGCTCAGCCGCATGACGTCCTTCAGCCGGTCGATGACCACCAGCTGGCCCGACTCCTCCTCGATGTACCCGGCGTCGCCGGTGTGCAGCCAGCCGCCGGCCAGCGTCTTCGCGCTCTCCTCGGGCATCTTGTAGTAGCCCTGGAAGACCGCCCGGCTCCGGAGCAGGATCTCCCCCTCCGGCGAGATCGCCATCTCGCCGCCGGGAAGGGGCGTGCCCACCGTGTGGAAGCGGATGTCGTCGTCCCGGTGCAACACGGCGATCCCCACGATCTCCGTCTGCCCGTAGATCTGCTTCAGGTTCACACCCAGGGCGTGGTAGAACCGGAACACGTCCGGGCCCAGGGGCGCGCCGCCGGTGTAGGCCCGCTTCAGCCGGGCCAGGCCCAGGTGGTCCTTGATGGCGCTGAAGACCAGGAACTCGCCCAGGGCGTAAAGCAGGCGGTCCGTCAGCGGGACCGGCTTGTGGGCGAAGCGCGCGTCGGCCACCCGGAGCCCGATCGGCTGGAAGAACTCCCAGAGCTTCCGCTTCAGCCAACCGGCGTCCTGGATCTTCACCTGCACCCGGGTCACCATGTCCTCGTAGATGCGCGGCGGCGAGAACATCACGTGCGGACCGATCTCCCGCATGTTCTCCTGCACCGTGTCAGGCTCCTCGGGGAAGTTCACCGTGAAGCCGATGGAGAGGTGCATCGCCAGGGCGGTCATCTGCTCGCCGATCCAGGCCAGGGGCAGGAACGAGAGGAAGTCGTCGTCGGGGGTCAGCGGATCCACCGTCTGGATGGTGTCGCCCATCGCCAGCAGGTTCCGGTGGCTCAGCATCGCCCCCTTCGGGTTGCCCGTGGTGCCCGAGGTGTAGCAGATGATCGCGGTGTCCTCCCCGTCGCCTGCGGCCACCATCTCCTCGAACAGGCCCGGGTGCTGCCGGCCGTACTCCCGGCCCATCTCCAGCACCCTGGGGAAGTACAGGAGCCAGGGGTCGGTGTACGTGCGGAGTCCCTTGGGGTCGTAGTAGATGAGGTGCCGCACCTTCGGAATCAGGTCCCGGACCTCCAGGATCTTGTCCACCTGCTCCTGGTCCTCCACCACCACGATCACGGCATCGGAGTGGTCGATGACGTAGGCCATCTCCTTGGCCAGCGAGTCCTGGTAGATGCCCACCGACGTGCCGCCCGCCGACTGCGCGGCCAGCTCGGCGATGACCCACTCCGGCCGGTTGTCCCCCACGATGGCGATCTTGTCGCCCCGCCGGAAGCCCAGCGAGACCAGGCCGAGGCAGAAGTCGCGCACGTGGTCCAGATAGTCCTGCCACGTGTACTCCTGCCAGATCCCGTACTCCTTCTCCCGCAAGGCGACCCGGCTGCGGCCGTACTTCCGGGCCATCGCCTGCAGCCGCTTCGGCAAGGTGTCCAGCTGCTCTGCGCTCACCACACCACCCCCCTTACACCGCCGCCAGGTCCTTGTCGCCCAGGTAGGCCCGGATCACGTCCGGGTTCCGCCGCACCTCGTCCGGCGTCCCCTCGCCGATCTTGCGGCCGAAGTCGAGCACCACGACCCAGTCGGAGATGTCCATCACCACGCCCATGTCGTGCTCGATGAGCACGCAGGTAACGCCTCGCTCCTGGTTGATGTCGAGGATGAAGCGGACCATGTCCTCCTTCTCCTCGGCGTTCATGCCGGCCATCGGCTCGTCCAGGAGCAGCAGCCGGGGCTCCAGCGCCAGGGCCCTGCCCAGTTCCACCCGCTTCTGCAGGCCGTAGGGAAGCATCCCCACCGGCTTGCGCCGGACGTGGGCGATCTCCAGGAAGTCGATGATCTCCTCCACCGCCTTCCGGTGCTCGATCTCCTCCCGCCGGGCCGGGCCCCACCACAGCCCGCAGGCGAGCAACCCCGACCGCATGAGGGCGTGGCGGCCGACCATCAGGTTCTCCAGCACGGTCATGTGCTTGAACAGGGCGATGTTCTGGAACGTGCGGGCGATGCGCAGCTCCGCCCGCCGGGCCGGCGGCATCCGGGTGATGTCGCGCCCCTCGAACAGAATCCGCCCCTGCTGCGGGATGTAGCGCCCCGAGATGCAGTTGATCAGGCTGGTCTTCCCCGCCCCGTTCGGGCCGATGATGCTGGTGATGGAGCCCTTGCGCACGGCCAGCGAGACCCCGTCCAGGGCCTTCACCCCGCCGAAACCGATGGCGACGTTCTCGACAGCTAAATGCACCTCGCTCACCCTCTGCCACCTCCTCTGCTCTGACTCCCGCCATGGGCCGGTCCCGGCCCCGCAGCGGTTCCCCGCCTCACAACCCGGCTTCCCGGGACCCGGTCGCCTCACAATCCTCCTGCCTCTGCGCGCCGGTCGACGATCCGCGCCCGGCGCGGCGACCGCTCCAGCGAGCCGTAGGGGAGGATCTGCACGGCGAACTCCACGCCCAGCTCGTCGGAAAGCCGCTGGCCGATGCGCTCCGCCAGGGCCGGCGAGGGTAGCTCCCCGGGGGCCGCCTCCACCTCTACCCTGCAGCGGTCCAGCCAGGTGACCGGGTCCCGCTCCAGCACGATCCGGTACTGGTCCGCAAGGCTGCCGTAACCGGAGAGCACGAGCTCCACCTGCACCGGGTAGAACTTGGCCCCGCGGATCATCACCAGCTCGTCCAGGCGGCCCCGCACCCCGCCGGGCGACCGGGCGAGAGTACGGCCACAGCCGCAGGGCTCGCGGACCAGCGTGGCCATGTCGCCGGTCCAGTACCGGATGAGCGGCATATCCTCCCGGGTGAGGTCGGTGAGTACCAGCACGCCCGTCTCCCCCTCGGCGCACGGGGCCAGCGTCGCCGGGTTGATGACCTCCACCAGCACGTGATCCTCCGCCCAGTGGAGCCCTGTCTGAAACCGGCACTCCCCGGCCAGCAGCGGACCGACCTCGGTGATGCCGTAGAAGTCGAAGGCCGGGCAGCCGTACAGCCGCTCCAGCCGCCGGCGGGTGAGCGGCTCGCCCGCGCCGGGCTCGCCGCCGAAGAGTCCGTAGCGCAGCCCGATGTCCCGGGGCGACAGGCCCCGCTCCTGGATGCGCTCGGCCAGGTAGACGGCGTGAGACGGTGCCCCGATGAACATCACGGGCCGAAAGTTGAAGAGCATCTCCACCTGCCGCTTGACCGAGTCGGTACCGATGGGGATGATGGCCGCGCCCATCGCCCGGGCAGCCCGGTGCCAGGAGATGCCCCCGGCGAAGAGGCCGTACCCAAAGGCGTTGTGGATCAGCTCCCCCGGCCGGAGCCCGATCCCCCACATGATGCGGGCGCCGATCTCGGCGGTGCGGGCCAGGTCCTGCTCGCCGTAGACGGTGTAGAGCGAGCCCCCGACCACGTGCACCGGGTAGACCTCCCGGCGCACCTCCGCCGGGCTCATCGGCAGGTCGCCCAGCGGCGGCTCCCGGAGCTGCGCGTCCACCAGGTCCGACTTGTACAGGAAGGGCAACCGGACCACGTCCGCCGGCGTGCGGAAGTCCGCAGGGTCGACGGGCCCGACGCCCTGCCAGAGCCGCCGGTAGAACGGCGACGCCAGTGCCCGCGCAACCTGCGTGCGGAGCCGCTCCGCCTGAAGCCGCGCCAGGTCGGCGCGCCCCATGCGCTCGATGGCCGGCTGCCAGTGGGGCCGGTCAAGCTCGATCTGCATCGCACTCCCCCTTCCCCGCCGGCTTTCTCATGCAAGGGGCGTGCCAGACCGGGCCGCCCCGCCGCCCCAGGGCGGAGAAACGCCCCCGCGGCTCCCGACAACGCCCCCCGAAAAAGGCTTGTGCCTCCCTGAACCTATCAGGGAGGCACACAACCGATGCGCCGATCGGGCGCGGAGCCTAAGCGCGCGTGCTTACCCCGGCCGGCGCCCGGGCGGGCGGCGATGGTCCCGGAAGCCGCGCCGCACTGGCGACCCGGGGGCTAAGCCGCCGCGCTTGGGGCTATAAGCAGGAATAGTTTGCATTCCAGAGAATTATGACTTATGTTGCTGTTGGGGAGGGGTGTGCATGGCGCCGCTGGAGGAAGGGATCGTCGCCGCCCTGCTGGACGGGCTGCTCGAAGGCGTCCTCGCCGTCGCGCCGGACGGGCGGATCGGGCTGGTGAACGGCGCCATGGCCCAGCTGCTGGGCGCCCGCCAGGACGACTTGCTGGGCCGCCGGCCAGTCGACCTCGAGGCCGCCGGCACCTGGCTCCCTCCGGTCCTCCGCCGCTGCCTGGAGACCCGGGAGCGGCAGGCGCTGATCCAGGAGCGGGCCGGCCGACGCCTGGCCCTGACGGCCGAGCCGCTGCCGGAGGGCTGGGTGCTGGCCACGGCGCGGGACATCACGGAGCTGGACCGGCTCCAGCGGCAGGTGGAGCGCATGGCCCAGGACCGGGAGCGGTACCACCACGAGCTGGCCGGGCTGCGGGCCGGGCAGGTCGGGCGCACCGAGGTCATCGGCTCGTCGCCCGCCATGCAGCGGGTGATGGACCTGGTCCGGCGGGTGGCGCCGGTGGACTCCACGATCCTGCTCCTGGGGGAGTCGGGAGTCGGCAAGGGGGTGCTGGCGGCCGAAATCCACCGGCTGAGCCCGCGCCGCAGCCGACCGTTCGTCCGGATCGACTGCGCCGCCCTGCCCGCGAGCCTGCTGGAGTCCGAGCTATTCGGCTACTCCCCGGGCTCGTTCACGGGTGCGCGGCGCGAAGGCAAGCCGGGGCTGATCGAGCAGGCCCACGGCGGAACGCTCTTCATTGATGAGATCGGCGACGTGCCCCTGGAGCTGCAGGTCAAGCTGCTGCACGTCATCCAGGAGCGGCGCATCATCCGGCTCGGGGCGGTGACCCCCACCACGGTGGACATCCGCATCATCGCCGCCACGCACCGCGACCTGGAGAGCATGGTGGCCGAGGGCCGCTTCCGGGCCGATCTCTACTACCGGCTCAACGTGGTGCCGATCCGGATCCCGCCCCTGCGGGAGCGGCCCGAGGACATCCCCGTCCTGGCCCGGGCCTTCCTGGACAAGTTCTGCGCCCGGTACGGGGTGGAGCGCACCCTGACGCCGGAGGCGATGGCGCGCCTCATGGCTCACATCTGGCCAGGGAACGTGCGGGAGCTTGAGAACCTGGTCGAGCGGCTGGTGGTCACGCTGGATGAGCGGGAGATCCGGCCCGAGCACCTGCCCCTGCCGTCCCCCGGCGGTTCGCCGGTGCAGGTGCGGGAGGTCGTACCGCTCAAAGAGGCCGTGGCGGCGCTGGAGCTGGAACTGGTAGGGGAGGCGTACCGGCGGTTCGGCAGCTCCGTGAAGGTGGGTCGGGCGCTGGGGATTCACCAGACCACCGCGGCGAGGAAGATTCGGGAGTGGAAGGCGCGGACAGGTCAGCCATAGGCGGAACGCCCGTCACGACTCACCCCTCGTTGCCAAGAACGCCGTCACCTCGGCCAGGTCCGACACCCGCCGGGCGCCCTCCGGGCAGGCCGCCTCCACGGCGTCTTCGAAGTCCGAACCCACGAAGGAGAGGTCCAGCAGGGCGATGACGCCCCGGTCCTGGGTGGTGCGGATGAGCCGGCCGATACCCTGCTTCAGCTTGATCAGCATCTCCGGCAGGTCCACCGCCTCGAAGGGGTCGGCCCCGGCCGCCTGCGCCTGGGCCCGCCGCTCCCGGATGAGCGGGTCGTGCTCCGGGAAGGGCAGGTGGGGGATGATCACGCAGGAGAGCGCCTCACCGGGCACGTCCACCCCCTCCCAGAAGTGGGCCCCCACCAGCACCGAGTTCACGTCCGTACGGAACCGCATGAGCTGCGCCCCGCGGTCGCCCTCGCCCTCGTAGAGCACCGGCCAGGGCAGGTCGTAGGCCGCCAGGGCCCGCCGCCAGCGGGCGACCTCGGCCATCGACCGGAGGAGGATCAGGGCCCGCCCGCCGGTGGCGTGCAGGACCCGCACCGCCTCGGCCACGAGCCGGTCCTCGCCGTCCTCCGCCGGGGGTTCGCCCTGCTCCGGGCCGGCAGCCTCGCCTTCCTGCGGCGCCAGGTAGATCAGGGCCTGCCGGGCCAGGTCGAAGGGCACGCCCACCTGCATCTGCTCGAACCGCTGCAGCCCGAGGACCCGGGCCTGGTAGGCCGGCTCCAGCGTGGCCGAGGAGAACACCACCGGCGTGCCGGGCTTCAGGTGCGGGCCGCCGAAGAGCGGCTTCGCCCGCTGGGGGATCACCCAGAGCTCGTCCCCCTCCCGCCAGACCACCGAGTCCAGCCGGCGGAAGAGCCTCAGCAACGCCCGGATCTCGTCGAGGCGGGCCTGGTAGGCGTTCAGCTCGCTCTCGGCGTCCTGCCCCTCGCTCATGGCCTCCTCGGTGACCAGCTCGGTCTGCAGGTCGTCCAGGGCCCGGTCGAGCCGGGCGGCGGCCCGCAGCAGGAGGTCGGAGCGGTCCACGTCCCGCTTGCCCTCGCCTGGGCGGGTGTGGACGTCCAGCCCGCGCAGGAAGTTGTCCGCGGCCGCCCGCGCCGCTTCCAGCCGCCAGGCCATCCCTTCCCGGGCCTGCCAGGCGTCCAGCCGCCGCAGGGTGCGGCGCAGCCGCTCGCCGCTCAGGGACCAGCCCTGGACCCGCTGCCACGTCTCGGGCAGGTAGTGCCCCTCGTCGAAGATCACGGCCGAATAGGTGGGCAGCACCGGCAGGAGGCCGCCCTCCAGCAGTTCGGTCCGGGTGAGAAGGTCCTGGGCGAAGAGCCGGTGGTCACAGACCACCAGGTCGAGCGCCTCCCGGTGGCGGCGCCGGGCGGCCATCATCAGGCAGTGGCCCCGCCGCGGGCAGGTGTCGCAGGTGAGCGACGGATCCCAGTTCACCAGCTCCCAGAGGGCATCGTCCACCCACGGGACCTCCGAGCGCGCCCCCGTGGCGGTGCGCCGGGCCCAGTCGACCAGGTCGCGCCAGCCCTCCGGCTCGTCGACCAGGTCGAGGTCGGCTCGCTCCACTTTCAGTTCACAGATGTAGTCCGCCGGGTCGCCGGCCACCCGCACGTCGATGTCCAGGCCCAGGACGCGGGAGAGGGTCTGGATGTCGCCCTGGGGCCCGGTGAGCTGCGCCTTCAGTATGCTGGACGCGCTGGCCACCACCACCGGCGCCCCCCGGAACCGGGCGTGGCAGACGGCAGGAAGCAGATAGGCGAAGGTCTTGCCCGTGCCGGGGCCGGCCTCGGCCAGCAGCGTGGACCCCTCGGTGAGGGCGCGGGCGATGCGGAAGGCAGTGTAGATCTGCTCCTCGCGCACCTCAAAGCCGTGCTCAGGCAGCAGGTCGTAGAAGACGTGCCCCAGCCAGTCGTTCAGCCCTTTCCGGTACTCGGCCTCGTTGTGTGCGGGGAACGGCAGCTTCGTCCAGCGGATTTCCAAGGCGAACCCCTCCTGGCAACAGCCTGACAGTGACAAGCATACCCAACCTGGCATCCGGGGGAAAGAGGAGGCGCATCACGGTGGACGAGCCGGCGTTCGAAACTCATTCCAACCCCCGGCGGGACGTGAGCCAGGATTTCGTCGCGCCGCGGGCACAGCAGAACTCGGGAGTCCGGCACCTCTGAGAAGACCAGAGCGGCCGGAAAAAGGGCGGCCCCGCCGTGGCGGCGGGACCGGCCCTTGCTTGTTTGTTTTCCCTCAGCTGCGGCACACCCGGCGCCTGCCTACAGCTTCTCGCTCACCGCCTTCGCCTGCGTCAGCAGGAGCAGGTAGTCGTGGCCGCCGGTCTTCGAGTCGGTTCCGCTCATGTTGAACCCGCCGAAGGGGTGCACGCCCACCAGCGCACCGGTGGACTTGCGGTTGAAGTAGAGGTTGCCCACGTGGAAGTGGTGGCGGGCATACTCCAGGTTGGCCCGGTTGCGGGAGTAGACCGACCCGGTGAGGCCGAACTCGGTATCGTTGGCGATGCGGATGGCATCCTTGAAATCCTTCGCCTTGATGAAGGCCAGCACCGGCCCGAAGATCTCCTCCTGGGCGATGCGGGCCCGGGAATCGACGTCCGCGAAGATGGTCGGCTCGATGAAGTAACCGCCCGTCTCCTTCGCCAGCGGCGACGCACCGCCGCCCAGCACCAGGCGCCCCTCGCCCTTGCCGATCTCGATGTAGCGCAGGATCGACTCGAAGGCCGCCCGGTCGGCCACGGGTCCCTGGTGGACCGCCGGGTTCCGCGGGTCGCCCTGGAGCAGGGCGCGGGTCTTCTCCACCACCAGGTCGAGGAGGGGCTCGTAGACGTCCTGGTGGACGATCGCCCGGGAACAGGCCGAGCACTTCTGCCCCTGGAAGCCGAAGGCCGAGGTCACGATGCCGGCGGCCGCCTCCTCCAGGTCGGCCTCCTGATCGACGACGATGGCGTCCTTGCCGCCCATCTCTGCAATGACCCGCTTGATCCACTTCTGTCCGGGCGCGGTCTGGGCCGCCCGTTCGTTGATGCGCAGGCCCACCTCCTTGGAGCCGGTGAAGGTGATGAACCGGGTCTGCGGATGGCCCACCAGGTAGTCGCCCACCTCGCCGCCTGGGCCGGGCAGGAAGTTGAGCACGCCGGGCGGCAGGCCGGCCTCCTCCATCACCTCGACGAAGAGCGCCGCGACCACCGGGGTGATGGAGGCGGGCTTCAGGATGACGGTGTTGCCGGCTACGATGGACGAGGAGGTCATGCCCACCAGGATGGCGCAGGGGAAGTTCCAGGGCGGGATGACCAGCCCCACGCCCAGGGGGATGTAGTAGAGTTCGTTGTCCTCGCCCGGGATGCGGGTGAGCGGCTGCGGCTCGGAGAGCCGGTACATCTCGCGCGCGTAGTATTCGAGAAAGTCGATGGCTTCCGCTGTGTCGGCGTCGGCCTCCGCCCAGTTCTTGCCGATCTCCACCACCATGGTGGCCGAGAACTCGTGCTTCCGGCGGCGCATGATGGCGGCGGCCTTGAGGAGGATGCGCGCCCGGGCCTTGGGGTCGACCTGGCTCCACTCCTCGAAGGCGGCCAGCGCCGTGGCCATGGCCCTGTCGGCCATCTCCCGGTCGGCCCTGGCGACGTAACCCACCACCTCGTCGGGCTTGGCGGGGTTGGTGGAGACGATGCGGTCCTTCGTCATGATCCGCTCTCCGCCGATGATGATCGGGTACTCCCGGCCGAAACGGCTCTGGACCAGTTCCAGCGCCTGGCGGAAGGCGTCCCGGTTCGCGGGAATGGAGAAGTCGGTCAGCGGCTCATTCCGGAACGGTACGACAGCCATCCAGCTTCAGCCTCCTTCGCGGGATATTCATAAATGCATATTCCCGGAGGGAGGCAGACCTTCCTGCCGCTGCACAGCACCATCCTGTTCCTGCTAAGTCAGCGCGTGCTGCCGCGGCACCGCCGCCAGTACGGGCAGCGCCTCTGCCGGCGGTGCGGTACCGTCCACCAATCCGGGGCCGTGGCGCCGGCACCGCCCGCGCCCCGCTGGGGCCTGCAGCCCACCCGGGCGGGACCGGGTGGGTGCCGCGTAGCCCCTACGGCAGCGCCCGCACCTCCCGCACGCGCACCAGCCCCATGTAGATGATCCACCCCAGCGAGATCAGCGCCCCGAGGGTGATAGCGAGGGACGGGCCCAGGTAGTCGATGGCGAGTCCGATCGGCCCCTGCCCCAGGGGCATCATGGCCAGCGCGGTCATGGTGTAGGCGCTCATGACCCGCCCGCGCATGTGGTCGTCCACGTTGGTCTGCAGCAGGGTGTTCAGGGTCGTCTGCCAGGTCATCGCGCAGCCGCCGACCAGCACCAGCAGCGCCAGCGAGAGGTAGAGGTTGGTTGTCCAGCTGAAGGCGACGAGGCCCAGCGAGAACAGGATTCCCGAACCCAGGAGCAGCTTCCCCTTCCAACGGATGTCGGTGGCCGAGGCGATGATCAGCATGAAGGTGACCGTGCCCAGCGCCGGCGCCGCCTGCATGAGCCCGGCGACGCCGACGTCGCCGTGCACCACGTCCCTGGCAAAGACGGTGATGAACTGCTGGTAGGGCCGGGCGAAGAAGGAGGTGACAGCCGCCATCGAGATGAGGGCGAGGATGATCGGGCTGTGCCGGATGAACGAGAGCCCTTCCCCCAGGTCCTGCAGCATCGACTGCTTCCGCTCCGCAGCCTCCTGCGGCGGGAAGTCCATGAGGGCCAGGGCGATGAACACGGCGACGAAGCTGGCCGCGTTCACGTAGAAGCAACCGGCGAAGTCGATGAGGGGAACCAGCACGCCCGTGAGCGACGGCCCGAAGAGGGCGGCGCCGTTGAAGGCGATCGAGTTGAAGGAGATGGCGGAGTGCAGGAGCGATCGGGGTACCAGATGGGGCACCAGGGCGTGGCGGGCCGGCTGGTCGAACGCCTGGGCTGCAGCGGAGACGGCTGAGAGCAGCACCACGTGCCAGACCTGGATGCGGCCCAGCAGCGTGAGCGTGCCCAGCATCAGGGCGCTCAGCAGCTGCACCGACTGGGTAATGTACAGGATGCGCCGCTTGGGGAACCGGTCGGCCACCGTGCCGCCCAGCAGGGACAGGAAGATGAGCGGGAACGCCCGGACGAACCCCACCGTTCCCAACCAGGCGGCGCTGTCCGAGATGTCGTAGACCAGCCAGCCCTGCGCCACCGACTGAATCCACGCGCCGGCGTTGGAGATGAGGAAGCCCAGCCAGTAGAGCATGTAGTTGCGGTAACGGACGAGCGCCATCACACCGTGGTCGGCATTCATGACGGATACCTCCGGCCGGTCTGCGGGGTTACTTTACAGCGTAAACTATTGCCTGAGCGCAGGCCGGATTCCTGCCTGCCGGCGCACCGGGCGGAGTGCAAGTGGTCATGAGGGTATGCGCCGGTCGTATAGGTAGACCACAGGCGTCAGGCACGACGGGCAAAGAAAAAAGATGCTACCGTAATTGTGGTGGAGCACTACCGCCAGCGCTGGAAATAAGGAGGCATCCGGTAGGACTCGGCGAAGTTCAGAGCGACCGGCAAGTCAATCTGAAACGCGGAGGCCTATCGGAT
>Ga0134102_1002583_pt1 | contig 11666 bp, 9 predicted proteins | sample 13_3_2metaG_FD_94447 | JGI IMG/M metagenome (GOLD analysis project Ga0134102, IMG submission 94447) | Switchgrass degrading microbial communities from high solid loading bioreactors in New Hampshire, USA - 13_49_3.3_201_A3 metaG | ecosystem: Engineered > Bioreactor > Semi-continuous > Anaerobic >...
ACTGGGAGGTCGAGCAGATGCCGACGATAATCCCGATAAACAGCGCCAAAAGCAGGGCGCAGACTGAAAGCAGGATTGTGTAGCCAAACCCGCTGGCGAAAAGCCTCCAGTCTGTAAAGAGCGCCTCCCATTTGAACCATGCAAACGGCCCGTTTCCTGAAAACATCCGTCTCTTCCTTTCAAAAAATACTCCCGACGCCGAAAGAGGCCATGCCGCGCCAGATGCGCGGCATGGCGCACGCTTCAAAAACGCCGCTGCGCTTCTATTTCCGCGCACTGAAAACGGGCCTTGTAGCCCGTTTTCGTGTCTGCGGTTTAGTCAGTGATACGCCTTATTTCAGGTGCCACTTTTCAAGAAGGGCGTCGAGCGTACCGTCGTTTTTAATCTCGACGATGAAGTTGTTGACGTACTCGGCGAGGTCCTTGTTGTCAAACTTCGTCGCGATGCCGTACTCCTGCGGCTTGAAGCCTTCCTCAAGGATCATGGTGCTTTCGTTGACGTAGCCGAGGAGGATGGACTTGTCGACGCTGAAGGCGTCAACGCGGCCGGAAGCCAGCGCGGCGTTGATTTCCGGATAGCTGGCATACTCGGAGAAGTTGACCGTAATGCCCAGCTCCTGCGCCTTTTCGATGATGGCGTCCTTCGTGGTGGCCGACTGCGCCACGCCGATGGTCTTGCCGTCAAGGTCCTTGATGGTCTGGATGCCCGAATCCTTCTTCACGAGGAAGCCGATGGCGTCCGTGTAATACGGCTCGGTGAAGTTGTAGGACTTCTTGCGCTCTTCCGTGATGGTGAAGGTGGCGATGATCATATCCACTTCGTTGTTGTCGAGCAGCGGGCCGCGCGTCTGCGCCGTCACGCCCGTGGTCGTGATCTTGTTCTCGTCGCCGAGGAGCCTCTTGGCAAGCTCTTTGGCGATGTCGATTTCAAGGCCTTCCACTTCGCCCGTGTCGGGGTTCTGGTAGCCGAAGTTCGGCACGTCGACCTTCACGCCGACGCGGAGGACGCCGCGGTCAACGATGGCCTGCACCTGTGCCGGCAGCTGGCTGCCGCCGTTTCCGCCGCTTTGCGCGGGCGCGCTGGCAGACGGCGAGGGGCTGCTCGGCTGCTTCGAGCCTCCGCCGCCGCAGGCGACAAGAGCAAACAGAAGAACCAGTGCAAGGAGAATACTCGTCATTTTCTTCATTTTCATTCACATCCCTTTCCTCAATTGAAGTGCCAAACAATTAGGCTCTCCAAAAGCCGCCCGCGCTGCGCGTCCAAGGCCCGAAGGCGGCCTCATGAAGCTACCTAAGTATCTTACTTAAAAACAGCTTGGTGCGCTCGTTCGTGGGATTTGTAAAGAAGTGCTCCGGAGAGCCTTCCTCCATGATTTCGCCCTCGTCCATGAAGATGACCCTGTCGGCCACCTGGCGGGCAAACCCCATCTCGTGCGTGACGACGACCATCGTGATGTTGTCATGGGAGAGCCCGACCATCACGTCGAGCACCTCCTGGATCATTTCCGGGTCAAGCGCGCTCGTCGGCTCGTCGAACAAAATGGCCTTCGGGTGCATGTTCAGCGCCCGCGCGATGGCCACGCGCTGCTGCTGGCCGCCGGAAAGCTGCGTCGGGTAATTGTGGGCCTTGCTCAGGAGGCCGACGCGGTCTAAGTACATGAGCGCGGACTCTTCCGCCTGCTTTTTGTCGACGCCCTGCACCTTGATCGGCGCAAGCGTGAGGTTCTCCAGAACGGTCTTGTGCGGGTAGAGGTTAAAGCTCTGAAACACCATCGCCACGTTCTGGCGGACTTTCGCAATCGGCGCCTTCGGGGCAGTCAGCTCCACGCCGTCGACAATCACACGGCCGGACGACGGCTTTTCAAGGAAGTTCATGCACCGGATCAGGGTGCTCTTGCCGGAGCCGGACGGCCCGATGACGACGAGCTTCTCACCCTTCTTGATGTGGAGGTTTATGTTCTTCAGCACATGGAGCTTTCCAAAGTGCTTGTTCACACCCTCGATTCTGATCAACAGTCATCAACCCTTCTCGTATTCATGCGGTGCGCGCACCGGAAAAACGCCCAGATAAAACAAAATGACGGCTACAAGTTTGAAAAGAGACGCCATGATAAGCCGCCGTTTACAAAATTTTCCACTTTTTCTTCAAAAGCTCTGTCGAATATTTTAATGCGACGGCTTATACTTGTCAAGTAATGCGCGCCATAGCCGCATGAATTTCATACTCTCTACAAGTTGCAAAATGCTAAAGAGGGCACATTGATGCAATCTTCTCAATTGAATTTCCAATTTCCGCATCCCAAGCCGCGCGGCGCCTCGCTTCGCAACCTGCCGCTTTGGCAATTGCAGAATATAAGAAAAGGAGACGCAGGCGAACCCTTGCGTCTCCCCTTTGAGACCGTAATTTATTATAATGCGGTTTTCGGAAAAATGCAACTGCCAATTCGCGCTTATGCGTTTGCCCTGAGCTTGGGCGCGCCCGCCTCCCTTTGCTTTTTGAAAAACGCCATGTACACGATGACGGCGAGGACGGCGCAGGCTGCTATCAGCCCGCCAATCTGGACGCCGCCGCCGGCAAAGAGGCGGCCGAACTGGGTGATCATGAGCGCGACCGCGTAGGCGAACACGCACTGGTAGCCGATGGCAAAGAGCGTCCATTTCGCGCTGTTCATCTCGCGGCGGATGGCGGCCATCGCCGCCACGCAGGGCGCGCACAGGAGGTTGAACACGAGGAACGAGTAAGCGGTGACGGGCGTAAACGCCGCGGCGATGGTCTGGTAGACGCCGCCTTCGCCGCCGCCGTAGAGGACGCCCAGCGTGCCGACGACGTTTTCCTTCGCGGCAAGGCCCGTGAGCGTCGCCACGGCCGCCTGCCACGTCCCCCAGCCGAGGGGCTTGAAGAGCCACGCGATCGCGCCGCCGATATAAGCGAGGATGGACAGGTGCAGCTCCTCGTCCGACAGCATCCCAAAGCGCCCGTCCGCGAAGCCGAAGCGGCTGAGGAACCAGATTACGACGGTGGACAGGAGAATTACCGTGCCCGCCTTCTTAACGAAGGCCCAGCCCCTGTCCCACGTCGAGCGAAGCAGGTTCTTAAGCGTCGGCATGTGGTAGGCCGGCAGCTCCATGACGAAGGGCGCGACTTCGCCGGTAAACGGCTTCGTCTTCTTGAGCATGAGCCCCGAGAGAATGATGGCCGCCATGCCGATGAAGTAGGCGGATGTCGCCACCCATGCGCTGCCGCCGAAGACGGCGCCGGCAATCATGGCAATCATGGGCACTTTCGCGCCGCACGGCATGAACGTGGTGGTGATAATCGTCATGCGGCGGTCCTTCTCGTGCTCGATGGTGCGGGAGGCCATGATGCCGGGCACGCCGCAGCCGGTGCCGACGAGCATGGGGATAAACGACTTGCCGGACAGGCCGAACTTGCGGAAGAGGCGGTCGAGCACGAAGGCGATGCGCGCCATGTAGCCGCACGCCTCAAGGAAGGCCAGCAGGAAGAACAGCACGAACATCTGCGGCACAAAGCCAAGCACCGCGCCCACGCCGGAGACGATGCCGTCGAGAATCAGTCCCGACAGCCATCCGGCCACGCCGGCCTTCTCAAGCCCTTCCGCCACGAGCACAGGGATGCCGGGCACCCACGGGCCGAAGTCCCTGGGGTCGGGCGCGTCAAAGCCGTTTGCCTCGAAGTAGGCGACGGCCTCAACGTACGTCGTGCCGAGGATGCTCTTTGCCTGAAGCTCTTCTTGCGGCATATCGGGCAGGGCGTCAAAGTAGACGGTGTACTCCGTGGCCGCGAGCGTCTCCTCGTCCTCGACGAGAACCGTGCCGGTCTGACCCGTCACCGCTTTCATCTCCGCAAGGGCCTCTCCGGGGTCGAAGCCCTCCGCCTCGGCGTCAAGCGCGTAGAAGGCGTTTGCGGCGTAGAGCGCGTCGCGGTATTCTTCGGCGGCCTCTTCGTACTGCCCCCTGCCGATGCCGAAGAGGTACCACCCGTCGCCGAAGAGGCCGTCGTTTGCCCAGTCCGTGGCCTTCGCGCCGACGGCCACCATGGAAATCCAGTAGACGAGGAACATGATGGCGGCGAAAAACGGCAGCCCCAGCACGCGGCTGGTGACGATCCTGTCGATTCTGGCCGAGGTGGACAGCGCGCCGGCGTTCTTTTTCTGATAGACGGCCTTTACGATGGTCTCTATGTAATTGTACCGCTCGTTGGTGATGATGCTCTCGGCGTCGTCGTCCATGAGCTTTTCGACGGCCTGGATGTCCTTTTCGATGTGTTTCAGGACGTCCTCCGGGATCTTCAGCTTTTCAAGCACCTTTTCGTCCCGCTCGAAGACCTTGATGGCGTACCAGCGCTGCTGCTCCTCCGGCAGGTCGTGCAAAACCGCCTCCTCGATGTGCGCGAGGGCGTGCTCGACGGGGCCGGAAAACGTGTGCAGCGGGACCGTCCTGCCGCCCTGCGCGGCGCGGATGGCCTCCTCCGCCGCCTCCTCGATGCCCGTCTCCTTCAGGGCGGAGATCTCCACCACCTTGCACCCGAGCCGCCGGGAGAGCTCCTCTGTGTTGATGGTGTCGCCCTTTTTCCGGACGATGTCCATCATGTTGATGGCGACGACGACGGGGATGCCCAGTTCCGTCAGCTGCGTGGTGAGGTAGAGGTTGCGCTCGAGGTTCGTCCCGTCGACGATGTTGAGGATCGCGTCGGGCCGCTCGTCGACGAGGTAGTTGCGCGCCACGACTTCTTCCAGCGAATAGGGCGAAAGCGAGTAGATGCCCGGCAGGTCGGTTATGATGACGCCGTCGCGCTTTCTCAGCTTGCCCTCTTTCTTTTCAACGGTCACGCCGGGCCAGTTTCCGACAAACTGATTGGAACCCGTCAGCGCGTTAAAGAGCGTCGTCTTGCCGCTGTTCGGGTTGCCCGCGAGCGCAATGCGAATATCTCCCATGCTTCCATTCCTTTCCGAAGGCTGTTAGCCTAGACAAACTCAAGGGGTAAAAAGGCGGGGAAACGTATTTCCCCTTCTCTTCCGCCGGTTTCCGGCTTATTCCACTTCAATCATCGCCGCGTCCTCTTTGCGGATGGACAGCTCGTAGTTGCGGACGGTGACTTCAATCGGGTCTCCCAGCGGCGCGACCTTGCGGACGGTCACGTCCACGCCGCGCGTGATGCCCATGTCCATAATCCTGCGGCTGACGGCGCCTTCGCCGTGGAGCTTGACGACTTTCGCCGACTTGCCGATTGCCACGTCTCGCAGCGTTTTCATCTCCTGCTTCCTCCTCTATGTACATCAGGCCGTGTGGATGCCGTTTCGGCTTTCGCTTCACGCAATCACGCCTGACTCAAGCCTTTTTATTTCCATGACCATTATAGTTACCCGCAGGCAACCTGTCAAGAGAATTTTGCCGTTTTTTCCGCCTGTCAATGTCAACAAAACGCCTCAAACCGTTGCGGCACAGTTTGTTCAGGCTTTCCCATTTTCTTTTTTCACAAGTTACCCTTGGCATACTTGACTTTGATTTCCTGAAAATGTATAATGGTCAAAACGTGAAAGCGGGGTGCGAGCTTATGCAGGAGTCCGGCGAGATGTATCTGGAGACCATTCTGGCCTTGGGGAAGAAAAACAACCTTGTCCGCGCCGTGGACATATCCAACGAGATGGGCATATCGAAAGCCTCGGTCAGCCGTGCGCTCGCGCGGCTGAAAAGCCAGTCCTGCATCATCGTCGACAGCGACGGGCACATCGCCTTCACGGAAAAGGGCCGCCGCATCGCCGAGGCCATTTTCCACCGGCATCAGGTTCTCACGGAGTTTTTCATGGCCCTCGGCGTCGACAGGGAGACGGCCTCGGCGGACGCGTGCAAAATCGAGCACGACATCAGCGAAAAGACGTTCAACGCCATGCGCGATTTCCTGCAAAGCCAAAACCGCGGCGAGCTTGCGGAAGCGTAAGCGGCTAAGAAAGAGCGATTGGGGCGCGCGAAAAAGCGCGCCTTTTCCGTTTTTACGATATGGAAAAGCCCCCGCCTAAAGCGCGGGGAGCTTTCCTTTTCGGCTGAAAGCCGCGTCAGATGTCATAAAATCGTTTCCACTCTATTGCTCGTATATTTTTTGCAGCAGACTGGTGCAAAATTGTTGACATCTCCGCCGGAATTTTGCCATAATTTACTCATTGTGTTTTTGCCGTGTCCGGGGCATTTAAGGCGAAAATGCCGAAAACGCCCGGAGGCGGCTTCATCATCGACTCAGGAGGAATGCAAGTGCAAACGTGCCCTAATTGCAGCAAAAAGCTCCCCGACAACGCCAAATTCTGCGACGCGTGCGGGACGAGGCTGTCCATCGACGCGGCATGCCCCGCGTGCGGCGCGCCGGCTGTCCCCGGCGCCGCTTTCTGCGAGCAGTGCGGAAAGCCCCTTGAGCCCTCCCCCGCGGCGAAAGCGCCCGCCGAGGGGGCCGCTCCCGGCGGCAGGGCCGGCGCTTCGCTTCTCCGACCTTAATTATTTTTACAGCGAAGACTTGGCTGACAACGTCGGCAACTATAAGTTTGACTACCTTGACGAGATCGGCTTCTATATTTTCAATTTGCCCAGCCAGCCCGTCAAGTCGTACTTAGTTATCGGCGCGGACCTCACGCCCCTTGAAATCACCGCCTCCCTCAATTACGTCCTGTTCGCCCCGGACGGGTTGTCCGTCTACTTCTTCGAGTACGTCGACGGTGAGACGACCAACAACCTGTACGCCGTCCATAATGCGGCCGATGGGTTCACCGAGCCCATTCATCTCGACTCGAACGTCGACAATGACATCCTGAGCATCTGGTTCGTGGACAACCGGTTCGTATTCCTGAGTAAAAATCCCATTGACTCTGGCTACGATTTGATTGTCAACTGGAACTTCGTCACCAACAATGTGCAAAAACTGCCGAGGCCGGAGATTATCGGGGACAACAACGTGGTGTATTTCGATACGGATAACTCCCTGATATTCATCCATGGCGCGAATATAGATAACATCTCCGAAGACGTGCACTCTTTCTGCGTCACGTCCGCGGGCGATATCGTGTTCCTCAAAGACTTCAGCGACAGCAGCAATACGGGAACGCTCTACCATTACAAAGACGGCAAGCGGCAAAAGCTTGCCAACGACGTATCCTACGTTTACACGCCGAAAACCTTTAAAATCTACGGCATGAAGCCGTTCATTTACGGGTGGTAAACACTGCCGCGCGGCGCCCCGGTCTAACGGGGCGCCGCGTTTTGTCCTCTGCGGCCTGAGTATGGCGCGCTTGCCGCCGCGTGCCCGCCCGGAAGGCGGCTAAACAGGCGCGCCGGGCGCAGGGGACGGCAGGCCATAACGCGGCAAGGCGCCGCGCGCCGCCGAAAAACCACGGTACCCACAGCGCGCCGCTTTCTTTTGCCTCTATATAAAAAAGAAAAAGCTCGCGGATCATCGTGGTATACGCACCGCGCCGCTTTCCGCTCCTTTTGCCTTAAGTCAAAAAAGAAAGCCCCTGAAACGCGCCGTTTCAGGGGGTTTTGATGCGGGCATGGGGACTCGAACCCCAACGCTTAAAGGCACGAGAACCTAAATCTCGCATGTCTACCAATTCCATCATGCCCGCGCTGTACTGGCTGTGCCCCGCCGCTCAGGCTCATCGGCACAGCCAGGGTTTTGATTGTATCATAGCCACCGCCCGATTTCAAGCTGGCGTTTCCCTTGCGGCGCAGCGCCCCAAGGGCGTTTCCCGGACGCCGCCCGCCTCAGGCAGCGCCGTTTGCTTAGGTCGCCGGAGCACCCCCGCGCGCCGGCTCCTGACGGCTTGCCGCCGCGCTTGCCGGAGGCTATATAAGCGCTCACTGCGGCTGCCCGGAGAGCATCCGCTCAAACTCCTCCTCCGTGAGGACGGGCACGCCGAGGCTCTGGGCCTTCGTGAGCTTCGAGCCGGCCTCCTCCCCCGCCACGACGTAGGACGTCTTCTTCGACACCGAGGACGAGACTTTCCCGCCCCGCTGCTGGATAGCCTCCGTCGCCTGCTCGCGGGTGTAATTTTTGAGCGTGCCGGTCAGGACGAACGTGAGCCCCGCAAAGCGCCGGTCCGTTAAGCGGGCGCGGCTTTCCATATTCACGCCGGCCTCGCGCAGCCGCCTGAGGATGTGCTGCGACTGCGGGTTTTCAAACCACTGCCGGATGCTCCTCGCCGTGACGGCGCCGATGTCCTCGACGGCAAGGAGCTCCTCCTCGCTCGCCTTTTCCAGCGCGTCCATCGAACCGAAGTGGCGCGCGAGGGCCTTTGCCGCCGTCTGCCCCACCTGCTGGATGCCAAGCGCGGATATGAGCCGCCACAGGTCGTTTTCCTTTGATTTTTCAATATTGGCGATGAGCTTTGCCGCCGAGACGTCGCCAAAGCGCGGCAGCTCCCTGAGCTTCGTCTCGTCGAGGTAATACAGGTCCGCCGCGGAGGCGATCATCTTCGCGTCGAGCAGCTGCTGCACGACGGCCTCGCCGAGCCCTTCGATGTCCATCCCCGCCGACGAGGCAAAGTGGATGATGTTCCGCAGCAGCTGCGCCGGGCACTCCGCCCCGCGGCAGCGGATCGCCGCTCCGCCCTCGTCCCGCGAGACGGGGCCGCCGCACTCGGGGCACGTCTCCGGGAACTTGTACGGCACGGCGTCCGGCGGGCGCTTTGAGAAGTCGACCGCCACGACTTCGGGGATAATCTCCCCCGCCTTGCGCAATATCACCGTGTCGCCGATGCGGATGTCCTTTTCGCGGATGTAGTCCTCGTTGTGGAGCGACGCGTTCGTCACCGTCGTCCCCGCAAGGCGCACCGGCTCGACGACGGCCTTCGGCGTGAGGACGCCCGTCCGCCCGACGCTCACGACGATGTCCACGACGCGGGTGGGCTTCTCCTCGGGCGGGTACTTAAACGCGACCGCCCAGCGCGGCGCTTTCGACGTGCTCCCCAGCTCGGCGCGCGCGGCGAGGCTGTTGACTTTCACCACCGCGCCGTCGATGTCAAACTCAAAGCGCTCGCGCTCCTCCCCGAGACGGCGGATCTCGTCGAGGCACTCCTCCGGCGCCGTCACAAGGCGGCTGTCGATGACCTTAAACCCGAGCGAGCGCAGGAAGTCAAGCGACTCGATGTGCGTTTCAAACGCTATGCCGCTGACGGACTGGATGTTAAAGACCACCATGTCGAGTTTGCGCTCGGCCGTCACGCGCGGGTCGAGCTGGCGCATCGAGCCGGCGGCGGCGTTTCGGGGATTGGCAAGAAGCGGCTGCCCCGCCGCCTCGCGCTCGGCGTTGAGCTGCTCGAAAACGGAGCGCGGCATGAACACCTCGCCGCGCACGGCAAGCCGCGCCGGCGCGCCGGAAAGGCGCTTCGGGAGTGTGGCGATTGTCATCAGGTTTTGCGTCACGTCCTCGCCCGTCACGCCGTCGCCCCGCGTCGCCCCGTGCGCGAGGACGCCGTTTTCATAGTAGAGCGCGACGGACAGGCCGTCTACCTTCGGCTCGACGGCGTATCCCGCCGCCCCGGCGGCGTCCCGCGTCTTCTGCAGGAAGGCGAGGGCCTCGTCGTAGGAGAAGACGTCGTTGAGGCTCTCGAGCGGCACCTCGTGGCGGACCGGCGCGAAAGCCGCGGAAGCCCGGCCGCCGACCTTCTGCGTCGGCGAGTCGGGCGTGACAAGCTCCGGATGCTGCCGCTCAAGCTCCTCGAGGCGGCGCATGAGCGCGTCAAACTCAAAGTCGCTGATGAGGGACGTGTTCTCCTCGTAGTACGCGCGGCTGTACTTTTCAATTTCCGCTCGAAGGCGCTCGATTTCCTCTTTTGCGTTCATACTGTTCCTCCGTTTGGGCGGGACTAGCTTCCCTGCCCGAAGTCGGTATAGAAATTCGGCACACGGCCGACGATAATCGTCTCGGCGACTTCCACCTGCGTCTCAATCGTCTCAATCACGTCGCGGTGCCCGGGGACGAAGACCTCCACGTCCACCGAGACGTTGAGGATGATCTTGTGGCGCGTCTGGTTGATGCCGGCGTCGATGAAGGTGTTTTCCAGCTTCGTTTTGATGTAGGTGACCGACAGGATTTTGACGGTGATCTTCGGCCCTCTGCCGGAAAACAGCTCCCCGCCGATGGCGCTGCCGATGGGGATGCGCAGCTCGGAGATGATGGAGTTTTCCAGCTCGTCGACGATGCCCTGGGAAATCTGCGTCTGGAGGCGGTTGACCATCGCCATGTTCGTCTCCAGCGCGGTGATGTTCCCGTTTATATCCTTTTGCAGCGTGATGAGCTTGTTATACTCCAGCGCCCCTTTCGTAATTTCGCGCTCGACGACCTTGTTGATCGTGCGCAGGACCGTCTCGTTGACCTTCGATTTCGCCAGCTGCATGATAATAGGCCGCAGCTGGTTGAGCACCATCACGGTGAAGATGAGCACAATCGCAAGGCAAAGCAGCGCAATGAGGGCGGCCTTTTTCGCCCGGGGCAACGGCCGTATGTAGTAGGACAGGTATATGCGCCTGCGGCGCAGCCAGCGAAACGCCATAGCTATCACTCCCTTATGAAAGCTTATGACGCCTCGCCGGCGATTATTTACCCAAGCAGCCTGTTTGCCGCGCAAAGGATGCCGAGTTTTCCCGCCTCGTAGGTGAGTCCCCCCTGGATGTACACGCGGTAGGGCGGGACCATCGGCCCGTCGGCCGACAGCTCGATGGACGACCCCTGCACGAACGCGCCCGCCGCCATGATGACGGGGCAGTCGTACCCCGGCATGTCCCACGGCTCGGGCGTCACGAAGGCGTCGACGGGCGAGCCGCTCTGGATGCCCTGGCAGAAGAGCCTGACGCGCTCGGGGCTGCCCAGCTCGATGTGCTGGATTATGTCCGACCGCGGCGCGTCCCACTTCGGGAAGGACTCAAAGCCCATCTTCTCCAAAAGCCGCGCGCAGAAAACGGCCGTTTTCAGCGCCTGCGCCACGACGTGGGGCGCCATGAAAAAGCCCTGATAGAGCAGGCGGTTTGTCTCCAGCGTCGCGCCGCACTCCCCGCCGATGCCGGGGGACGTCAGGCGGTACGCCGCCGCCTCCACAAGGTCGCGCCGCCCGGCGACGTAACCGCCCGTGGGGGCAAGCCCCCCTCCCGGGTTTTTGATGAGGGAGCCGGCGATAAGGTCCGCCCCCGCATGGGTGGGCTCTGCCGTCTCCGTAAACTCGCCGTAGCAGTTGTCCACGACGACGTGCGCGCCCGGGTTTGCCTTCCGCACGCACGCGATAATTTCGCCAATTTGCGCAACGGTGAGCGCCGGGCGGTCTGAATACCCGCGCGAGCGCTGGATAAAGACAGACTTGACCGCCTTGTCCGCCGCCGCCTTTTCGATGGCGGCAAAGTCGGGCGACCCGTCCGGCAGCAGCCCGACCTCGCGGTAGCCGATGCCGTAGTCGCGCATCGAGCCGGGGTAGTCCCCCGTGATGCCGATGACGCCGCGCAGTGTGTCGTACGGCGCTCCGGTGACGGAGAGGATCACGTCCCCCGTTTTGACTCCGGCAAAGAGGGCCGCCGTGATGGCGTGGGTGCCGTTTACAAACCCGATGCGCACGAGGGCCGCCTCCGCGCCGAACACGTCGGCGTAAATTTTGTCGAGCGTGTCGCGCCCTTTG
>Ga0134102_1002603_pt1 | contig 11599 bp, 18 predicted proteins | sample 13_3_2metaG_FD_94447 | JGI IMG/M metagenome (GOLD analysis project Ga0134102, IMG submission 94447) | Switchgrass degrading microbial communities from high solid loading bioreactors in New Hampshire, USA - 13_49_3.3_201_A3 metaG | ecosystem: Engineered > Bioreactor > Semi-continuous > Anaerobic...
ACTTCAAAACTCGGCAGGCAATTATGCCCGAACACAACACGGCTGTCATTTGCAGCCTGGTAGTCAAACAGCCAGAACCTTATGCCATTGATGACAAACAACGAACCATTGTCTTCGACCTTCAGATCCAGCAACTGCTCGTAGAAGCTGACTGCCCGTTTCAGATCCTTAACACAAAGATAGAATGAGTTGAGTTTGATTTTGTAATCCATATACCCCCCAATAAGTGCCGAAATGTCATTTTATCGCCAATATACACTGCAAAAACTGACAACAGCATGTCATATATAAATCAGGCATATGCAGAAGTCCGGGGCAATCGTTGTTTTCATTTTACAGTTTTCTGGCCTTGAAACAGAAAGAAATGGGGAGCATTTTTGCTTTTCTGGCTTTATCGCTGATATCTCCTTCCGCTTCCATCGTTTCCCTGTCTGTTTGCTCTGCCATATGCTCGATCACGAATCCCGCCTGCACAAGGGCGTTGATATACGTTGATATCTTCCGGTTGCACAGGATCACTTCACTTTCGTGGACAGGCATTCTGAAGTATGATTCATCAAAGTAGCTTTTCATAAATACCAGTTTGCCGTTTTCGATAACATCCCTGCGTTCGCCGCAGGACCATGCCACGCAGTAATGCAGCGGATGGTGCCAGCTGAAAATGAAAATACCGTCTTTTTTCAGGTAAGACGCAATTTTTCTGAATGTGCCCTGAAGGTCTGTCGTCCAGCCTATCCCATATATCGAATAAACGTAGTCGAAATAGTCCTTAGGGATATCCAGTTCGGCTTCCATAGGCGCACAGATCAGTTTTGCCGTATAACCATGTTCCTTTAAGTAAGTTTCGGCGTTCTCCAATTGCTTGCGGGAGATATCCACGCCCCACAGTTCACCTGCATTCCTGTCTGCGTGGTACTTCAGGGAGTGGCCGCTGCCGCATCCGATCTCCAGCATTACAACAATCCACACTCATTATTACAACATATCACAGCAATTCCATACTGAAACTGTATCCATGCTTCCTGAAACCGATTCCTTCGTAAAACCGGTGCGCCTTTTCCCTCTTCAGGTTGCTCGAAAGCGCCGCCTTGTAACAACCTTTCTCCCTGCATATCTCTATGGCGCGGTTCATCATGAGTTTGCCTATCCCCCTGCCCTGGAAGGATCCCGAAACTACGACATCCTCTATCAGCCCGGAAGGCATGCCCATGTGCGCCAGATTGTCCATTATCGCCAACGCAAATGTCCCAACTACGTTTCCGTCGAGTTCTGCGACATAAACACTGTAATCGGGATACTGCCCCATTTTGTCGAATATCCTTTCCGCTTCTTCAATGTCCAGGACCTCTCCGTTGTCCATATCCGGTTGGCTGTACAAAGCCAGAATACACTCCAGGTCCTTCTTTTCAGCTTTACGGATGGTAATATCCATTAATACCGACCTCGCTTGAGTCGAATATGTTTCACAGATCTTTCAGCAGAAGCATTCTATGATGTCCGTATGATTTCCTCTCTTTTCACTCTGGATCTGCTGACCAGCATCACAGCCAATAAGATCAATACAAGGCTAAGCATGCATATAACTGCATTCTGATATGAGGAGAAATAATCGCCAAGCACATTCCACCCAAAGTGGAACAGCATCAATGGCCAAAGGTTCTTTATGTAGATATACATATACATGAAAATCATGCCGAAAATGAACAACAGGACGAAATTGACCAGGTTGAACTCGGGACTTATAAAATGATAAGACGAAAAAGCCAGGGCGGATATTGCCGCTTTTACTATGTTGCGGTTTTTCTCAAGTAATTTCCCGATATACCCTCTGAACAGGAATTCCTCTGAAAAAGCTACCAAAGCATAATACGGAATATAGGCCAAGCTATTGATATCGAACGGCTTCCGCGATTCAATGGTCTTATCATATACCAAGCTGATAAGTGCCGGAAGGCCTGACGCACATAAAAGCGCAAGCGACGCCGGAATTTTATCGGCAAACGGCTTCAGCCCCAGTTCACTAAAACTTGCCTTGCCTGTTATCTTCGAGAAAATCAGCGTAACAATGATGATCACCGCAAACGGTATGCACTTTGTAAGCCAGCTGCCTGTTATCCCAAATGCTTTCAGTGCAAAAACCAGCCCGAAGCTGATTCCTGTCGTCATTATCATGAGTATTGCTATTTTCAGAACGTTTTTCAGGAATACACTCCTCAAGTTTCAGCACCCTCTTCGTCCAATTTTCTCGCCATGGATCAATAAACCGTTCAGCAACATGTAAAGATTGCGGACATGACTCCTAATACTTATGGATTATCCCCATGCCATGCAGTTTCCGTTTCATGTCATTGAAATCCTTCACATGCACCGCATCCATACCGGCGCATATTGCAGCATCGACATTTGGCCTGTTATCATCAAAGAATAATATTTTGCACGGCTCGCATGATAATTCATCGATCACATGCCTGTAAATCTCCTGCTCCGGTTTCATGGACCCTATTCTGAATGATAGGAAGTGTTTCTTTATGATTTTATCAAAACCAAACTCGTCGCACATCCTCTTCCAATGCAGTTCATTTGTGTTTGAAAGACATGCAAGAGAGTATTCCTCCGCAAGGTCCTTCATCAATTCCGGCATCCCGGGATACAGGCATTTGATGAAAAGTACGAATTCCTCAAGAAACCTTTCCTTACTGATATCGAACTGCAATTCCTCCACTACGCGTTCTGCGAAATCTTCCGATGAAATCAAACCCTTTTCATAACTCCTGACAGCATCAGAATGCGTCCACATACTTCTCATTTCCTCATAGCTGACCCGGTTACCCAACCATTCCAGGATCTTCGGCGCGCCGCAAAGCTCGACCAGGACACCGCCAATATCAAATAACAGGTAATCATATTTCTTAAGCGCCATAATCTGCTCCTCCTATTTATACGAAAATACGATACCGATTCCTCAGAGTTTTCCATTTTCCCTGTCATATCCCCAATTAGGCCTGCTGCTTTTTATAGGCACTTCCTCCTAAGGCACGGGCATGCCCTGGCATATATAGCAGGTCCTTTTATGAGTTTCATTTTTACGAGCAATCAATATCATCAAACACCACAGGGATCATTTCTTTAAATGCTTTAAGCAGCGGGATCGTGATCTCACGTATCTGGGGATGTGCTGCCGATGAAGCGAATTTACGATGCCGATTCCCCAGCGCATCGTATTTTTCTGACCGTGTCCTCATTTGCAGCCTGCCTCAGTCTTTTCATATATCCCGAAAACTCCACTTCTTTTTCTCCATATGTCAGGTTCAGTTCATATTCCAGCGGGAGCCAGGTCTTTATATCGGCCTCATTGTGCTGGATAATGGCTTCCATCCTGTCAAGCGCCCGAAAAATCCTGGACTCGATTGTTTCCTGCGCATATATTTCTTCGAACAGGCCGGAAAGCTCCTTACTGTATGGCTCCGGCAGACTGTTAAGGAACTGCTGTAGTTTCTGTCTTTCATCGAGTTCGTCACTGTCAGTTTTGCTGAATGCAGGGATATCGCCGGTAAAAGCTTCTCCGATGTCGTGGAAGATGCACATGAGCATCACTTTGTTTATATCAGCATCCGGGAATTCATCCTTCACCAGGTATGCCATCAAAGACAGTCTCCAACTGTGTTCCGCTACGCTTTCCTGCCGCCCGGAAGACGTCCATGAATGCCTCGTGTTGTTTTTCAGTTTCTCCGCTACTGAGAGTATTTCGATCAGTTTTCTTACGTCCATTTGCTGGTCCTCCGTTAAGCAATTTAAAATCAGCGTTCCCCGCATTCCACGGTAAGTATATGTTCCTCGATCCACTTTGCGACGCCGTCATCATCGTTGCTGCCGCAGATGTATCCTGCAGCCCCCTTCACTTCTTCGACGGCATTCCTTACAGCCACACCAATGCCGCAATTCCTTACCATTTCCAGATCGTCCATGTCGTTGCCGAAAGCAGCGATAATATCCGTATCTATACCATAATGTCCGGCAACGGCCCTGACCGCATTCCACTTTGAAACGCTGCGAACACCTATGCTGTACAAGTCTTCGCCGGTATGCCGTATAAAGCTGAGCACAATCAATATTCCCCTGTCCTGACACTTCTTAAGCACAGAAGCAGTATACCCTGATATGGTTTTGTCACTTCTCAGCAGCGTATTGTCCAGGTCGGTAACAATAAGCTTTATCATTACGCCCCCTCGATCACTCAAGTCTCATGTAAATGCTGCGTTCTTTGAATCCCATCGACTTCCAGAATTTTATCCCCGTTTCATTCCACCAGAGCACTTCGATATCGGCCCTGTCGGCGCCCAGCAGTTTAAGCAGTCCAGTCAGGGAAGCCCGCCCATAGCCGCGCCTGCGGTGCTCCCTTGAAATGAAAAACTGCCTGATGTACACAGGATCCCTGCTCATATCGACCAGGGCATATCCTGCCACATCGCCATCCTTCAGAAACAGGTAAGCATTGTAGTTTCCTTCGATGAATACCCTCATCCTGTCCTTTAGCTGGTCTGTATTCATTTTGTTGTCATGCTTTTCATCCTCTATCAGCTGCTTGTTCATGCCTGCCAGTATGTCCAGGTCATCATGCGTGGCAAGCCTTATAACAATATCTCCCACGGTATCACTCCTCCCGAAGTTTTAGCAACTCCCCTGCTCATTTTAAATCCACCGGATACAGATGCCAGGAACCGGAAGTTTCTTCTACATTCTCACTTTTATCGGGATACCGGCATGCTCATTTTTCATATATTCGATAAACGACTCGCCTGTGCCTTTTGTAAATCCCGACTTGTCAAGACGCAGCCCCAGCCTTCTTGCCATCACCAGGATCAGGTAATCCCTGTCGGCGATGAACTCTTTGACCTGGGCCCACTCGTATTCAATGGTGGAATTCCCGTCAGTCACTTTGATTTTGTCGCCCAATTCTATTCTGCGTTCCCATTCGTCCTTACCCTGGACAATGGTAAGCGCCTTGAACTGCTTAGCCAGAAGCAGTTTCTTCCTGAAAAAAATCATAAAAAGGCAAAACAGTTCAAGAAATACATACAGCAATAAGTAGACGATATCGTCGTAAGCTGCAGATATTACTGCAAATACAGGGATGATGACTGCCAATGCTATCCACAGGTATTGAGTGAAATCTGGTGTGACCGGCCGTTTGGCCCATTCGAGATAACGCTTTTTTGACACTGTATATTCGTTTACGAATTGTGGTTCCACTTTTTATCCTCCTTCCAGCCTTCCGATTCGACTTCACAGAAACAATAACCACCGCTGATCCGTTCGCAGCCAGGAACCATCCTGTACTCCGTCCCGACATAACGCATGCCTGACTTTTGCATTACTCTTCCGCTCCCAATGCTATCCGCATGGTGGTATGCATGGATCCGGGCAAACCCGGCCTTAGTGAAAGCAAAATTTCGTTTCACCGATGCTTTCATGAGGTTTCCAGGTCAAGAACCTGCTGACCTCCGGATCAGCAGCCCAGTTTCGGAACATATCGTCAGCATCCGCCTGTATCTTCTAAGCAGCAGCCTATCAGTTGCTATGGTCTGAGTACCAATGTGCCTCAACCGTATTGCCTCCAATATTATCAAAATGCCGTTTTATCGGTCAATCCGCCCAGGACATATTCTTCCAGCCATTTAGCTACACCGTCATTGTCGTTTGTGTTGCATATGTATTTTGCAGCAGCCCTGACTTCTTCGACTGCATTCTCCACCGCAACGCCAATGCCGCAGTTCTTTATCATATCAGTATCATTTACATCATCACCGAAAGCCACGACCATATCTGTATCTATATTAAAATACCCGGCGACAGCTTTGACCGCATTCCACTTTACCGCCCTGCGGTCGGCAAACCTGTACAGATCCTCGCCGGTATACCGCAGCAAGCCAAGCGTTGGGAATTCTGAAGCTATGCGTTCGACGACATCCGGATTCCGGCTGATCAATGAGATCTTCAGGTAACTGATACCGCATAACTGCGAAAAATCCACACGCTCATAATGCGCTATCTCTGAATTCGGCGAATCCAGACTGTTGGTATGTGCAACAGTTTCGTTACACGCGTGTACATATTGGATATCAGGTTCCCGCAGACATCTGTCTATCAGTTGAGAACCGATCTCAGCGGGGATGGCGAAACGGGAAATCACTTTTTCCCCCGCAAACGAAACAGCGCCACCATATCCAATAAACACATCGGGAGCGAACCGCTCAAAGAACCTTGATACCGTCTGTTTTGACCTCGCTGTCGCGTAAGCGGTCCTGATCCCTCTGGCCCGGCATCTGTTCAGTACAGATACAGTATAATCGGAAATGGTTTTGTCGCTTCGCAGAAGCGTATCATCCAAATCCATCACAATCATCTTCACTACAGTTTTGACCCCGTTAGTTTTCATAGCTGTTTTTCGTATGTCTCCTTGCGTAAAATTACAATAGATCTGTTTTTATAATTAATGCAGTATAGCTTGCTAAAATCTGGATCCTAACGACTGTAGTCATCACAGTCAAATACTTAAGCCGGGACTCAAGCCCTGCACTGGAGATAATTCACCAGGACAGCGATACTATCAGTAAAACGACCGAAATGACACAAAGTATCCAGTATGACACCTTGTGTCCATATGACCAGAAGTCGTTGGGGGTTATATCATCTGAATCGGCATACATACTTATACGAAATTTGTTCACTGCCCAGATCACATCCGGGTATCCGGCAGATACTCCCGCCATGAGAGCACACAATGCAGCAAGGACGCCTGCCGTTGGCTGGCCTGAAAGTATAAGGCACAGTAACAGTTCTGCCGCTGCGAGCGAGAAAAAAATCCACTTCAGTATCCTCTCTAATCGTGATGCCGTCAAAGCATCACTGCGGTCTGACAGGCGGTCTATCATCCTCGATATTTCTTCACTGCTCATCCCTGACTTCAGCTCAGCCCCGCAGTTGATGCATTTTTTTGAATTACTGCTGTTTTTGAAACCGCAGGAATCACATAGCAAAGTTCTCACCTCTCTGAATTCGATGCGCCGTGCAATACTGATACGATAGACTCAAATACTTCACTGAATTCTTTGCTGGTCTTGGCCCAATGACCTGCAGCCGACCACATCAATGGTATTTATTCGACCTTTGCAATGGAAAGGTTTTATTTGAGCCGTCTTCACTTCCCTCCTATACTTACCTTGCTTTTCATTGGCATACTTCCAGGCATTATTTCGAGTATGCCACGAAAAAGAATCTCGGGAATCTGAATATGACCTCTCCGTTCTTCTGTACAGGGTAGCTTTTTCTCAAACGCTCCATGATGTCGTTTTCAAAATCCGCCTGTTTCTCTTTATCCAGAACATTAAGATAAGGTCTCAGCCCAGTGCTGCGATACCACTCCAGGATGTCGTCGTGGCTTTTCATTACATGATAATATACGGTTTCCCAAAGGTCAAAGTTATCCGTTAGTTCAGACAATATGTCGAAATACTCGCCCTGTGACAGAGTATTATAAACCCTGGCTTCGGGGAAGTAACCCTTCCACTTGCCGGATGTACTGACCTCCTTTATTATCTTTTGGATAGGCTCATTGAAGTTCATGGGGATCTGTACGGCAAGGACGCCGCCCTTCCTGAGCAGGCCCATTAGTTCCCCTATCAGTTTTTCGTGATTCGGCACCCATTGGATGCACGCATTGGAAAACACAATGTCGAAATCGTGATCCAGCGATGATAGACCGCAGCTTGCGTCGCACAGCCTGAAATCGAGTTTTGGATAATTCTTCCTTGCCGTGGTGATCATATTCTCTGAATTATCGAAACCAAGGATATAGGCGTCTGTGAATCTCTCAGCCAGCACAGCGGTGCTGTTTCCCGGTCCACAGCCTACATCAAGGATTTTCTTCGGGTTTTCGATACCGATCCTGTTGACCAGGTCGATAGCCGGTTGTGTCCGCTCCCTTTCAAACTTGAGGTATTGCGCTGAATTCCAGTCTGCCATATCTATCCCTCCATAATATCGCGTCTATGGTATCAGCATATCGGCAAGTTCTTTGAAACTGTTGACGGTTTTCCCCCCGTACGGGACATTCCTCCTGTTGAACAGTACAGCGTCAAGTCCAGTGAAGACATTTCCCCCAGATCAGCCTTGTCCCAATGCTTGTATATTTCCTCACAGCTCAAATCCGGAAAAGCGCGGTTTACAAAAGGCATAAAACTGCATTCCGGGTCTTTCATGACCACTCCATACATGTCCAGGATCAATGCTCTCATGAAAACCCTCCTAGTCTTTATACATCAGTTCTGTAACAGCAGTAATCTGCCCATAATTTCACCAGTAATCCTGCCGGCGCCTAATATCCGCGCTCAACTGCCAGCAACTCCTCCATACCGATATAGTCGGTACCGGAAAAATCCATCCGGACAATGTAAGGCATCCAGAACCATATCCGCTTGAAGCCGTCGCAGTTGAAGCCCGGGTCGTAGTAATTGATGATGGTGCTCAAAGCCGTACCGTGTGTCCCGATAACGATGTTCTCATCCTTATGTGAGGTCAATATCTCATTCAAAGCTTCGATGTTCCGTTTCCGGACACTGGCAAGGCATTCACCGCCTTCTTCACAGAAATTGAAATCCTCCCAGCGTCTCTCAAGCATATCAATGCCGTATCCTTCCTCACCCGACTTGCGTTCTCTCAGCCTTTCGTCGGTAAGGATTATCTTGTTGAGGACACTGGCACAATCAGATATGGTATCGACGGATCTCTTATATGGGCTGGAGTAAAAGCAATCTATCCGCATCCTGGCAAGAACGTCCGTTACCTTTTTCCGGTCGCCCCATCCGATCTCGGTTAACGGCCTTGTCCTGTCATCCTTCCACGACTTGTCGGACTGTGCATGTCTTACGAAAAATACATGTGTCATTTCCGGAGCCCCCATCTATCTGATAACAATAACCGGTTATGCTGGCCATGGCCATATTTACTCTTTCTTTTGAATTACTATACTATATTAACATAAAAATTCCAACACGGAAGTTGCCGTCTTCGGATCACAGACCCGTTATTACAGGACCCAAAAGCTGTCTGTTACTCTCAAATTGAATGAATGTTGTTATCGAGTACCGCACGCTGTCAGACATTTTTTTACTTACTGTGCATGCGCGACGTCCCCTCATGGGATCTGCCGTCCCGCAAACTGATAGGCCACATCTTTTGCCTTCCTGACAAACTCTTCGATCTCCTCTTTGGGCGCGTATCTGTTCTTTTCGAACATGTCGGCCTGCAGATACGCCCCTGTTTTTTCACACTCATTTCTCATCTCTTTCCATACGGGATGAAGTAAAAAGTGGATATTGGTTTTCTATATTGGCATAAGTATAACCTCTCCGGAATGTTTCTTCAACAACGTCATTGGAAAAACATTAAATGAAAAAACATTAAAAAAAGACGATCCATTTTGTGTTTCAGGATGCTCCCCATTGCTCAAGGCTGGCTCCGTCAGAACCATCCGGATATATACGGCGCATTTATGCACCCAGGTGCTCTATCAGTATCTTGAGGCCCATGGCGATCAGTATTATGCCGCCTGCGGCTTCAGCCCGGGATTTGAATTTTGCGCCAAAGATGCCGCCCACTTTTACCCCGATGGCTGACAGTATGAACGTAGTCACCCCAATGATCGAAATGGCGACGATGATGTCGACCCTCAGAAATGCGAAAGATACGCCCACGGCCAATGCATCGATGCTGGTGGCCACTGAAAGCATGAGCATGTTTTTGAGATCGTATGAATTGCCGGTGTTTGATCCGTATGGATTGTCGCAGCTGTCGTTCCTTGATTCCCTGACCATGTTGAGCCCGATCAAAGAGAGCAGTGCAAATACGATCCAATGGTCCACTGCCGTAATATAATCGCTGAACTGTGCACCGAGCAGATAACCGACAAGAGGCATGAATGCCTGGAATCCCCCGAAAAACAAACCAGTCACAGCCGCGTGCCTGATTTTGAGTCCTCTCGTTGCCAGGCCCTTGCATACCGCCACAGCAAAAGCATCCATCGAAAGCCCGACAGCCACTAGAAACAACTCGACCATGCCCATCAGTATATGCCTGCCTCTCAGTCAGCGAAGATAATAACCGAACCATAATAGCATATATCTCAAAACCCCTTATTATTCTAAAATATCGCATCAAATTAAAAGTAATTGCAGGCATAGCCTGCAATTACCCGGCCGCGGCAGCCCCTGCCGGGACTGCCGTCCTGGACCTGATGGAGTATATGGCGGAAACTGCTGATGAGATCACACAGTTCCCTGCCCCATGTTACCGTATAGTGCCGTTTATCCTCTCGACCAGATCATTGAACTCGTCCATGAAATTGGCAGCCATCCCGTTAGCATTACCGGCTGTGCCAAGCCTGCCCATACGAGTCAGTATGTCTTGCGAATCGGTCACCATGACGTTCCTTATAGAACTGTCGATCTGTTTTACCCTTCTCTCGATACTGGACCTCAGTCTGGACATATTGGCGGTATTGCCTGTGGTGTTCCTCAGTCCGACCACCGCAGTATCCCCGTTAACGAGGACCACACAGTCGCCTATGCCATTACTGTTCTCCAACTGCCTTTCTATCATAGATGCTCTTCTGCTGTCATTCCCGCCGATCGTGTTGGCAGTGCCGTTGCCGGCCATGTTGTTGAGCCCGGTGTTGTTTCCGGTCATGTTGTTGAGCCCGGTATTATTTCCGGTCATATTATTGGCTGAACCATTCCTCATTGTGTCCAGGCGGTAACTCGTCATGTCTCTTCCATAGGTGCCGTTTTGCGTCGTATAGTTACCTTCCGTCCCGACCAGGTTGTTCCCATAACGTCCATTATTCATGTTGTTCCCGTATCTCTGGTACTGTCCGTTCAGGTCGCCGGTCGTACCGTTGAGATCCCGCGCCTGTTCGCTGCCCGTCTGGGCGCAGCCTGCCAGGACGGCACCGATAAGGCATAACGACAGAACAGTACATAAAGCTGTTTTAAATGATGATTTCATTTCAACACCTCCCGTACTATTCTGTGTACATAATTCATTTTTATTTGCGTTAAAAATTAATAGAGCTGCATAATCTTCCACGGGCAGGAATATATAATATTTACATAAAAATGGTTTTATACCGACCTTAAAATGACAGAAAATCATAAAAATGCACTAAAGTATTAAAAACATGACGGAAAGTTATCCCTTATGGAAGTCCGGAACGTAATGATGGTCCACAGTTATAACTGCGCGGTAATTATCGTCTATCTCCCTTATTTTTTCCGAAATGATCCCGACAAGCTCATCGTCACTGTATTTGAAACCATATGGAACCACTATGTCGAATATCAGCTTTGAGTGGGTGATGCCGAAAAACACACGGAAATCGTGGATACTGATCTCGGGTGATATATCCCTTACCAGCGAATCCACAGCCGACTTCAGGTTATTGATCTTCTCGTTGTCAGTTATGACAGGATCCAGATGTATGACCAGGTGTATACCCAGGTCTTTCAGGAAGTCCCGTTCTATGTTGTCTATTATGTCATGCCCG
>Ga0134102_1002623_pt1 | contig 11506 bp, 8 predicted proteins | sample 13_3_2metaG_FD_94447 | JGI IMG/M metagenome (GOLD analysis project Ga0134102, IMG submission 94447) | Switchgrass degrading microbial communities from high solid loading bioreactors in New Hampshire, USA - 13_49_3.3_201_A3 metaG | ecosystem: Engineered > Bioreactor > Semi-continuous > Anaerobic >...
ACTATCCAGATGAATGTGATGAGCCTGAGCTACGATCCAAAAAACTACTGGATAATGTCCCATCAACTGGTCGATAAAGGCGTATACGGTTATCATTATGACAAGCCTTCAGAAACGCCCAACGCCTATGTGATGCCCGGCTACCCACTGTTCCTCGCGTCCGTTTATATGATCCTTGGAGATAAATATCTCCAGATAACTGCTGTCAGGCTGATCCAGGTAATTGTCAGCGTTTTGTCGGTACTGCTCGGATTCATGTTTGTGAAAAAAGCCTTTAAAGATGATTTGACTGCGCTCCTGACAGCTTTTTTCATGGCCATTTACCCTACCTATGCCATGTCTCCCGTGATGCTCCTGACCGAGACCCTGGCGCTATTTACGATGCTCCTGTATTTCTGGCTGTCTTTATATGCCTTTGAGACAGGGAAAAAATCCTTGAATTTCATCACAGGCATAGCCTTCGGTCTCCACTTGATGATCAGACCTGCGCTTATGCCGCTGTTCATTCTCCCATTTATTTTTTACCTTGTAAGTTGTAAAAGAGGAGAAAATGCAACCTACCCTGAGCACTCCCACTGTGTCATCCTGAGCGAAGCGAAGGATCTCGAAGCGAACCACCACCAGGATGGACATAGCAAACCGCTCGGCTTGCGCCTGCTGACAATGTTCACCTACCAGTTGGCCGGCCTGGTCATCGTACTGGCTCCATGGTGGATCCGAAACACTATTACCCTTGGCAGATTCATCCTGACTGCCGAAGGTTCGGGAAATCCGTTCCTGGCAGGAACTTACCCGTATTTTCAGGATTATATGCAGGACCTGGCGGGCAAAATTGACGGCACCAATGAAAGCCAGCTGGCCTACGGGATAGAAAGGATCATAAACGGCTTTAAGAATGATTTCTGGCTGTATCTTAAATGGTTTACCATCGGAAAGACAGGCCATATTTTCCATGAGCCCTATCTCTGCAGGTTGCTTATAAACTCGGAAGTCCCCTCTAAGGTGATACATTTTGCCACACTCATTCCTGGCGCGATCGGTATCATAGTGCATTCCTTTAAAGGTATAAGACCATTCTGTTTCTATTTATACGGGTTCGCCATCCTGGGGCTGCAGCTCCTGTTCGTACCGGATCCAAGGTTTGCGTACCTGCTTATATTCTTCGTGATAACAGGAGCGGCATACCTTGTAAGCTGGATAACGAAACTCTGCAGGAGCGTAAACCGCACACTGGAAAAACAGTATATACCTGATACATGCCAGGATGTCATACAGAGAGGATCGAAGGATCTGTAGGGGTCGGCGTCCCCTATGACCCGAAAATCAATATTGAATGTCATTCAGAAAACGAGTGAAGGGGCCGGCGCCCTCGACGACCCTAAAGTCCATACTGAATGTCAGTCTGAACAAAAATGTAGTGGTCGGCGTTCTTGAAGACCCGTAAAACTATACTGAATGTCATTCTGAACGAAACGAAGTGGAGTGAAGAATCTATAACATCTAAAATGAAGAATACTGACTATGAAAGGCATTAACCCATGCAGGATAAAACAACCGGAAAACCCAGCAAAACCTTGATCATCATTCCGGCACACAACGAGGCAGAAAATCTCCCCGAGCTTCTGAAAGCCCTTAAAAACACGAAAGGGGATTTTGACATCATCGTTGTCAACGACTGTTCCGATGACGATACCGAATCGGTCTGCATATCCCATGGGATAAAGGTGATCAGCCTGCCGGTAAATATAGGGATAGGGGGAGCGGTCCAGACCGGATATCAATACGCCCTGTACCATAGCTATGATATAGCCATACAACTGGACGGGGACGGCCAGCACGACCCCGGGTACATTCCGTTTCTCATAAAAAAGGTGGAGGAAGGGAACCACCTCTGCATAGGCTCCCGATTTATCGAAAAGGAGGGATTCCAGTCCTCCAGAGCAAGGCGTATCGGGATCAAATTTTTTTCCCTGCTTATCAGGCTGCTTACAGGATTTGAAATAACAGACCCCACCTCGGGTTACAGGGCCTGCAGCAGGGAAGTCATCAGGCTTTTTGCAGAGGATTATCCCAAGGACTACCCAGAGCCTGAAACAGTCGTTACTGTACTTAAAAACAGGCTGAAGGTAACTGAAATACCGGTTGTCATGAAAGCAAGAGAAAACGGGACATCCTCCATAACCCGCATCAAATGCCTGTACTACATGATAAAGGTAACGATTGCCGTAATTATAGCGGCAGTTTCCCGGAGAAGAGTGGTGACACAATGTGAGTAGCACACTAAGGATCGTTCTTATAACAGGCTCAGCTCTGTTTTTCGTGTTCATTATCAATATGGTAAGGATAAAGAAGCTGGAACTGAAATATGCGCTTATCTGGCTGCTTACAAGCTTCGGCTTCGTAGTAATCTCGATTTTTCCGCAACCAGTGTTTTTCCTGGCCGGTATACTCAAAGTGGAGGTACCGTCAAATGCTCTTTTTCTGTGCATAATATCCCTGCTCCTTCTTATGGTGTTTGCCCTTACTATTGCGGTATCACGTCATGCATGCCGTATAAAAAAGCTCATCCAGGAGTTGGGCTTATTAAAGGCGGAATTGGACAATCCGGTAAGTAAATACGAAAATCCTGTCAGGCCTGTAAACCCGAAGACAGATCAAACCGACTCAAAATAAGTGTCAGATATTGTCATGGATAAGAAACTGTACTAATGTTTACGCATTTTTTGTTGTATGATAAGATTAGTCTTGTAAAAATGAAAAGTAGAGGTTAGTTATGTCATCCAGAAAGATAAAAAGGGAAGAACCCGGAATAGCGGCTCTTCTACCCATCGCTTTTATATTGTTCGTGGTTCCTATGATCGTTTACATGGGGCTTACAAAGCTGAGCCCCGCTGAATCTGCTATTTGGGGCAATGATGTAGACTACCCGGATTTTTTCAACTATATAAAAAGCCAGTGGTTTATGGTTGCCTCGGTAATCGCCCTGATAGTATTCGTTGGGTACTTAGCGGCAAAAAAACTGGAAATTAAAAAGAGCTTTATATATATACCGACAGGCTCATATGCGCTGCTGATCGTCCTGTCCACCATTTTCTCAACAAACAGGGATATAGCTTTAAAAGGCTTTATGGCAAGATATGAAGGAATGTTCGTCCTTCTCTGCTACCTTGCATGCATGGTTATAGTGATGAACCTTGTCGAATCGGAAAAGCAGGTCCAGTTCCTGATGAAAGCACTCATAGCATCCGCGCTTGTTATAGGGTTGATAGGTTTATTCCAGCTTTTCAAACTCGATTTGTTCAGATCTGAATTCGGCAAGCGCCTGATCATTCCTGCCAAATATTATGGATATGTTGAAAACGTAGATTTCAGATTCGAGGAATCATATATCTATTCAACGCTTACCAACCCCAACTATGTGGGAAGCTATATGGTAATGCTGATACCCATTGCCGTGACGATCCTGATATATGTAAAGCAGATATGGCTTAAAGCAGGTATGGCGGCACTGATACTCATTTTTACTGCCAACATGTTCGGAAGCCGCTCCAGGGCAGGTCTTGTTGGAGTAATTGTTGCAGTTTTCCTTGGAATAATAGTACTAAGGAAGTACATATTCAAAAAGAAAGTTATTTTCTTAGGCATTACTGCCGCCGCCATAGCGGCTTTTCTGATAATCAACGTGTCTCTTAACTGATTGCTTACTAACAGGATAGTAAATGAATTTAAGATCCTGTTTTCAGATGATGCGCAATTCTATGATCTCAAGGACATAACCTTTGAAGGAAATAAGGTTTCGATCGTTGGCGATACAGAAACATTAAACATAGTCTTGAGCGGAAACCTGCTCAATTTCTATGATACAAGCGGTAATTTACTGGATATCGAGCAAACAACCAACGATAACAATGAAATGATAGTATCTTTTGTCGATGAAAACTATAAAGGCTATAACATAACCATAAAAGATAGCCTCCTTATTCTTTACAAGAAAAACGTTACTATTGAGTTCTGGCTACATGAAGGTGGTATAAGCCTTATCGGCAATAACAGCAAGCTTGTAAACCAGGTAGTTAAGGCTCCTTCCATAGGTTTTGAAGGAAAAGAAAGGCTGGGTTCCGCCAGAGGCTATATTTGGTCCCGAAGCATACCCATGCTCAAGAACTCGGTTATATTTGGATACGGACCTGATACATTCGCAGTCGAATTCCCCCAGGAGGACTATATAGGGAAAATAAGGGCATATGGTACTCCAAGGATGATAGTGGACAAGCCCCATAACATGTATCTTCAGATTGCTTTGAATACCGGCATTCTTTCTTTGATCGCTTTCCTGACTATTTGCGGAGCTTATATAACAGAAAGTATCAGGCTTTATTTTAAGAATCAGGACAACAGCTTTGCTTGTTTGACCGGTACCGGCATCTTCCTTGGAATATGCGGTTATCTGGCGGCCGCAGTGTTCAATGACAGTACTGTCGGTATAGCTTCGGTTTTCTGGATTCTGCTCGGACTGGGGTTTGTTTGTAATGGGATAGTTAAGAAATCAAGCAAATAATGAAAGGCATAGTAGTAATGATTCCTAAAGTTAGTGTTATAATGCCGGCATATAACAGTGAAAAAACTATTGAGGAAGCAATACACTCAGTGTTAACACAATCTGTCCGCAGTTTAGAATTGATTGTTGTAAATGATCGCTCAACTGATGACACTTTGAAGGTTGTTTCTCAATTAGTAAAAGAAGATCCTCGAATTATATTAATTAACTGCGACACAAATCAGGGACCGGCAGAAGCCCGTAATCTGGCACTAAAACATGCCTCCGGAGAATATATAGCTTTTCTTGATAGTGATGACATATGGCAAAAAGAGAAGCTGGAAAAGCAGCTAACCGTATTAGAAAGTACAAAGTATGATATTTGCTATACTGCATACGGTATATTAGATGGAAACAGTTCTCTTGCTAAGAAGCTTTATTTAATTCCGGAACGGATTGATTATAAAGAGTTATTAAAGGAAAATGTTATCGGACTTTCAACGGTATTAATCAAACGTGAATTGTTGACTGGTTATAAGTTTAATAACCGCTGGTTCCATGAGGATTATGCCTTGTGGCTTCAGCTTCTTGGTTCCGGGAAAAGAGCAATTGGAATTAATGAAATTCTGGTATATTATCGTTCCGGCGGTCGTTCAAAAAATAAAATCCTGGCAGCAAAAAATCGTTGGGTTATATATAGAAAAGCTGAAAAACTTCCCTTGCTCAAAGCAATGTATTACATGTCCATATATAGTTTCAGGGGGATAAAAAAGCTTTGCAATAATGGTAAGAGTAAAAAATATTACCTTTACGATAATCAATCACAGCGTTTCAAGTGAAAACTTGTATCAATCTCCGTATTATTCGAAGGCTAAAAGTTTGAACTAAAAAAAGTTAAGAGTTCTTGTGGGGTAGCGGCAATAAATACAGGAGAAGTTTTTTCTGCATCAGAGATGTTCTTAAATCCAAAGCCATAAGATACAGCAATAAAATCGATACCACATTGCTTTGCGCTCAATGCATCGCTGTTAGTGTCTCCTACCAAAACTGCCTGAGCGGGATTCAAGATGTTTAATGCTTTTAAACACTTATTAACAATATCGGTTTTTGATAGTTTGTTATCGTAATCTGAGCCTAAAATATAATCACAGAATTTTGATATATCAAAATGTTTCAGTAATGTCTTTGCATAATCATTTCGTTTATAGGTGGCGACAGCTATTCTAATTCCCTTTTCAGATAAAAAACTAAGCACATCAAATATCCCTTTATATATGACAGCTCTAAAAAGATGTATGTCTTTATAAATATCCCTGAAATAATTTGATGTCTGAACAGCCTGCTCATCTGTCAGATTATATGTTTCTTTGAAAGAATGCATAATTGGCGGTCCAATAAAGTTTCGTTTATGCTCTTCAGAAAGCTGTGGCAGGTTAAAATGATCCAGTGTATCATCTATACTGCGCAGTATACCTTCTGATGTATCAAGTAAAGTTCCGTCGAGATCAAATAAAACTGCTTTATACATTTTACTCTACCTCATATAAGGAAGGTGTCAGAAAACTAATGTAAATTTTCCGTGACAGATCTGCAATTCTTTGCTTAATAGCCATATTTACACTATGTAAATAATTGGAGTCAGACTTAAAGTCAAGATTTTTATCGTAATAATTGTCATTATCAGTTGAAAACCCATCAAAACCGGCAAAAACAATATTCCTGATACCAATATTGCTTAAAAACCGAAGGAACATAATCGCGGAATTGTCAGCGATAACTGGATTTTCGTCCAATAGTTTGCTGTAATCAAGAACATAATCAAAATCACCGTTTGCACTTGTGATATTCGATGTTGCGATTACATTGAAATTATTTTTATAATTATGAAGCTGTTCAAATAGCATACCATATCTCTTTGAATTGCTGATAAATACAAAATCAATATTATATCCGTCAGGAACAGTATTAACGGATACCACTACCGGTCTGGTTGATTGTATATAATTTTGAATTTTACTAAATTCAGTTATTAATGATTTTCCTGGAGCCAGTATCAATATTGTTCTGCCCATCATTACTTTTTTCAAACTGTGCTGATGTTCATCATCGTTAATGAAATGCTCTTGATAATATGTATATATTTGCTCAATATGTGATTCATTATATGAAAGCTTTTTATCTTGATCTATTTTATTAACAATTTCGTTGATTGATTTAATGGAAAGTGTTTTCTTATTCAACAAATATGTAATATATTTAGGATGGCAATCGTTGAGAGCTGCTAGAAAATACATTAGTGAATAACCCCAATATTGCTCTTTATAAAAACGCATAACACTGTTGTCAATAGCTTCAAGAATTTGGTTGATGTCATAATTACCGTTATAGTTCTCGTTCAAATACATGGCTAATAGTTCAAGCGGCGCATTACCCGCACTTTTTCCCATTCCGTATGCTGTTCCATCCACCATTATAATACGATTAGGGTTAGTTTTGATCAGCTCCACAGTATTAGCGTATGCAAGCTGAAAATTATTGTGGGAATGGTAGCCGATTATTATATCTCTTGATAAATTTTTGTTTAACAAATCAAAATAATGCAAGGTTTCTTCTTTATGTAAGAGGCCATATGTGTCAACGATTGAAACAGCATATGGTTTTAGGGAGTTGGCTAAATCGATCAAATCAAGCACATCCCTGTCGGAATACGATGTGATCGAAACCAGTTGCAGCGAAACGAGATATCCTTTGTCTTTTACTTGTTGAGCAAACTCCAGAGCTCCATGCATGTCTTTAAGTTTAAAAATGATACGGATACCATCAATAAAGGTTTCTTTACGTGGAGCAATGTTATTAATGCCACAGGTTCCGTAATCGATCATGGCAAAAACTAATGAGTTTTTTTTATCGACATTTTTGAATATTTTATCGAATCCATCTGTGTTAGGAACAATTGTATGATCTAGGTTAAAATCTACCCGTTCATCAAGAAATCCAACTTCTATTGCATCTATATTGGCACTTACCAACCTTTCAAAAATACAGATGATAGTGCTATATCCAAAATTCCAGTTATTAACATAACCACCGTCCCTTAATGTGCAATCAAGAAGTTTAATCTCCATATCAGTCTTTCATCCTTTCAAGCTTTTGTTGCATTAACGTTCTTACCTTTTCCAGATCTTTGGGAGTATCTACAGACAAGGATCTACTATTTACCAACTTAAAATGTACGGGTATTCTGTTCTCGATGAATCTTAACATCATTATGTCTTCAACGGACTCCCAAAACCCTTTTTCGCTGTTGCAATAAAACTCCAATGCTTTTTTATTGAAGCACTCAATGCCAATAGTTTTTCTGTAATTAAACTGAACTGTCTTATAGGGATAAGGGATAGGTGTTCTTGACAATGCTATACATATCCCTTCATTATTAGTAATGATTTTTATGTTTCCCGAGTCGATTGTCTCAGCTGGATCTGCCAACTCCCGCATTACACCACAAACAAAGATATTATCCGGTATAGTTGACACAGGTATTACTGCTTCGATAGCATCGACTTCAATCAAAGGCTCATCTCCACATATACAAACATACGCATCCGCCTCTACGATTTTTGAGAATTCATATAACCTGTGCACATGTGATGGATGTTCTGGAGATGTCATAACCACATTAATACCATACTCATTACAGACATTTTGAACACGCTCATCATCGGTGGCGACGTATACTTCAGACAAACGACCTACTTTTTTTGCCTGTTGATATACCCACCAAACCATTGGTTTTCCGCAAATATCAACAAGAGGTTTTCCCAACAGCCTACTAGATTGATATCGCGCTGGTATAACTCCAATTATCTTCATAGTAAATCTCTCCAAAATTTAATTAAATAAATTACATATTATTACTTTTTCTTGATAAGACCTCATCAAGATCAACTCTTTTGAAAGCACGTAAGTCTCCACCTCTGGTAGCGTTATAAATATGAAAACCATGTTCTTCAGCATAATCCTTGATAACTTTATAAACAGATTGAGCACGATCTACTAACCATTGTCCGTATTCTTCAAAACTCATCGATTGACCATCTACAACACGCCGGGCTCTTCTCATTTCCTTCATTTTTACTTTTTCATCACGATAATTATTAATAAAATGACCTTTTCCGACATGAGAATTGGTACAATCGACTCCCAATAAATATATCTCTGAAAATCCCATAAACATGGCTAACTCTAGCATCATGCTCATTACTGTAGCAAATGAGGGGGAGTAGTAGCCAAGTGGATTTCCATGAACTTTATATGGTTCTAACATAATATTAGGTAGATAAATTGTCTTATCAGGTTTAATAGGCATAAGATTATAAACACTTTGGGGGAAAAAACAAGTTGATGTTACATGTTGTACAATCTCTTTTGACTTATCAACAAATATTCTGTCAGATAAGCAATAATACGTAGGACGCCATTCTGTACGGTCAAAGATCTTATAAATCATATTGCAACCGAAGCATATTTCATTTTTTAGCTTGTTCAAATCTGTAATAGTAAGGCTAGGACCATTTCCAATAAGGAAACAGCGTTGCCCTTTATGTTTATTTTTAAAAGATTTGAGCATCCTGCTGTTTGCCGATAATAAGAAGCCTTTTTCTCTAAAAAAAGCACCTGTTTTTATCTGCATAAACCTTATAAACTTTTTATATTTTAATACTTTCGACTTGCTCTTGGTTTGAGATGATTTTAAATCAATTATTTTATCTAATGTATTTATAGAACAATCCGGTCCGTCAAGTTTGTTATATGTTTCGTTGAACTGTTTATAATTTTCGTCGTACACAAAGTTTTCCAGAGTTTCTATGATTGCTGGCGCTAAATCTTCCTCTTTATATACAATTTTTGCGGGGAATGTATCTGGATCAAAATAGAATCCAGGGCTTTTCTCATAATCTTCTCTATCATACATATACAATACCATAGGCCGCTTTAAGTTAGCATAGTCAAAGATAGTTCCTGAATAATCTGATATCATCAGGTCACTAACAATATATAATTCGTTCACATCATTTACATGAGTCACATCAATTACAGCATCTTTTAAGTGGGAAAAATCAATTGACTTTGCTTCATGATCATGTGCTCGGAATAATATTACATATTGATTTCCTAATTGCATGTGTAGCTTTTTAAGATCAACTGCGCTATGATATACATATTCAAAAAGGCTTATATAAGTTTTAGATCGCCATGTTGGTGCATAAAGAACGACTTTCTTATTTAAAGGAATACCCAAATTCATTTTTATTCGCAAAACATCCTGCGGTGTATACGTAAATAAGAAATCATTGCGGGGATACCCTGTTTCTTTTATGATAGTTTTCTTTCCTAACTTATCAAGATTATATGCCGAACTCATCTTTTCGCTGAATATAGGTGCAGGTGACAATAAAATTGATAAGCGCTTACCATTGCGAGTGTAATCTTTTTTTATTTGGTGGTGCGTTCTTCTACCGAGTTGATCTCCTTTAAAATCACATCCGATTCTTTTTAAAGGTTTACCATGCCATGTCTGGATATAAACCTGTTCCTTACTGGGCACCGCGTACTTCGGCAGCGCATAATTAGTTATCCAGTATTTTGACGTCGCGCAAGCTTTTATATAGGCCTTAGAATTACGTTTTATGACTTTAGTATTTGGGTTTTTCTTAAGAAACTTAAAATTGGATGGCTTATTGAATGCCCAAATAAATTTAAAATCACTGTAAGCACCATCTTGAAGCATTTGCTCATATAAAGCTTTAGGATTGCAACGATATTCCCTTCCTGCGAAGGATTCAAATAAAACAGTTCGATAATCTACTCCATAAATCAACCGGTAAATTGCCAATTTAATTCTGCGTACCATGATTTCTGTCTGCTTGTACACAGGCTGATAAAGTTTTAACATTTTTTTGATTGAACTCTTCAAATACCACCAGAATCCTTTGAGTGCTTTCTTTTTAGATTTTGTAGTTTTAATAGTTTTTTTACACTCTGTATCATTATTTGAAAGGTTTTCCTCTGGCGGTGAGGATTGCTTTTGCATGCTTAATATTTGCTCAAAAATAGTACGTATATCTTCTGTTTCCAGAGATATCATTCCATTGGTTAGTGGAACAGTGACTTTTTCAATAATATGCTCTATACTTAAAGCATTACTCAGTTCTGGAGGAATCAAATTCAGAAAATTATTTATATGGACAAGCAGCGTTTTGAGGTTTCCTTTCTTTTTAATGTTTATTAGAGCCCTAACTGTATCCATATTTGATATTACAGCTTCAATTGACGCATTATATGCTTTATTGTGATCTTTTGTTGTCTCGGCATAACACTCAAAGGGATTTTCCGTGCTCAAAACATTTCGTTTGATCTTTATATATTCAAGTGATTTACTCCGCATGTAATTCCACACGAATGGCAGACACAAAGCTGCAGCTTGATTAAATGGTATGCCGCATTCCTCTGACAAAGCGCGGCCCAAATTGAATGTTATATTGTCACCGGCAAGATTTATGGCTCTTCCCATAAAATTAGCCACAGCTAACATATTAGTCGGATCCGCCGGATTTTCTAGAAATGTGCGTTTGATGGCTTTATTCAAACAGCGCAACTTGGTTTTATAGCTTATACCTTTTTCATCGGACTGTTCTTTTTCAAAGGTGATGTTTCTATTCAAGTTATCGTCCAGAATAGCGTAGTCAGGAAGCATACAGTCATGTGCTAATATATGAGAAGTGTCTTCATCGAATATGGTAGCGAATCTTGTTGATTCACTGCCTGTCTGTGCTGCTACTGGCATTTCAATATGTTTAACAGGTGAATATTGTAAATCCTGCTTCAGATAATCTATATCTTTATCAAGCATAAGGAACATTTTTATAGCTTTCGCTGCCTCGATCGTGCTGCTATATCCAACAGATATTA
>Ga0134102_1002635_pt1 | contig 11463 bp, 9 predicted proteins | sample 13_3_2metaG_FD_94447 | JGI IMG/M metagenome (GOLD analysis project Ga0134102, IMG submission 94447) | Switchgrass degrading microbial communities from high solid loading bioreactors in New Hampshire, USA - 13_49_3.3_201_A3 metaG | ecosystem: Engineered > Bioreactor > Semi-continuous > Anaerobic >...
ACTACTACACAATCGGCCCCGGTCACCCTGCGGGCAGCCTGGAGATGGTACATGTGTCCGTAGTGGAATGGATTGTATTCTGCTACGATACCGACGATTCTCATCCGATCCTCCCGGCATTCAACCCAATACCTGCATCAGGGCAGGTCGATAAGGCCTTCTCTGAATTTCGCAAGATAGTTCATACAGAAGTCATCCTTGCCAAGCATTGCTTCCGATGCATAAATGTAAGCCATCAGCCTTTTGTCCAGCGGATCCAGTATCGCTGAATCCAGGCCGCAGGTCATCGCAGCTATCATGAAAGCCTGGTTGATGACTTTCCTGGCAGGCAGGCCAAAGGATATATTGCTCAGGCCGCATGTTATGTGCACTTCGGGGAATTCGGAACGGACACGGCGGATCGTCTCAAGGGCCACGACGCCGTAATGCGACCCGGTGCCTATCGGCCTGACCATGGGATCGATGAATATGTCAGATATGTCCACTCCTTTTGCTGTAAGACCGGCAATGAGTTTATCCGCTATGGCGACCCTTTCTTCCGTCGTTTCCGGCATGCCGCCGTCATCCATGCACAGTGCGATCACCCTTGTACTGTACTCTAGCACGAGGGGCAGGATGGAATCATATCTTTCCTTTTCAAGCGTTATTGAATTTATGATAGGTTTGGCCTTTATTATCTTCAGCGCTTTTTCCAACGCTTCCGGATTGGGTGAGTCGAGCGAGAACGGAGCGTCGACGGCTTCCTGCGCCGTTCTGGCCAGCCATTCCAGTTTCTCGGGTTCATCTTCGACAAACATGCCCGCGTTCAGGTCGATGTACGACGCACCTGCATCCATTTGCTTCTTTGCCATATCATGCACGAAAGAGGCATCACGGGAGTCGATTGCCGCTCTTGCCGCTTTATTTGTACTGTTGAGCTTTTCGCCGATTATGATCATTATGGTGTCCGTCCTTTCACGATAGTGATCATTGTGTTCCCTGTCCATTTATCACAGAAGTAGTCTCAGCCAAATCCATCACAGCGGATGTTTTAAAAAATCCATATCATTCCCAATTGTGTTCGGTTCCTGTCGTATCCGGTCCTGAAACTGCATATCTCACCATATTATACCCCAGCATCGGGCTGTGAACAAGAAATATATGCCGATTATGACTGATGGTATGTTTTATTTCCATGCTTTGACCGATCGGGAAATACACATTAGCTGCAATTTCACTCAGCAGCGGCGACAGAAATTCAAGTAATGTGTGTTCAGGACCAAACAATAGAAAATGGCGTCTCCTTATTGTATAATTTACGGTAGCATGGCATGAAACGCCGGTGACCTGTGGAATGAAACCGGTGACACGATTACGTATGATAAGCGGTACATGGAAGGGGATAAGATGGGAAAGATAGCTGTAGTAGTTATAAATGGCACTACCCGCGATTTCGACAGGGAATATCATTATCTTGTTCCTGAAGAGTTCCGCAGCAGCCTTGAAGCGGGGATGAGGGTCATCGTTCCGTTCGGCAGGGGAAACAGGCCGAAGGAAGGATATGTCATCGGTTTTGCCGACAGTTCGGAGTTTGACGGACTCAAGGAGATAAAAAAAGTAATCGACAGGAAACCGGTGCTGCTGCCGTCCCAGATCGATCTCGCAGTCTGGATGAAGCGCCGGTATTTCTGTACTTACAGCCAGGCTATCAGGTGCATGCTCCCGCCCGGCACAGATGTCAGGAGCCTGCAGGTGGTAGAACTGGCCAGCAAAGGCTTTGACGAACTGCCGGATGAAGAATGCAGCAAACTGCCGCCCGGCATAAAACTGCTGATCGACCTGCTCAGGTCGAACGACGGCTGTTTGGGATATGATGAACTGAAAGCGCTGTATGGCAGCAGGAGCAATTTCGGCAGACATATCAAAGAACTTGAAGATCTGGGCATTATCAGGATAACCGAGCAGTATTCTACCGCCGTCAGGACCAAAACAGTACGCGCCGCGTGCCTGGCGATGCCGCCGGAGGAAGTATCTTCCGATATAGAGACCGGAGTCATAAAAAGGATTCAGCAGATCCGGGTACTGGAGATGCTGCTGGAGAATGAGTATATAGCAGTATCGGACCTGGTCAGGTTCGCCGGCGTATCGCCTTCCGTACTGGACACACTCAGCAAATACGGATACATAAGTTTTGTGGACCTGGAAGTCAAAAGAGATCCGCTGAAACATAGGCAAGTGGAGCCGACAAAGCCGCTGGAGCCTACACGTGAGCAGAAGCCGGTGCTGGATAATATCAAGGCCCTTATCGATGGCGGGGGGTTCCATGAAGTGCTGCTTCACGGCGTTACGGGCAGCGGGAAGACCGAAGTCTATCTTCAGCTTATTCAGTACGTGCTCGACAAAGGCAAAGAAGCGATAGTCCTGGTGCCTGAGATATCGCTGACGCCCCAGATGGCAGACCGCTTCAGGGGAAGGTTCGGGCCGCTCGTGGCCGTCATGCACAGCAGGCTGTCGCCGGGAGAACGCTATGACCAGTGGAGGCTCATCCGTGACGGAGGAGTAAAGGTCGTGGTCGGCGCCAGGTCTGCCATATTCGCGCCGTTTGACAAACTCGGGCTTGTTATTATCGATGAAGAACATGAGACGACATATAAGTCGGAGATAACGCCAAAATATTCGGCAGCGCAGGTTGCGGCAAGAAGGTGTATGTACAGCGGCGCGCTGCTGCTTTATGGATCGGCCACTCCTTCGATCTGTACGTATCAGAGGGCTGTGGAAGGAAAGATCGGGCTGGCTGTGATGAAGGAGCGGGCAAATGAGATGGTTATGCCCAGCGTAACGATAGTCGACATGAAGAAAGAGCTTGAGCTCGGCAACAGGACGATATTCAGTTCGCTGCTTTCCGCCGAGATCGAAAAGAACATCGCCAGCGGCCAGCAAACCATGCTTTTCCTCAATAAGAGGGGATACGCTTCATTCGTTTTGTGCAGGAACTGCGGCGTCACACTCAAGTGCAGGTATTGCAGTATCACCATGACCTACCATGCGGCAGAAGACCGGCTGATATGCCATTACTGCGGATATACCATAAGGATGCCGTCAGTATGCCCGGATTGCGGCAGCAGCCATATACGGCAGTTCGGCACAGGCACCCAGAAAGTTGAAGAGGAGCTTCACAGGCATTTTCCAGGAGCTTCCGTCATCAGGATGGATATGGACACTACCACCGGGAAGCATTCTCACGAAGAGATACTGGACAGGTTTCGTAACGAGAACATCAATATTCTCATAGGGACGCAGATGATCGCAAAAGGGCATGATTTTCCGAATGTAACCCTGGTGGGGATCCTGGCTGCAGACAGTATGCTCGGCATAGATGACTTCAGGGCTTCGGAAAGGACGTTCCAACTGCTGACGCAGGTGGCAGGGAGAGCAGGGAGGGGCAGCGTACCCGGAAGAGTAATAATACAGACGTACAATACCGAAGACTACAGCATTACCGCTGCAAGCCGCCATGATTACGAGGCTTTCTTCAGGCAGGAACTGCAGATCAGGAGGAGACTGCGTTATCCGCCCTTCACACATATCGCAATGGCTGTCGTAAGTTCCGTCAATGACAGGCTTGCACTGTCAAAAGCCAGGGATGCATACAACTTCCTGGCGGCAAGGATCGACAGGGATGCAGGGGACGAGATGCTGCCCGGACCTGTGCGGGCGCCGATAGCCAGGATGAGGAACCGTTACAGGTGGAGGGTGCTTGTCAAGTGCAACTCAACGAGCAGGCTCTGCGCGGTACTGTCAAGGTTGGCGGACCACTTTATGAAAACCCGGGGCAGCAGCGACGTGGACATCAGCATTGATATCGATCCTGTCAGCATGATGTGATATGATGTGCAGGTCGGGCGTGCCTGGCATTTTGTGTTTTATTGCAGCGCATATGTCTGTTTGATATAATGTTTTGGATGGTAACCTTTAAGTAAATAATTATGGAATAAACAGGACGGGCACAGGCTTTAACCGCGGGCTGATCCGGGATCCAAAGCCCTATATGGACGTGATCAGCCGTATATATCGGATCGGCCGTATTCAAACGTGGTATACGCAGATCAGCCGTGTTTGGACAGGACCAGCCGAATATGAGCGGAACCGGCACGATGCCCGGATTTAGGAGTGGATGTATGGCTATAAGGAATATCAGGAAAGAAGGAGACGAGATCCTGCGTAAAAGGTCCCGCGAAGTTACGGAAATCAATGACAATATACTCATACTGCTCGATGATATGGCAGATACTATGTATAAGGCAAACGGGGCAGGCCTTGCCGCACCGCAGGTGGGTGTGCTCAGAAGAGTCGTGGTCATAGATATCGGAGAAGGACTGGTGGAACTGATAAACCCGGTCATCAGGAAGCAGAGCGGCAAGCAGACCACGGTAGAAGGCTGTCTCAGCATACCGGGCGTCTGGGGAGAGGTCGAACGCCCCGCAAAAGTAATGGTGGAAGCGCTCAACCGCAACGGAGAAAAGATAAAGATCGAGGGCGAAGGTTATATGGCCCAGGCTCTGTGCCATGAGATAGATCATCTTGACGGGATCCTTTTCACGGATAAGGTGATCCGTTTCCTCGATGAAGAAGAACTGGAAAAGATGGAGCAGGAATCATGAGAATAGTATTCATGGGAACACCTGATTTTGCCGTGCCTTGCCTTGAAGCGCTGGTCAGCAGCGGTTACGATGTGGCGGCCGTCGTTACCCAGCCTGACAAACCTGTGGGAAGAAGCCAGAGCGTGCTGAAGCCGCCTGCCGTCAAGGAGGCTGCCATAAGGCTTGGCATCAGCAATATCCTGCAGCCTGCGAAGGTCAGGACGCCAGAGTTCGCCGAAACGATCAGGAGACTCGAGCCAGATGTCATAGTAACGGCTGCTTATGGAAAGATACTGCCGAAATCCATATTGGACATACCGAAGCATGGATGTATCAATGTGCATGCATCATTGCTGCCGAAGTACAGGGGAGCGGCCCCCATACAATGGGCACTTATCAACGGTGAAAGCAAGACGGGAATCACGACATTTTTCATGGATGAAGGCATGGATACCGGTGATATCATCCTTATGAAGGAAACAGAAATAGATCCTGACATGAACGCACAGGAACTGTTTGACCGTCTTAAGTTCCTTGGCGCCGAAGCACTGCTCGAAACCCTTGAAGCCCTCAGGAACGGGACGATAACGAGGACACCGCAGGACCATTCAAAGGCGACATATGTGACTATGATGACGAGAGAGACAGGTCTTATAGACTGGAATAAAAGTGCAGTTGAGATACATAACCTGGTCAGGGGCACGGATCCGTGGCCTGGCGCTTACACGTTCTACGGGGGCAAAAGGCTCAAGATATGGAAGACGGCTGTCTGGCATGATCCGGGCGTGATTCTGCCGGGAACTGCGGGAGAGGCCAGGCCGGGCACACTGCTCAAGTGCCTTAAACAAGCCCTGATCGTAGCTACGGGCAGCGGTTTGCTTGCCGTAACCGAGCTCCAGTTTGAAAACGCAAGAAGGATGAGTGTCGCTGAGTGCGGCCACAACATGGATGTGGGTGAAGTGTTTGGATAAACGCATAAAGGGCTTTCGGGCCTGTCCTTTTTTGCCTGTGCCTGCCATCAGCGTACCGGCCGTATCAGTTTTCTTCGTTCAGAGTATATCTTCAACAGGTTTATGCAGCGGGATGATATCACCCTGCAAGATGATATCGTTCAGCAGTCTGGAAATTTTTAATGAGATGATATCACTCGGTTGGATGGCATTTCTGTTTACTGGTGTTTTCATAACTGCCGCGGCGCTGTTGGCTGCGGGGAGGAGGAATAAGGCGGAAAGATCGCCAGCCGTCGGCTGACCTGCAGCCGTCTTGCGGCTGGGCGGCCAATTACGGGATGGACTGCCGATCGCCGGATTATGATGAAATATGATATTGCCAGGGAAACTGCGCTGAAAATATTATATGAAATAAATGAGAAAGGCGCTTATTCAAATATAGCACTGAACAAGTATCTATCTTCCCATGAACTTTCCGAAAGGGACAGGGCTTTCATAACCGAACTGGTATACGGCGTTGTTAAATGGAAACTCACGCTGGACAGAACAGTGGCCGCATGTTCGGATATAAAGATGGAGAGGCTGTCACCATGGATTAAGAATATCCTGCGCATTGGAACATACCAACTGCTGTTTCTGACGAAAGTACCGCCTTCCGCTGCAGTAAATGAGAGCGTCAAACTTGCCCGCAGATACGGGCATAACGCTTCAGCAGGATATGTCAACGCAGTGCTCAGGAATATCGCTGGAGGCGGTGGGAAAGATATTGTCCCGGACAGGGCAGTGGACCCGGTAGGGTATCTTTCGGTCAGGTATTCGTATCCCAAATGGATCGCAGATAAATTCATGGAACTGTTCGGGGAAGAATTTGCAGAGAGTCTGCTGGAAGCTGGCAACAGGGTTCCAGACCTTACAGTGAGGGCCAACACGCTGAAGACCAGCGCCGAAGGATTGGTCAATGCGCTGAAAAACGAAGGCGTCGAAGCGTCACCGGGAAGATATGTCAGCGATGCGGTGATTATAAAAAGCCAGGTTTCGGTTACAAGGCTCAAGGCTTTCAGGAACGGGCTGTTCCAGGTACAGGATGAGAGTTCCATGCTGCCTACGGCAGTACTGGCGCCTCAGCCGGGCGAAAAGGTGCTCGACGCCTGCAGCGCGCCCGGAGGGAAAGCCACGCACATGGCCCAGATGATGCAAAACAAGGGACTCATTACAGCGATGGACATACACGAGCATAAACTCAAACTGATAGAAGATGCGGCCGGCAGGCTCGGAACGGACATAATCAGGACGGAACTGCATGATGCAGCCATCCCGGTCCCGCAGCATGAGGGAGCGTATGACAGGGTGCTTCTGGACGCTCCGTGTTCCGGCCTCGGGATAATACGGAGAAAGCCAGATATCAAGTGGGCAAGAGAGAACAGGGACATCGGGAGCATCACTGGATTACAGCGCCGGCTTATAGACAGTGTTTCAAAGGCCGTGAAGCCAGGAGGCGTGATGGTCTACAGCACCTGTACGCTGCTGCCTGAGGAGAACGAATGCATCGTAAGGGATTTTCTGAATAATAATGATGAGTTTTATGAGGACGATATCACTGCATATCTGCCGCCTGGGCTTGCGAAACATGCCAGGGGCGGCATGATTCAGGTTTATCCCAACAGGGACGGGATAGACGGTTTCTTTGTAGCAAGACTGGCAAGGAAGGTGAAATAGCGGATTGGCAAGCGGCTTGGAAAAGATGTATCCGGACGGTTCAGAAAAGACAGATCCAAACGGTTCGGGGAAAATCTATCTTCCGGATTTGGATATAAGCGAACTCGAGGAGTTTTTTACAGGCATCGGCCAGAAGAAATACCGGGCAAAGCAGGTATTCAGCTGGATAGCGCGGGGAGCTGTGAGTTTTGACGAAATGACGGACCTTCCTCTGACGCTGAGGGAAGAGCTGAAACTTTTGGCCAGTGTTTCCGGTCTAAAAGTAAGAAAAAAGTTCATATCTGCTATCGACGGTACTGTAAAGTATCTGTTCGAACTTGCTGACGGCAATGTTATCGAAAGCGTACTGATGGAGTATATACATGGCTACACGGCATGCGTTTCTTCACAGGTAGGATGTAAAATGGGCTGCAGCTTCTGTGCGTCAACGATAGCCGGGTTCAGGAGGAATCTTACTGCCGGCGAGATACTCGGACAGATACTGGCGATACAGCGGGACAGCGGAATAAAGGTGAGCAATGTGGTCGTTATGGGGATAGGCGAGCCGTTCGACAACTACGACAATGTCATCAAATTCCTTAGGCTGGCGAATTCCCATGAAGGATTGAATATAGGATACAGGCACATGACTGTTTCGACGTGCGGGCTTGTGCCGGGCATGCTCAGGTTTGCTGATGAAGGTTTCCAGGTAAACCTCGCCATTTCGCTGCACGCTCCCAATGACCGCATAAGGGCGAAGCTGATGCCGGTTGGAAGGAAGTATCGTATTGACAAAATAATTGAAGCTAGTAAGATATATACAGAGAAAACCAACCGCAGGATTATGTTCGAATATGCCTTGATAGAAGGCGTCAATGATTCGCTGGAAAACGCTGCTGAGCTTGCCTTTCTGCTAAAAGGGCTTTTGTGCCTTGTGAACCTTATACCGGTAAATTCCGTGGAGGGGATCAGTTACCGCCATAGCGGCCGCAGACGCATCGAGGAATTTGCTGCGATCCTGAAGGAGAAGGGTGTCGAAACGACGATCCGCCGCGAACTCGGCTCAGATATAAACGCAGCATGCGGACAGCTGAGGCGCAGCGAAATAAACGCCGAAAAAGAGGCAGGGCAGGAAAATGAGGCAAAAGACGCGGCAATTGCAGAGTCGAACGCAGTAACCAAAAGCGAAGGTAAGTGAACCAGGTAATGCGGAGCAGTGTAACACCGATCGAAATGCAAGAAAGGACAACATTATCTAAGGCAGGTGCTGATGGCTTGAAATATGCAGCAGGTACCGACAGAGGATTATTGAGGGACATAAATGAAGACAGCTATATGATCATCCCGGGGCACTCGGGCACGTCCTGCGCCTTCGTCATTGCTGACGGGCTCGGCGGGCACAACAGCGGGGAAGTCGCAAGCAGGATGGCCGTTGAGTACATAAGGGACAATATAGGTGCTGAAGGCTGCTTTGACAGCGTGGATTTGAGCGGTAAGCTCGAAGCGCTGGTAAAGGAAGTCAACACTGCCGTTTATGAGAGATCGCTTGGAAGCGCTGAGGTCAGCGGCATGGGTACGACGCTGACCATGGCCGTTATTGCCGGATCCACGCTCACGGCCGCCCATGTGGGAGACAGCAGGCTCTATCTGATAAGGAACGGAGCCATCCGACAGCTGACTGAAGACCATTCGTATATCGGAGAACTGGTCAGGCAGGGCAAACTGACCAGGGAGGAAGCAGAGAAACACCCGCGGAAGAATATCATTACGCGGGCGATCGGCTCTTCTCCCGAACTGGAAGTGGACATAATAAGCCATCAGATCGAGGCTGATGATATATACATACTTTGCACCGACGGACTGACAAATATGGTGAGTGAAAGCGAGATAGTCGATATAGTTTCCGGCAGCGATCCGGAGCAAGCGTGTGCAAAGCTTATTGAAGCCGCCAACAAACAGGGCGGTGAGGACAATATCACGGTCATTGTTATAAAGTGTTAGTGAAGGTGTGGATATGGAAGGTCAGATATTGGGAAATAGATATAAATTGCTGGAAAGGATCGGCGGAGGCGGCATGGCAGTCGTCTATAAGGCGAAGTGCCTGCTTCTGAACCGCTTTGTTGCCGTTAAAATATTACGCAGTGAGTTTACAGACGACGAGGAATTCGTAAAGCGCTTCCGGGTGGAGGCGCAGGCCGCGGCGAGCCTGAACCATCCGAACATCGTATCTATATATGACGTAGGCAAACAGGACGACATCCAGTACATCGTGATGGAGCTTATAGACGGCATCACGCTGAAGGAATACATCAGCCAGAAGGGCGCACTTCCATGGAAGGAAGCTGTCGGGATCGCGATCCAGATATGTTCCGCTCTCGAACATGCCCATAAGAATTTCATCGTTCACCGTGATATAAAACCGCACAACATCATGATAACGAAGGATGGCATAGCCAAAGTCACCGACTTCGGCATTGCCAGGGCTGTCACGTCTGCGACCATTACAATGGTTGGAAGCACCATCGGCTCTGTCCATTATTTCTCCCCGGAGCAGGCAAGAGGCGGTTTCATCGATGAAAAATCCGACCTTTACTCACTGGGCATCACCATTTATGAAATGGTCACGGGGAAAGTCCCGTTCGACGGGGAGTCGCCTGTTGCCATTGCGCTGAAGCATATACAGGAAAAACCGGAAAAGCCCATCGATATCAATCCGAAGATACCGAAGGGCGTAAACGATCTAATAATCAAGGCAATGAAGAAAGACCAGAACCTCAGGTACCAGACCGCGTCCGAGATGCTGGCGGACCTGCAGAGGGTCCTGGCGGATCCCGATGCGAAAATCAACGGGAGCAATGCCGTTGAAGAACTTCCGACGAAAAAGATGCAGGCTGTCGGTACCGGAATTGATATAATAGAAGAAAATACCGATGACGGAGATGGAGAATACATGGAAGAAGACGAAACGGCAACAAGGAAGAAGAAGGACTGGCTGAGCATCTGCCTTGGGATCGCGTCCGGCCTGGTGATCATGGCACTCGTCGTCTACCTTGGCATCAAACTCGTTATCCCGATGATAGCACCTGACGATACGGCTTCATTCGTCGTTGAGGATTACACGAACATGGACTTCGACGAGGTGAAGGAACTGCTTAGCCGGTATGACATCACCGCTGTGGACAATGAGAGGGTGTTCAACGAAACTGTTAAAAAAGGAGTCATCATATCACAGGATATAGCAGTCGGCAATACTCTCAAACCCGGAAGCACGATAAACTTCACCGTAAGCGACGGGCCGCATATGGTGGAGATACCTGACATCAGGGGACAGGAGTACAGGATAGCGGAAGTGGAGATGACCAACGCAGGGTTGGTGCCTGAAATAGTCAGGGAGTACAATGATACGGTAGGCAAAGACCTTGTTATAAAGACTGAGCCTGAAGTATTCGAAATGGTAAAGCCTGAAACCGTAGTCAAAGTATATGTGAGTGCAGGGCCAAAGCTCGAAAAGGTGATCGTGCCCGATTTCGGAGGAATGACCAGGACAGAGGCGGAGAACGCAATACTGAAGAACAACCTCACGATAGGCAAACTTCTGCCTGAGGGAATAGTAAGTGATGTTGCAAAGGTCATCAGGCAATACCCTCTTCCGAATACAGAGGTGGATGAATATACCGCAGTGGACCTGACATTCGGAATAGATGAGCATCCTGAAGAAGGAAGGGGCGGTGATGCTCCGTCCGGTCCGGATGACGGAGGATCCCAGCAGGTAAGTACCGCGAAGACGAAAGCTATTTCGATCACTTTGAACCCAAGCCGCACATACGGCGAAGAAGTGCTTGTTTATGTGGAATCCACTCCGTCCGACACGAATGTGCGGAAGATCGAGATGAACCAGTATGTAAGGAGGGACCTGTTCCCGTTCAGTATTCCGATCACCCTTGGTGAGACAGGGACGACGCATGTGATCGTTTATCTGGATAATGATCTGGCTTTGGAAACTGATATCCAGAATCAGTAACAACAGACGCGTTATTTATCAAATTCATGGTTGCAGATGCGGAGGAGGTTGGATATTTGCCGTCTGGCATTATTATCAGAGGGATAGCCGGGTTCTATTATGTTGCGGCAAAAGATGACGGTGTTTATGAGTGCAGGGCCAGAGGAATATTCCGGAAGAAAGGGCTGACCCCGCTGAC
>Ga0134102_1002636_pt1 | contig 11458 bp, 18 predicted proteins | sample 13_3_2metaG_FD_94447 | JGI IMG/M metagenome (GOLD analysis project Ga0134102, IMG submission 94447) | Switchgrass degrading microbial communities from high solid loading bioreactors in New Hampshire, USA - 13_49_3.3_201_A3 metaG | ecosystem: Engineered > Bioreactor > Semi-continuous > Anaerobic...
CGGCCAGAAATGATCTTTTTGGTCCCCGGGCTGCAACCGGACGTTGCATATATCGCAGCGCAATTCGATGCCGTATTCCTTCTCCCAAAACTCGATGCTTTCTGCTGTTAATCTATCCGGCGAAGTAACATGACCTATAACTTTGCCGTTTTCGTCATAAATTAATCCACCCATATTCGATACCTCGCTATCTTTGGTTAGGGCGGTCCGGATTTGAACCGGATCGGTTGCACATTAGTTTTTTGTCTGCGTTGCGGACCACTTTACCGAAAAGTGTTGGTGAATACGGTTTTCTCCCGGCGTCTTTACGCCTATTTTCAATCCCTGGGATTGCGTGTTCCCACCACGCCGCCGCCCATGTTTTATGTGCCTCAATCTTCAGCCGCTTCCTCCGGCATGTCAGTCACTTCCACCGCTTCCGCCTCAATTACTTCACCGTCAAAGGTGTCGTCGGCAATCTTTTCATCGGCCAGGGTCACGGTATCAGCGCTGTCCTCAATGTATGCCCTCTGCATCTCGACACTCATGACACCGTACTTGGACAGCAACAGCCGCAGGCAGGTCTTCAAAGCCATGGCATCAAAATCTGTTGCCCAAACGCTGTTTTTGTTGCCGTAGCTCTTGCTGTACTGCTCGGCGTGCTTGGTGACTTCTTCGACCGTCATATAGAGGGTCTTGCGGAATCCGTTTAGGGTCTCGATGAAGGCAAAATAGCCGATCTTCTTGTCACTGGTCCTCTTGGACGGATCAATCTCAATCTCGCCGGTCAGCTTGTCGTATTTGACCAGTTCGCCTTCATATACCACGTCGGCGTTGATGTATCGGTATGCACCGGTTCTCATACAAAGCTGGACATATCCCTTATAGCCAAGTTGGAACGTGGGAATATACTGCCCGGTCTTGCCATCGCGGTAGGGCACAATCCACGCAAAACCGAGTTGTTTGTTGATGGGTAATTTCAGGCTTGCGGCCTTCAAGGCTTCCATTACCACGTTTTTGGGGTCACACATTTGCAGGGTTCTGTCGGTGTTGTAAAGGTCGATTATGCTGGCCACAAATGCCCCGGCGTTTTCTGCTAATACCGCTTTAAATTGCTCTTGCACACTTTGTGCAGCTAAAATATTCTTAAGTTTATCAATCGGTCTTGCAACGGCAGTTTTGCCGTTAGTAGTTGCCTGTTGAATTAAACCTGTCTGTTTTGACATATTTATACCTCCTTAATCATAAACCTTCTTACTGTTTGAGCGGGCTTGAGGTACTTCTCATAAATCTCCGCATGCTCTGATTTAAGTTTTTTTGTGTCCAGCGTTTGCCGGACTTGGTTTTTCCACTCAACGATATATCCCTGTGCCCTGCCTATTTCGGCGTCGGCCATGACAAGCTGAATTTCCTGCTTGAGCTTGTCCCGCTCACATTCGAGCTCCTTCACTTTGGTATCCAGCTCCAGGTACTGCTGAATCTTGCCCTCGTAGCCGAACAGGGCTATTTCTGCGGATTCTCTGGCCTTAGGGAAGAGTTGTTTGATGACTTCCGATGTTGCTTCACTCCCATCTGGAGTAGGCGGGATCTTCTTCAAGACATGATTCTCCCAAAAATCTTTCTCAGCTTCTATAAGTGCTTGAATTTCTGCATCATCTCTTTCAATCGTAAACACATGAAATGCATTATTGAGCACTAATACTGCTAGATACCAGCGTTCTGCGCCAGTAACAGCCATATAATGAACACATTGTACATAGTAGTTGGGTGGGAATTCGCCCTGGTTGAACTTGGCGCGGTTTAAAACAGATGTTGTTTTGCACTCTAATCCGGCGCTTTCTCCGACTACCCAGCGGTCTATATCCGCAATCATGAATGGATATTCAGGATGCTGAAGCATGGCATTTCGCCGGCGTACCTTTTTCCCGGTAGCTTCCATGAAGCGTTCAGCTACATACTGTTCAAGGTCCCTGCCTTGCCGCATGGCCTCGTTGTCAGGAATCTCGGGTCGCAGCCCTAGCTTGTCCGCATAGACATCAAAGGGTGAGCGGTAGCGGTCAAGGCCGACGATCGCGGCAGCATCGGAGCCGCCTAATCCCTGTCGGCGCATTTCTAGCCACTCATCCCGTGGCATATCTATGGTTTTGGCCAATACCTGAGCCATCAGTATACCTCCTCAGCACCCATATACTTCGCAAAGCAATATACGTCGCAAAAATAGTCTCCATCGAAAATGACATGCTCATAACCTGCATATATTAGCTCATCGCAATGTTTGCATTTTCCTATTATTCTTGGTTCTGCTTCCTGCGGATCAGGTAAGCCCTGGGCAAATCTATCCAAGCACACGCTCATTCCAAACCATCCTTTCTTGACCCCCAATTCTGCAAATGTTAGAATGAGGATGAAGTAATTGAGATCTAATCACTGTGCGGCTTTTAGGCCGTTCTTTTTTTGTCTTCTTTTTCTACCGCCACGACTTTGCCGTCGTTGATTTCCACCTTGTAACCCATCTGATGAAGAAGTACACAATCGCCCAAAGTTACTGGCATTGGCATTTTTGTCTCCTTAAACATCACGTGGCCTCCTTTCTCCTTTTGGCATCCACAAACCCAGGGTTTTTTCTTTTAGTGCAGTATTCTTGTCTTTCAAGCTTTTCTAAATGCCTGTGCATAGTCGCTATTACCGGCCGCTGATACCACTCTTGAAGTTTTATCAAAACTGTTTTTGCTCCGGTAATAAGATCAGCACAGTCATTTTCCAGCTTGATTAAGACCTCATTTTCCTGCCCATCAAAGACGGAACCCTGCTTTTTGTTTATTAGGACCTTCCTAGCCTCAATTGCAGCTTTAATGAATTCCTCTGCTTCTTCGATCACTTTATCCAGCACAACAATCGGATGATCGTCTATGTTGTCAAGGTACCTGGTCGGAAATAGATTGCCCCTGCAGTTAAAGCAGCGTTCTTCGGATAGCCGTGGACTTTGAAGTGCCTCAATAATACTTGCCTCAATGTCCCTGGGCATCGGTCTTGCTCCTGAAAGGTATTGGCTTAATGTGCTAGGGGCAACAGCTACCTGGTGCGCTAGCTGTTTGAAGCTCATACATTTCGGCATCTCTTCCCGGACTAACTCCGCGAACATATCCACACCTCCTTTCGCAAATCGCAAATTCTTGCAGAGTTTTTCTTCACATAATAAACTTGTAAAATAAAGGCAGAACTAATCTATCCTTACTATCACTTTTCACTGCTCGCCCTGATCTTGATTTCCACTATCCTGTCACATCTCGGGCACTTGGTCTTGAAAACCAGACTACCATGCAAATGAAACTCGGCGAGCTTTCGTCCACAATGAGGGCAACGCAGGGTATTCATCTCATGATTCACCCCTCCTTCCTAAGCCTTTGTATTGGCTGCAACGGGATAAACCCATTGCTGAAAGTGTCCATCATCTTCTGCAGCTCTTGTAGCTGCTGGAGCACCTTTTGCCACTGCCAAAGACTGATGCCCTGCTTCCAGCGTTCTTCCCCTTCGGCCCATGCACGGAGCCCATCGCGAGAGATAATGATCGTCCTGGTCAGTTTCCGTGCCGGGAAGTCCTTTGTGCGCGCGAGATTGTACCAGTGCGCTGTGCCGGTGCCGGTGAGCTCTGCAACTTGGTCAACGGTGAGGAATAACGGCAGGTCATCCCAGTTTTTGATGCTGCTGAGTGATTGTCTAGGATCAAAATCTTTTGCGGCTTTTGGCATCCCTTTTCAACCCCTTTCTTATCCTCAGTACTGATTGCAAGGATTCATCGTTCCCTTGTCGAAATATCCAATGTCCAAACTTTCATTTCATGAAAGGAGTAGTTTTGATGATATGTGTAAAATGTGGCTGTCCTGATCATGATGAAAATGCCCTTTATTGCCACAATTGCGGAACTCCACTTGAAGCCAATTATTGCACAAATCCTCATTGCATAATGAACAACAGTAGTGATGAACCACTCTCCCTACCTTCTGACTATTGCTTCTGTGATCAATGCGGAAGCGAAACTGAATACTACAAAGCCGGCTACATTAAGCCAAAGACTTATAATCGCGAATAATAGGATTTGCCTTTAATTGCTTCCCACAATAAATGCAGAAATTATAGTGACTTTTGTTTTCCTTTTGACATTCAGGGCAAATCTGAATGTCGTTTTTCTTCTCAAGCTGTGACATCTTTCTCACCTCCTATCCATCATTGCCGGTTGAGCCCAGCTTTTTGGTGTCCTGGTCATCCTCAAAGTGTATACCTGCGTTGGTCCTCGGATGAATAAGCAGCCAATTACCATCCTTATCTTTTTCACAATGCCAAAGTTCATTACAGAATGGGCATCTGCCAAGGCATTTTGCTTTTGGGTGGCCTTCAAACCAGAACTTACGCCCACAGATACAATGAATTATTGGCTTCCCTTCAATAACGTCAAAGCCAAATTTTAACGACCAATACCTCAAGGGAAAACCTCCTATCCTTCGGTTCCAGTAGCTGGGTTCATTTCATTATTTCTTAACATTTTGTTGAATTTCGAAGTAAAAAATATACCCGGGTCAACCTCTAGTATAGTAGCAAGTATGGCCAACTCATCAGCTGATATTGGTCTAATTTCCCGTTCAATATTGCTTAACCACTGTGGGGTTTTTCCTAACATCCCAGCTACATATTCCTGAGTTAATCCTTTTTTCTTTCTTATTTCCGCTATCCGACTTCCTACATTTCTCCCATCACTCATACTCTCACCTCTTTTCAACATAATGATTAGCTTCAATTATATTATATCTCAACGTGTTTTTTAGTCAAGATCAAATTTAAACATTTTGTTTAGTCCGTTTAACTCAACGGATAGTTGATATAAAATAATGGAAGAACCTCCTAAAGGAGCTAACGAGTATGAGTTTAGGTAAAAGATTAAAAGAAGCTAGAGCAAAAAAAGGTTTAACACAAGAAGAAGCTGCAAAATTCCTAGACATAACTTTTCAAGCCCTTTCAAATTATGAAAGAGATATTAGGGACCCTGATACCAATTTATTAAAAAAAATGGCGGATCTGTACGAAGTAACGACTGACTACCTTCTTGGTCGCACCAACGTCCGTACCCCCATCGAAACCATCGCTGCCCACCATGAGGGTGGCGATTGGACGGAGGAAGAGTTGGCGGAAATTGAGCGGTTTAAGGAATTTGTTAGGTCAAAGCGTAAACATAATACTAAATAAAAAGGTGTTAATATGTTACGCAATTTATTCCAAAAACAACCCAAAAGAAAGTATGGTGGTTTAATAGCTTTCTATAATCTTGAAAACTTTTGGGATTCTCTTTTGCCAGAAGAAAGAGAATTTATTAGAGAATGCTACGCTTCTACCTACTCTACTGGTGAAAGAGACCCTAGACATTTAGATAACCCGAAAGTACGTATTTCATCTACTCAGTCTGCTGCAGGATTTCTTTGTGGTTATTCTAGCTGGGCTATTAGCAGGAAAAAGTTTAACCTTGCAGATAAATTACTAAAAGAGGCCATAAAAAGGTCGACAAACAATATAGATTTGCACTTTATATATAACCATCTCATTGATATGTGCTATAAGCGCAAAGACGAAAGCCCGGAATGGATAGAACAATGCATTAAATACTGTTTGGATGACATTAAAATTTTTCCGGAATTCAAAAAAGAATATCTTGACGAAGAAAGAGCAAGAAAGTTAAAGCTAGCTAATAGTCCGTTAATAGATAAAAAAGAACGTGAAAAACTTCTTGATAAAACTGAAAACAACACTTTTAATTTACAAGTTCCTTCTTTTGAAAGACTTGCCATTATCTATGAAAAGCAAGGCAGGTATAAGGAAGCAATTGAGATCTGTCAGCTTGCAATTAGTCATGGATTAAAAGACAGCACTAAAGGTGGATTCGAAGGTAGAATAGAAAGATTGCAGAAAAAACTGAACAAGGAGTGAACCCCCTTGACAGACAGGGAATTATTAGAACTTATCGCTACCCAAGTTGGTAATCTTACAAATCAAGTAAGTACATTTACAAAAGACATGACCGAAATTAAAACAAAACTCATATCATTAGAAGATCAGTTAAATTCTGTTGATGATCGGTTAGACACAGTTGAAAAAATAGTTGTCCGCATCGAAAATGATCACGGGCAAAAACTCAAAGCCCTCTTTGACGCCAGAGAAGTGCAAAATGATATCAATGAGCGAATAATCTCTACATTAAATCGTATTGAGGCTAAACTGGACGTGCTACAAATGGAAACTGCTCATATTCGCCGGATAAAATAACTTTGTTATTAGAATTTGGAGGCAAAAAAAAGACTCATGAATGAGCCTTTGACAGCGAGGTTTTACGTATGTACGAAACTTTGCTAAATGTTGCTCAAACGGAGCACGTTAAAGTCCTTTATTTGCCAATGCGAGAGAATCTAAAGGGGCTCTATTATGATCAAGTAATTGCTCTAAACAAAAACATTGAGACCACAGCTGAGAAAACCTGCGTCTTAGCTGAAGAACTTGGTCATTACTATACTTCGATCGGTAACGTCCTAGATCAATCGAAAATCCAAAACCGCAAACAGGAACGCCGGGCCCGGGCATGGGCATTTAAAAAACTCGTTCCATTGGACAAGCTGCTCGAAGCATTCAATGAAGGCATCAGGACGCGCTACGAATTGGCAGAGTATCTTGAAGTTACTGAAAAATTTTTGGACGATGCCATCAAGTTCTATCGAAGAAAGTATGGTCTCTATTGCCGTGTAGGAGATTATTACATTTATTTTGAACCACTTGGAGTTTTGAAAACCTTTGAAACTGAATACTGAGAACACATATTTAGTAAGAACTTCACCAATCAACTAAAGTCTTTTAAAGAAGCCAACGAAAAATAAGAACTACTACCCACAACAATGATGGATAGTAGTTCTTGTTTTATATAGCGAAATTACATAGTTTGCTCATATCTATTTGTCAAAATGGTACATTTTTGAAAAGATAATTTTACGAAGTGGATATATTATAGTGTTAAACAATAGTATGTCTAAATACGAAACATAATAGAAATATTGATCAAAACAATATTATCTTCTAAAATATGGTCAAAGTGGAAGGAGTAATGATTATGGATAATATGGATAGCTTAATAAAAAGACTAATTAAAAAAAGTATTGAAGCGTTTATTTTAGGATTAGAAATTTATAATAAACCAACTATTAAATATCGTGTAGAAGGATTTTCTTTTTTTATTTGTAATGCTTGGGAACTGTTGTTAAAAGCTTATATGATCAAAAATATGGGTTATGATTCTATATATTATCCAGATAACCCTAACCGAACGTTATCTTTAAATGGATGTATAAAAAAAGTTTTTACAAACAAAAATGATCCATTAAGAATAAATCTGGAAAAAATAAATCAAATAAGAAATACAAGCACACATTTTATAACCGAAGAATATGAACAAATATATGTTCCTTTATTTCAATCTTGTGTGTTTAATTATTCAAACAAATTATTAGATTTTTTTAATAAAAATATATCTGATGATATCCCTCAAAATTTTTTAACTTTGTCTGTGAATTTAGATATAATAACAGAAGACAGTATAAAAGCTAAGTACCCGAAAGAAATTGCGGATAAAATTTTAGACTCAGCTAAAGAAATTAATCATTTATCCCAGGAACATGGACCTAATTTTTCTATTGTAATAAGACACGATTTTTATTTAACAAAAAATAAAGAACATGCGTCTGCAGAAGTGGCTATAACAAAAGATGCTGAGAACGCGGTTCTTATATTGAAAGATCTCCAAGATCCAAAAGAAACACATAAGTATAGCACAAGTAGATGTATTGAAATAATAAACAAATGGATAAAAAGGGATAATCTAAATTTTCATAGTTTAAGTTACGAAGAAGGTAAAGAACATACTTTTAATAGATATCATTTTGGGTTATTTGCGGAATTTTATAACTTAAAGAATGACCCAAAATATTGCTATGTTTATGATTTGCACAAACAACCACAATACTCATATAGTCAAGCAGCTTTGGATTTAATATATTCAGAAATTAAAAAAGACCCTGAAAAAATAATCCAGAAACTTAAAAACGAATTAAAAAAAAGAGAAAGTTAACTCCAGGGGCAAGGGAATTCTAAGGTTTAAAACCCTACTCCCATTCGGGAACCCAGCCTAATCCTTCGCGAGTTAACTTCTAGCTATATTATATAATATTTTTGAAAAAAATATACTTTACTAGATTGCCAAATTCAGCCAATGTTTCCTTTCAGCAATTTACAGCTTGATAAAGCTTAATATTACTCAACTTAATGGGATTTTCTATTTATTTGACTTACTAACTTATACATGCTAGTATAATCCAAAGAGCACCAGAGGACCAGTGTCGGACGCGGCCAGAGACCCAGAGTGCCATATAATTCTAAGAGGGCCTTCAGAGCCCCGTATTTCTTCCATAATCAATAGAAGGTAGAAGTACGGGGTTTTGCTTTTTCAGAGCCCCCGTGAAAGATTTGGAGGCCAATTATGGCAAAAAGAAGAGCAAATAACGAGGGCACAATAACCAAGAGAAAAGACGGACGCTGGCAAGTTCGTATTACTGTAGGGTATGACCCGATCACTGGAAAGCCTATCAGAAAATATTTCTATGCAAAAAAGCAAAAAGAAGCCGAAGCCATCTTAACCGAAATGAAACAGAAGCTTCGTACAGGCACCTATGTCGAACCCTCTAAAATCAGATTTGGCGAATGGATATTAAAATGGCTTGATGTCTATGTAAAACCCAATGTCAAGCCAGAAACCTACACAGATTACTATGACTGCGTTACAAAACATATCAATCCAGGACTAGGACATTATGAATTGCAAGATCTGAATAACATCATTATCCAAGAATACTACAACCAAAAACGGGTATCAGGAAGACTAGATGGTACAGGTGGTGTATCTGCTCGTAGAATTCACATGATGCACCAATTAATCAATGGTTCTCTTAAAAAAGCTGTCAAACTTCACATGATTCCAATTAATCCGGCAGAAGATATAGAGCTTCCGCCGCTTAAATACAAAGAATTTGAAACACTATCGGCTGACGAGGTAAAAAGATACCTCGATGCGGCGCGGGAAGATAGGTTATATGCTGCTTTCCTACTCGAATTAACAACCGGTTTAAGAAGAAGCGAACTCCTGGGTATCCCGCGCGATTGTTTTGATCCAGTGAAAGGAGAAATCCGGATAGTACAAACTCTAAAGCGAAAAAAATTAGCAGGGGAAGAAAAATCGAGGCTAATCATCTCAGAACCAAAAACTCAAAAGAGCAAAAGAACGATTCCTTTGTTACCTGAAGTAGTTGCAGAAATTAAACGCTTTCAAGCCATCCAGCGTCAAGAACGGTTATTCTATGGACCGAAATACAAAGATAGCGGCTTATTATTCACCAGCCAAATCGGAACGCCGTTGGAACCTCGTGGCTTTAACCGAAGGCATGAGAGAATATTAAAAAAGGCTGGTCTCAAACACGTCAGAGTTCATGACCTGCGCCATACTTTTGCAACGCTTTTGCTCCAGAATGGGGAAAGCCCGTCAAACGTTAGTGAAATCCTTGGACATGCTAGAACAAGCACCACGCTAGATATTTATGGCCATAGCACTTCCGAAGGAAAAGTAAGAGCCGTTTCACGAATGGGCAAATTGATAAATATTTCGTAGATAGGAAAAGCCGGGATCCCCGGCTATTCTTTTTGGATTTTCTGGTTGGTGTCAAAAGTGTGTCAAATCATCGGTTACACAAAAATGAAAACAAAATAAAAACGCCGCAAACCCTTGCGGCGTCTTACTTTCATATGGAGCGGAAAACGGGACTCGAACCCGCGGCCCTCTGCTTGGGAATTCGAGGACAATACTTTTATCCTTTTTGGGATAATCGAAAAAGCCTTATTTTTCGGGCATTTTGGACTAAGTATAAAAACTATCTTTGGCTATTTTGACATCTTTTATTGGTGTCATTGGTGTCAAAAAGTGTGTCAAGCAGAACATCAACGGTCAGGGGATATTCCCAATGCACCTTTGAGACAGGCTAGGATAGCAAAATATATGACCATCCGCGATCTTTCAATAATCACTGGTCTTTCTACTATTGCCATTGGAAAGCTCGAAGCAGGCAAGTGTCGTGCTTCATTGCCGCATTTACGTGTTCTTGCCAATGCCTTGGGGGTCTCTGTTGCACCTTTAGGCCGTAGCCTTTCCCCATTCCTCGCCAAATTCATCCTTCATGGTCCGCACCGCCCATTCAATCAGCGTGCGAATTTCTTCAGGGGAAATAGCCAATCCTGCTTTTGCCGCCTGCTTGGATATATACTCTGTAGCCTTCTCAACTTTTTCCTCGCCGTGGAGCACACCGCCCCACAGCTGCTCTACGGCTTTAACCGCCAAGAGAGCCAGTTCCTGTTTGGCTGTCAGCTCCTCTTGAACCTTCTTAAGGCCTTCAACCCCCAGCTTTTTCTTCAGCCACCCAATCAACATGGCAACGGCTACGGTAATCAGAATGGCCAGAACGTCATAAGCTAACCTCAAAACCAGCTCCTCCATTATCCATTTCTCCTTTCACTTACGATATAGGTGTTATAACCTTTCGAGCGTAGCTCTGCCGCCAGGCGTTCGGCGTTCTCGCGCTGTGCGAAGGCGCCAACCTGCACTTTATAGATTACATTGTCTGGTGCCTGCGCGGGTTCAGGTTGAGGCGCTTGCTGAACAATATCCACCCCAATAAATTTGCCTATGCCCTTGGCAATAGCCAAGGCACACTTTTCCTGGTAAGCGACAGATGCTAGCAGGCGTTCTTCTTCAGGGTTCGAAACGAAGGCCAGTTCAGTCAAAACTGCCGGCATGTTTGTCTCGCGAAGCACGTAAAAATTAGCCTCTTTAACTCCACGGTTAGCTCTGCCAGTCGCTGCAATAAGTTCAGCCTGTATTGCCTTTGCCAAAATCTCTCCTTTACCACCGAATTTGTAGCAGTAGGTTTCCGTGCCGTATGCTTGGGGAGTGCCAGCTGAGTTACAGTGAATCGACACAAAATAATCGGCTCCCCACGAATTAGCGATACCGCAGCGAGGCTGAAGGTCCACAAAGACATCAGTTGTCCTGGTGAGCTTCACACTAAGCCCTGCTCTTTGGAGTTTCTCGGCAACCTTTAGGGCCACCTGAAGGTTAACATTTGCCTCCTTTATGCCAGAAGGTCCGACAGCTCCCGGGTCTTTGCCCCCATGACCTGGGTCGATTACTATTTTCATGACACGCACCTCCTAAAAGTTTGTTTTTTCAGGCGAACCATCCGGAGCCAGCGGTTCACCCGAAACCACATCAGTTAGTGTGGTTTGATAGGTCTCATAGTAAGGTTGTTGTTGCTGTGGAGTTATTGAAAAGCCGCTTCTCCTCGGCCAGGGA